>OLSA01002421.1_pt1 | contig 14027 bp, 10 predicted proteins | sample 1672731 | NCBI WGS metagenome assembly OLSA01 (sample SAMEA3136718, study PRJEB25190) | human gut metagenome | biome: human gut; feature: human-associated habitat; material: faeces | place: Austria | collected 2013
AAAAGCTGACCGAGATCATCGCAAAAAATGACATCAAGAGCGTGACGGTCGTGCGAATGGAGGTCCCGTGCTGCGGCGGGCTCGAGCACGCGGCAAAGACCGCGCTGCAAAATAGCGGTAAATTCATCCCCTGGCAGGTCGTGACGATCTCGACGGACGGGAGAATACTGGATACGATTTGAGTCATCCTATGATCGATAAGACCACAGAATGAGGAGGATTTTTTCGGTGGACAACAAGATGTTTTGTTTTCAGTGCGAGCAGGCGGCGCACTGCACGGGCTGCACCGGCAGCGCGGGTGTGTGCGGAAAGAGCGCCGAGACGGCAAATTTGCAGGACGAGCTGACCGGCGCGCTCATCGGCCTTGCCCGCGCTGCGGACGGCAGCCCCGGCGTGAACGAGGGCACATGGAAGATCATCATCGAGGCGCTTTTCACTACGCTCACGAATGTGAACTTTGACGAAGCGGCCATCCGCGATGTGACTGCACGCGTGAAGGCGGAGAAGAGCCGTCTTGTGCCGGACTGCGCGTCCTGCCTGTCGCCCTGCGGGCACAACGACGACTACGACATTGCGCAGCTCTGGACGGCGGACGAGGACATCCGCAGCCTCAAGTCGCTCATCCTGTTCGGTATCCGCGGCATGGCGGCGTACGCCTACCACGCGATGGTGCTGGGCTATACGGACGGCGAGGTCAACCGCTTTTTTGCCAAGGCATTGTTTGCCGTCGGCGAGGACTGGGGCATGGATGACCTGCTCCCCCTTGTGCTGGAGGTCGGCGAGAAAAACTACCGCTGCATGGCGCTGCTCGACAAGGCCAACACGGAGACCTACGGCACGCCGGAGCCGACCACCGTGCCGCTGACGGTGGAAAAGGGACCGTTCATCGTGGTTTCCGGCCACGACCTGCACGACTTGAAGCGCCTGCTCGAGCAGACGGAGGGCAAGGGCATCAACATCTATACGCACAGCGAGATGCTGCCCGCGCACGGCTACCCTGGCCTTAAAAAGTATGCCCATCTCAAGGGCAATTTCGGCACGGCGTGGCAGAACCAGCAAAAGGAATTTGCCGACATCCCTGCGCCCGTACTATTCACCACGAATTGCCTGATGCCGCCGAAAGCGAGCTATGCCGACCGCGTGTTCACTACGGCGGCGGTCTCATATCCGGAACTCAAGCATATCGGCGCGGACAAGGACTTCACGCCGGTCATCGAAAAGGCGCTGGAACTGGGCGGCTATGCCGAGGATAAGGCGTTCACTGGCATCAACGGCGGCAGCACGGTCACGACGGGCTTTGCCCGCGGCGCGGTACTGGGTGTGGCCGACAAGGTGGTCGAGGCCGTCAACTCCGGCCGGATCCGTCACTTTTTCTTAGTTGGCGGCTGCGACGGCGCGCGCCCCGGCAGAAACTACTACACGGAATTCGTCAAGCAGACGCCGCCCGACACCATGGTGCTGACGCTGGCCTGCGGCAAGTTCCGCTTCAATGACTTAGATCTTGGCACGATGGCGGGGCTGCCGCGCATCCTGGACATCGGCCAGTGCAACGACGCTTACAGCGCCATCCAGATCGCGCTGGCGCTCGCCGACGCCTTTGGCTGCGGTGTGAACGAGCTGCCGCTTTCGATGGTGCTCTCGTGGTACGAGCAGAAGGCGGTGTGCATCCTGCTGACGCTGCTGTATCTCGGCATCAAGGACATCCGCCTCGGTCCGACGCTGCCGGCGTTCCTCTCGCCGAACGTGCTCGACTACCTTGTCAAGAACTTTGGCATCGCGCCCATTACGACGCCAGAGGAGGACCTGAAGGCCATTCTGGGGTAAAACTGAAACGTACCGGCGGGCATTTTGCCCGCCGGTATTTTTTGCAGAGAAAGAAACGCAAAAATTAAGCGTGACTTTTGACGCGAGATCTGATAAAATAAAATAACTTTGCGCAACAGCGGGGGAAAGAGAGAAATCAACAGGAGAGATCAATGAAAAAACAGTTTGACCTCAGCGCCGCGGCGCTGCACATTTTAGCGATGGCCTTCATGCTGCTCGACCACCTGTGGGCGACGCTTTTTCTTTCGCAGGAGTGGATGACCTGCGTGGGACGTCTCGCGTTCCCCATTTTTGCCTTCATGGCGGTGGAGGGCTACTTCCACACGCACAGTTTCAAAAAATACGCGCAGCGGATGCTGATTTTTGCGTTGCTGTCGGAAATTCCCTTTGACCTGATGTACGGCGGCACGTGGTTCTACCCTGTGCACCAGAATGTCATCTGGACGCTGCTCATCGGCCTTCTCGGCATTCGGGCGATGGAGGCCGTGCGGGAAAAGGGGAAGACATGGCTCTATCTTCTGACTTGCGCTGCGGTCACGGTGCTGGGCTTTGCGCTCGGCACGCTCGGCATGGTAGATTATTACGGCATGGGCGTTTTGACGGTGTTTGTGTTCTATTTCCTCCGCGGCAGAGAGTGGTGGAAGCTGCTCGGGCAGATCGCGGCGCTCTATTGGATCAATGTGTCGCTCATCGGAGGACAGATTTTCCCGATCGAGCTTTTCGGACTGGAGTTTGAGGTCTGCGAGCAGGGGCTTGCACTGCTCTCGCTCGTGCCCATCTGGCTCTACCGTGGGCGGCAGGGACACCACAGCAAGGCGTTTCAGTATGCCTGCTACGCGTTTTATCCGGTACACATGCTCATCCTCGGCCTCATCCAGCTGTCTCTGTAACAGAATACGAAAAAAGCGCTGCCGAAAGGCGGCGCTTTTTCGCGCCCTTTTTTTGGAACGTTCACAATTTGTTTATTGACATTGGAATGGAAACAACTATAATGATGACGTTCTAAAATTAGAAGATTATCATTCGATGACGAGCGAGCGCGGCGCGTGACCGAATGAGGTCGGAAAGGAACCGATATGATGCCGAAGGAACCGATGCGCGGGGCAACGCTTTTCAGCCACGCCAACAAGATGACAAAGGCTTATCACGTTATGTTAACTCCACTGTGCAAGGAGACCGGCCTGCCGCCGCTGGCGCTGGACATTCTGCTCTTTCTCGCCAACAATCCCGAGCACAACACGGCGAAGGACATCTGCCGCATGCGCGGGCACAAACCGGGTATCGTCTCCGTGCATGTGGAAAGACTGGTGAATGACGGCCTTCTCGAGCGGCGGGAGATGCCGGGCGACCGGCGGCAGACGCGGCTTATCTGCACCGAACAGGCGCAAGCGCTCATTGAGCGCGGACGGCAGGTGCAGTGGCAGTTCGGAAGACGTCTGCTCGAGGGCATCCCGGAGGAGGATCTGGCGACGATGCGCCGCTGCCTTGAAAGAATGGATGGCAATCTGAACGGCATCTGCAAGGAAAAGCGCTGAGGGCCCAAAGAAGAAATCAGGAGAACAACAATGCTGAAATTACTCAAAAACATGCGCCGTAAAGAGGTGCTCATGGTGCTGCTGTGCACCGTGCTTGTGGCGGTGCAGGTCTACTTTGACCTGCGGCTGCCGGATTACATGACCGATCTGACGACGCTCATCAAAACGTCGGGGGCGACGGCGGATATCCTGTCCGTCGGCGCGAAAATGCTTGGCTGCACGCTCGCAAGCGCCGTGCTGGCCGTGGGCTGCGGGTATCTCGCGGCCAAGGCGGCGTCGGGCTTCAGCTTCACGGTGCGCGAAAAGCTCTTCCGCCACGTGATGGACATCGGCAGCGAGGAGATGCAGGACTTTTCCGTCGCCAGCCTCATCACGAGAACGACGAACGACATCACGCAAATTCAGATGATCGTGGCGATGGGCCTGCAGATGATGATCAAATCGCCGATCATGGCCGTGTGGGCCATCATCAAAATTCTCGGCAAGAGCTGGGAGCTCTCCGCCGTGACAGCGGCATTCGTCGTGGTCATCTGCGTGACGGTGATAACGGTGATGAGCATCTGCATCCCGCGTTTCCGCATCGTGCAGAAGCTGACCGACCAGATCAACCGTGTGGCGCGCGAAAACCTGACGGGCATCAACGTGGTGCACGCGTTCAACGCCGAGCAGTACCAGAACGACAAGTTCAACAAGCCGAGCCTTGACATGATGAATGTGCAGGTAAAGAACCAGAAGCTCTTCGCCCTCGTCCAGCCGACGATGACGCTCGGTATGAACGGCCTGGCGCTCACGATCTACTGGCTGGGTGCGGCGCTCGTCAACAACATCGCGCTGACCGATTCCGCAGCGCGCCTCACGATGTTCAGCGACGTGCTGGTGTTCAGCACGTATGCAACCTACGTGGTGATGTCTTTTATGATGCTCGTGATGATCTTCATGCTGCTGCCGCAGGCGCAGGTCTCGGCCGAGCGTATCAACGAGGTGCTCGAGCGCAAGGCGAATATCCGCGAGGGCAGCGTGAGCGAATGCAAAGAGCACGGCACAGTGGAGTTCAAAAACGTTTCGTTCCGCTATCCGCACGCTTCGGAGGATGAGCTTTCGAACATCAGCTTCCGTGTGAACAGGGGCGAGACGCTTGCCGTCATCGGCGCGACGGGCAGCGGCAAGACGACACTTGTGAGCCTGATCCCGCGCTTTTACGATGCGACGGAGGGCGAGGTGCTTGTCGATGGCGTGAACGTCAGGGACTACACGTTCGACACACTCTACAACAAGCTCGGCTACGTGACGCAGAAGGCGGTGCTCTTCGCCGGCAGCATCCGCGACAATGTCTACTTTGGCGAGAGCGAAGCGCCGGCGGACGATGAGGGCCTTGCGCAGGCCGTCGAGCTTTCGCAGGCGAAGGAGTTTGTCGACAAGCTCCCCGACGGCACGCAGCACCATGTGGCGCAGATGGGCCGCAACATGTCCGGCGGCCAGAAGCAGCGCCTTTCCATCGCCCGCGCGCTGGCGAGAAAACCGGAGATCCTCGTCTTCGACGATTCGTTCTCCGCTCTGGACTACCGCACGGATGCGAAGCTGCGCGAGGGGCTATCCAAGCAGCTGCACGACACGACGAAGATCATCGTCGCGCAGCGCATCAGCACCATCCGCCACGCAGACAAGATCATCGTGCTCGACCGCGGCGAGGCTGTGGGCATCGGCACGCATGAAGAGCTGATGAAAAACTGTGACGTTTACCGCGAGATCGCGACCTCCCAGCTCAGCGCCGCGGAGCTCGCGTAAAGGGGGCGAGAGAAGATGAAAAAGAAAAACAGCAATCCCGTCGGCGCGCTCAAGCGCACGGGCGCGTATATGAGCTCGAGCATGGGCATTATCATTTTTGCCCTCGTGCTGGCGGCGCTGAGCGCCGTGATGACGATCATCGGCCCCGACAAGATCGGCAAAATGGCGACCATCATGTCCGACGGTCTGTTCACCGGCATTGACCTCGCCGCCATTGCGAAGATCGGCGTGTTCCTTGCCATTATTTACTGCCTGAGCGCACTGTTTGGCTTCATCCAACACTATATCATGGCGGTCGTGACGCTGAAAATGTCCTACCGCATGAGAGGTGAGCTCTCGGAAAAGATCAACCGCGTGCCGCAGAAGTATTTCAACACCACCTCGCAGGGCGACATTTTGAGCCGCATCACAAACGATGTGTCAACGCTCCAGCAGGGACTTACCAACAGCCTGCCGACCATCATCAGCGCCGCGACACAGTTTGTCGGCTGCCTTATTATGATGTTCGTGACCGAATGGCGCATGGCGCTCGTCGCACTGTGCATCACGCTCCTTGGCATGGTGCTGATCGTCGCCATCATGTCGAAGTCGCAGCGCTACTTCACCGCGCGGCAGAAGAGCCTCGGCGAACTCAACGGCTATGTCGAGGAGATGTATTCCGGCCATGAGGTCGTGCGCATCAGCCGCGCAGTCGATAAGGTCCTCGACCACTTCGACGGCCTGAACGCGGCGGTCTATGACGCAAACTGGCGCTCGCAGTTCCTCTCCGGTGTGATGCAGCCGCTCATGAACGTGATCGGCAACCTCGCGTATGTTGCCGTGTGCGTGTTCGGCTCGGTGCTGGCCATCAATGGCACGATCGAATTCGGCGTCATCGTCTCGTTCATCCTGTATGTGCGCCTCTTCACCACGCCTCTGACGCAGATCGCACAGGGCATGACGAATTTGCAGACGGCCTCCGCCTCCGCGCATCGTATTTTCGACTTCCTCGAAAGTGAAGAGCTCGGCGACGAGAGCGACAAGACCGAGAAGCTCGACGCCGTGCGCGGCGCGGTAATGTTCGACCACGTGCGCTTCAGCTACCCCGATTCGCCCGACAAGATCATCATCAAGGATTTCTCCGCTGAGGTCCATCCGGGCCAGAAGGTCGCCATCGTCGGCCCCACCGGCGCGGGCAAGACCACGATGGTGAACCTCCTGATGCGATTTTTCGAGGTCAACAGCGGCCGCATCACGATCGACGGCGTGGCGACGACCGACCTGCGCCGCGAGGATGTGCACAAGCTCTTTGGTATGGTCCTGCAGGACACGTGGCTCTTTGAGGGCACGATCCGCGAGAACCTGGTCTATAACATGGAGGGTATCACGGACGAGCAGCTCGAAACGGTCTGCAAGGCCTGCGGCCTCGACAAATTTGTCCACTCGCTGCCACAGGGCTTTGACACCGTGCTCAGCGAGAGCACGACCATCTCGGCGGGACAGAAGCAGCTTTTGACCATCGCCCGCGCGATGCTCCAGAATGCGCCGATGCTGATCCTCGACGAAGCAACGTCCTCGGTCGATACGCGCACGGAACTTCTCATTCAGCGTGCGATGGACGAGCTGACGAAGGGCCGGACGAGCTTTGTCATCGCCCACCGCCTGTCGACCATCAAGAACGCCGACCTCATCCTCGTGATGCGCGACGGCGACGTTATCGAGAGCGGCACGCACGAGCAGCTGATGGAGCAAAACGGCTTCTACGCCGAGCTCTACAACAGCCAGTTCGCCCAGGCGTCGTAAAGAAAAACCAGCGCAGGTGAGCCTGCGCTGGTTTATATTTTCTGCGGAAGAAGTTAAAAGAAAGTTTATTGCCGAACTGGGAAACGGTGGTATAATAAGGAACATTCAAGGGCTGACAAAGCCCGCACCGCGAAAGGAAGCGGAAACATATGAATTGGTTTCAGGAATTGCTGTCGAATCCCTTTTTGCTCATCGGTCTCTCGTCGTGGTTCTGGGCGCAGCTCATCAAGACGATCATCCATGCCATTGTGACGAAGAGCATCGACTTTACGCGCCTGATCGGCGACGGCGGGATGCCGAGCGGCCATTCGGCCACGGTCTCGTCGCTCGCGACCGCGGCGGCGCTCGTCTACGGGCTCGGTTCGTTTGAATTCGCGATGGCGTTCATCTTCGCCATCGTCGTCTGCAAGGACGCGATGGGCGTCCGGCTCGAAACGGGGCGTCAGGCCGTCATCATCAACGACATCGTCGAGGCCTTCAACTCGCTCGCGTCGGAAAAGCTTCCGGAGGCGAAGCTCAAGGAGTTCGTCGGCCACACGCCGCTGCAAGTCATCGCCGGTATTCTGCTCGGCGTGGCGAACACATTTATCATGTACTACTGCGTACTGTGAGGGAAAGTACATGACGCTTTTTATTAACTGCTGTCCGCGCGGAGAGTCGCGCACGGAAAGACTGGCCCGCGCACTGCTCAGGACGCTCGGCGAATACGAGGAGCTGCGCCTTTATGACGAGCCGCTGCACCCGCTGGGGCGCGCGGACATCGCAAAGCGCGACGCGCTGCTCGCGGAAAAGAAGTATGACGATGAAATGTTCCGTTACGCCCGTCAGTTCGCCGCGGCGGACAGAATTGTCATCGCTGCGCCACTGTGGGACCTGTCGTTTCCCGCGCAGCTCAAGGTGTATTTGGAGAATATCTATGTCACGGGCATCGTGACGAAGTACAGCGAGGCGGGCGAGCCCGTCGGCCTGTGCCGCGCAAGCGAGCTCTACTATGTCACGACCAGCGGCGGGCCGTTCGACGGCCGCTTTGGCTACGACTACTGGAAGACCATCGCGCAGGACTGCTTCGGCATTCCGACCGTCAAGCTCCTAGAAGCCGAAAACCTCGACATCGTGGGCGCAGACGCGGAAAAGATCGTCGACGATGCCATCAAGGCCTACGGCCCTGCGTAAAATCAAACTTGTATAGCAAAAAAGCTCCGTGCCTTGGCACGGAGCTTTTTTATCGGGAAAAATCAGTTGGCGCTGCTCTGCTCGCTTTCGGGCAGGAGGTTCGTCATGCTCTTGAGGCCGATGGCGAGCGTGGACATGTTGTGCAGCAGCGCCGAGGTCGTCGGCGGCAGGATGCCAAGCACGCCAAGCACGATGAGCGAGAAGTTGAAGCTCACGATGAAGCGGTAGTTGCGGTGGATGCGGGCCATGAGCTCCTGGCTGAGAGAGCGCAGCGTGACGAGCGCGAACAGATCCTCGGACGAGATGGTGATGTCCGCGATCTCGCGCGCGATGGCGGCGCCGGTCGAAATGGCGATGCCGGCATCGGCTTCGGACAGGGCGGGGGAGTCGTTCACGCCGTCGCCGATCATGATGACCTTGCGGCCCGCGGCCTTTTCGCTGCGGACGAACGCGGCCTTGTCCTCGGGCAGCACTTCGGCGTAGACATCGTCGACGCCGACCTCAGCGGCGACGGCTTCGGCAGTCTTGCGGCTGTCGCCGGTCATCATCACGACCTTGTCGATACCGAGCTCGTGCAGCGCGCGCACGGCGGCTTTCGCCTCCTTGCGCAGCGGGTCATGAATGCAGATGACCGCGGCGAGCTCGCCCGCGATACAAAGGTACAGGTGCGAATACTCGGGTGGGAGCGATTCAAACTTGTCCTCTTCGCCCTCCGGCACGCGGCAGCCCTCGTCCTCGAAGACGAAGTGTGCGCTGCCGATGAGCACTGTTTTCTCGTCCACCATGCTCGAAATGCCGTGCGCCACGACGTACTGGACCTGAGAGTGATACTCCTCGTGCGTCAATCCGCGGTCCCTGGCCTCGGCCACGACGGCGTTAGCGATGGAGTGGGGATAGTGCTCTTCGAGGCACGCGGCGAGGCGGAGCATCTCGCTTTCCTCATTGCCGCCGAAGGTGACGATTCTTGCGACCTTGGGCGTGGCGTAGGTGAGCGTGCCGGTCTTGTCAAAGACGATGGTGTTCGCCTGGGCGACGGCTTCGAGGAAGCGCCCGCCCTTGACGGAGATGTGATGGCTGCTGCTCTCGCGCATGGCAGAGAGCACCGCGATAGGCATGGAGAGCTTGAGCGCACAGGAGAAGTCGACCATCAGCACGGCCAGCATCTTTGTGACGTTGCGCGTGATGAGATAGGTCAGGATCGTGCCGCCGAGCGTATAGGGTACGAGCCTGTCGGCAAGGCGCGAGGCCTTGTCCTCAGCCGTGGATTTGAGCTTTTCCGACTCTTCGATCATGCGCACGATGCGGTCATAGCGGCCGCCGCCGAGCGCCTTTTCCACGCGCACGACACACTCGCCCTCTTCGGCGACCGTGCCTGCGTAGACATAGCTGCCCTCGCGCTTGGGGACGGGCATGGACTCGCCCGTCATGGACGCCTGATTGACCATCGCCTCGCCGGAGACGACCTTGCCGTCGAGCGGGATGAGGCCGCCGGTGCGGACAACGACGCAGTCGCCCGCCTGAATATCGCCGATGGGAACGAGCGTTTCCGTCTCGCCCGTCTTGAGCCAGACGTGGTCAACGTTGAGCGACATGGCGCCCGCGAGGTCCGCAACGGACTTCTTGTGTGTCCAGTCCTCGAGAATTTCGCCGAGGCGGAGCATGAACATCACAGAGCTTGCCGTCGAGAAGTCGCCGCGCACCATCGACACGGTGACGGCGGTGGCGTCGAGCACGGCGACGGAGAGCTTGCCGTGCAGCAGTGCGGAAAGACCCTCGCGGATGTACTTGATCGAGTGATAGATGGCGAGCGCCGTGGTGACGGGGAGCGGGAAGAAGAGCTTCGAGATCACGCGGCGGATCACCGTCCACGAGAGTTTGTCTTCAAATTCACGGTTGAGTTTGCGCGTCGTATGGTCGGGGACAAGGTCCATTGTTTCGGCCTTGTCGAACGAGAACGCCGCGAGCGCGTGCACGAGCGCGGCGCGGTCCGCGCGGTAAACGATCACGGCGTCCTGCGTGCGGTCAAAGACCGAGACCTCTCGCACGCCGTCCACATTGCGCAGATAATATTCCAGGACGTCCGCCTGATGCAGCGTCATGCGGCGGCAATTCAGATGCACGCGTATGCGCCCGGCGGATTCGTGCAGAATTTTGCATTTCATAGTGTATCAATTCCTCCGAAAGTGAAAGAGAGCCGCGCGTCGCGGCTCTCCTGCGATTTATTCCTCGTCCGCTTTTTCCTCGGACGCGTCCGCAATGACTTCGGCGTCCTCTTCCGCTGCGCGGCGCTCGTTGATGTCCTTGGCATCGGCGTAGACGTCCTCAGCATCCTCACGGACGTTCGTGACGGCCTGCATCACGCAGTCCTTGGCACGCAGCACCGCGGCGGTGGTGTGAGAGTAGACCTTTTTGGCATCCTTGCTGGAAAGGATCTTGAGGCCGGCGGTGCCGAACAGCACGCCTGCTGCAAATAAACCGAGATGTTTCATTGAAAAAACCTCCTGTTAGTATGAATTAGAGCTCTTTAACATAGTGGGAATATAACATAACGCCGTTTCAAATGCAAGTAGCGAAATGTTAAAATTTGACGAAGAATGGAAACCGCGGATTTGTTATGTTTTTCTCAGATGTTCGCGCGCTCGTCCCAGAGCGTCAGCGTACCTGATTGCAGCGTTTTCGGAACGTCGATGATGCGCTGGTTCGACGAGCCGCGAAAGCGCAGCGAGATATCGTGCAGCGCGTCCACATACCGCCCGTCGACTAAAACGTCGAGCAGGGACAGCAGCTCGTCCGTTGCCTCGCAGCGCGGGTATGCGGCCGGATCGTGCAGCTCCTCCCACGTGAAGCCCGAGAACGACCAGATGGTCTTCTGCGGCAGCTCGCGCCGCACGCGGTGCAGGAACGGCAGCAGCGCGCGCTGATTTGCAGGCTCGAACGGCTCGCCGCCGAGCAGCGTGAGGCCGTTGATATAGCCGGGGGCGAGCATCGTCAGAAGCGCTTGCTCCGTTTCGTCCGTGAAGGGCTTGCCGTAGCAGAAGTCCCATGTCTGGGGCTGAAAGCAGTTTTCGCAGTGATTGGTACACCCGGAGACGAACAGGGAGACGCGCACGCCCTCTCCGTTGGCAATGTCACAGTTTTTGATCTCACCATAGTGCACGACGGCATTCCTCCTTGGTGGAATAGAGTCTGAACATCTGGCATTATAGCATTTGCCGGCGGGCTTGTCCATCACTGTTTCGGGTGGGGAAATGGAAAGAGATCCTGCCGCAGGGCGGACCCTGCACGACGGCAGACGGTGGCATCTCTTTTTACTTTGCCTCGTCCCCCTGGATGTCCAGCCCTGCCGTATCGTAGAGCACGCGGGCATGGTTACGCCGCAGCAGCTCGCGCGAGAGCACATTCCCGGTGGTCTTATCCACCATCGTCCGATACACCTCGCCGTAGCGGTAGACAACGCCGTCCTCGCGCACAAAGCGCTCGTCCTCCGCCGCGATGTGGTATTTGACCGCGAGCGGCGCATCCGTGCGCAGCTCGCCGCACAGGTGCGTGGGCGTCGTATGGACGAGAAGCTGGTACGTCTGCTCCGTGTCGTTGCGGAAGCGATAGTCGAGGTAGTTATAGAAGATGGACGTGCCTGTGCCAAACGGCACCTGACGGCCGAAGTCCGGAAAGAGGTCAAACTGGTCGTGGTGGTGCTGCTCCGTGATGGTCAGGGGCGCGTGGAGCACCATCCAATGGATCAGGTTGCTGAACTGGCACATCCCACCGCCGACGGCTTCGCCGGTCTGCGCGTTGGCAATGACCATACCGGTGCGGTAGCCGTTCGCGGCGCTGGGCCGCCCGACAAGGTGCCAGAACGAAAACGTCTCGCCCGGGCGTATGAGAATGCCGGTGATCTTCGGTGCGGCCAGCGCGAGGTTGACGGCCTTGTTGTCCTGCAAAACCGGATCGACCCTGCCGAGCGTGCGGCGGATGAGCGAATTGTGCCGACAGACGAGTGCGGGAAGCGGCGCCTCCAGGCGCAGTTTCGGAAAGCGCTCCGCGGAAAATCCGTCGCGCAGCGTGCGGAGTGCACAGCTTTTTTCGACCGAGATGCGGTACGCGAGCGGCGAAAGCTCGCAGAACAGTCTTCGGTGCATGATGCTCTTACCTCTCTTCTCTCTTTCTTACCACGAGCCGTTGCCGAGGATCTCGCCGTACCAGCCGCCGTCCGCCGCGATGAGCCTGCAGCGGTAGAACGTGGTGTAGGTCCCTGCGGGCAGACCGTCTCCCGCCTCCACCGGCTGCATATCGTGTTCGTCATAGCGCGCCGTCAGCTCCTCCGCGTGCGTGGGGACAAAGTACCCGTTCATATAAAAGCCGTATTCGCCCTCCCTCAGCTTGCCGAGCCGGCGCATCTGCTCGTTGTCGTCATCGCTCAGGAAGCTGTACGCCTTTGCCCTCACAAAGCCGCAATGGTAAACATTGTCCTCCGGCACGCGGGTCAGCGCGCTCCAGTAGGCGTCGGCCCAGCTCTGCGCGGCCTCCTGCCACGACTGCCCCTCGTCGGCGATGAAGATTACCGGCGCACGACGCACATCAGCAAGCTCCAGCACGTCGTACCATTCGTGCACCACGCCGTAAAGCGAGGTCCCCTCGACCGGCACGATAGAGCCGTCGCCCAGTCCCGCGCCGCTCGCCATATAGCGGCCGAGCAGCGAGCCGTCGCTCCGGCAGTAGGAAATGAGGTTGGAGTCCTCGTAGACCTCCAGATAGCAGCCGTCGGAAACGGTCAAGCGGATCGCCTTGTCTCCGCCCGCGTACACAGCATCCTCCCACGGTGTGTAGGTATATTGGTCCAGCGGGCAGAGCCCGCCTGAGATGGCAAAGTCGTTTCGACAGCTCCCCAGCTCTCTTGCTCCGCTGAGCAGGGTCAGCTCCACGCCCGTGCCGTGCTCCAGACAGTCGATCTCATATTGGAACCTCTGCTCCGTTGTCCATCGAAGGCTCTCGTCCGGCGTAAAGCTCGTGAGCGCGGCGCGCAGCAGCGCCTTGTCCTCTGCCGACGTAACGCCGTTCACCGAGTAACAGGAGAGCACATAGCAGTGATCGTCGTCGATCGGGACAAAATACAGCTCCTCACGCGCGTAACCGTATGCGGCATCATAGCCGCCCCCTACATTATAGTAATAGTCCAGCGGCGCGCTCAGGTCGGTCTCAAAGCGCCACGCGCCGATGGAGGCGTAGTACGCCTTGATGTCCTCCATGTTGCCGTCCGCTCTTGTGACCTCAAAGTATGCGCTTCCATCCGTGTCCACGCCGGAGAGAGGCTTCCATTGCATCCATTGCGGCGTGAATAGCCAGTCGGTCGGCACATAGACGGACCAGCCGTCGCCCTCGTAGCGGTGGAACGCAGCCGTCTTCCTGACCGCGCTGCCGGTTCCGTCCGTATAGGTCAGCGTGACCCTGCGCAGATAGCGCGGATAGTCGGTCTCGTCAAGCGCAAGGTGGTCGGCGCACCAATCGTAGAGTGCCTCGCGGTAGTACGTCCTGCTGGAATCGTTTATGTAGTCCTTTACCATCCCCCACGTTCCGGTGTACAGAATGCGATAGCCGTCCGCGTTCGCAAGCACAACGAGCACATCGTACTGCCTGTTGCCGTACCAGCCATCGCCTATGCTGTACCAATCTCCCCGATCTGCCAGCGGAAGGCTCTCCTCGTCCGCAAAGCGCACCGCGTAATCGTAGCACCACAGCTCGGGTCTGCCGTCCAGCTCCGGGAAAACGCCGTCCAGCACGGCAAGACCACCACGCAGATCTCCCTGCGCCTGACGCGCAGCGAAGATCTCGCCGTCTTCGAGCGTGACGCCCTCGGCGATGCGGTCCATGTCGGCGCGCGTCAGAGGTTTGTCGAGCGTCACCTGGTAGATTTTCTTCTTCTTGTAGGAA
>OLSA01002425.1_pt1 | contig 14000 bp, 10 predicted proteins | sample 1672731 | NCBI WGS metagenome assembly OLSA01 (sample SAMEA3136718, study PRJEB25190) | human gut metagenome | biome: human gut; feature: human-associated habitat; material: faeces | place: Austria | collected 2013
GTGGTTCTTTTTTTTTCAGATTGGCTAAAAGTTATATCTTTGCAAAAAATCAATATTAACTATTAATTATAAATCTTATTACTTATGTTTGAAGGACAGCCTAAAGGCTTATATGCGTTAGCTCTCGCCAATACCGGCGAACGCTTTGGTTATTACACAATGCTTGCGATTTTCACACTCTTTTTGCAAGCTAAGTTTGGATATACGGCAGCCGAAACATCCGAGATTTTTTCTACATTCTTGGCTGGTGTTTATTTTACTCCTCTAATCGGTGGTTGGTTAGCCGATAAATTTGGTTATGGAAAGATGGTGACCACAGGTGTTTTTGTCATGTTTTTCGGTTATCTGCTACTTTCTATTCCTGCAGGAAATGATATCGCTAAATGGATGATGTTCGGTGCATTGACAATGATTGCATTAGGTACCGGTTTATTTAAAGGTAACCTGCAAGTAATGGTAGGAAATCTCTATGATGCTCCTGAATACAGAAGTAAGCGCGATTCGGCATTTAGTATTTTCTATATGGCTATTAATATCGGTGCCTTATATGCCCCTACAATGGCGACAGAAATAACAAACTGGATGTTGGCAAAATCTAACTTAACATACGATGGACAGATTCCGGCTTTGGCACACCAGTTTCAAAATGGAACCATAACTCCTGAGGGTTCACAATTACTTGAAAGCCTGAAAGTAGCTCAGAATTTTGCTGGTGATACTGCATCATTCTGTTCTACATATATTGATAAATTGGGGGAAGCTTATAATTATGGTTTTGGTGTAGCTTGTATCTCATTGATTATTTCTATCATTATTTATTATGCATTCCGTTCTACGTTTAAACATGCAGATGTCAATACAAAACAAGCTAACGCCAATAAGAGTACACAACAGGCTGCTACTTCCGAAGAACTTACTCCAGCTGAGACAAAACAACGCATTATTGCTTTGTGTCTTGTATTTGCTGTCGTTATTTTCTTTTGGATGGCATTCCATCAAAATGGTCTTACCATGACTTTCTTTGCCCGTGACTATACAGCTCATTCTGCTGAAGGGCTCGATCGGTTAGGCTTTAGTGTATGGAATCTTACTTTACTGATTGTATTGGTTTACGCTGGTTTTTCTTTCTTTCAATCTAAAATTAGTAAAAGCAAAACTATTTCAGGTATTGTAGCAGTTGCTGTCATTATTCTTTTGGGAGTAAATTATAGTACGATGGATGCAACTCTGCCTATTCTTCCCCAGATATTCCAGCAATTCAACCCCTTCTTCGTTGTTGCTTTGACTCCGGTATCCTTAGCTGTATTTAGCTCTTTGGCTAAAGCCGGAAAAGAACCTTCCGCACCTCGTAAAATTGCGTTTGGTATGCTTATTGCTGCGATTGGTTTTGCTATTTTGGCTATGGGTTCTATGGGACTTCCCACACCGTCGGAAGTGGAAGCGAATGGTATTTCTTCTTCTCAATTAGTATCTCCTAATTGGTTGATTTCTACTTATTTGGTGTTGACTTTTGCTGAATTGCTGCTATCACCAATGGGTATTTCATTTGTTTCTAAAGTTGCACCTCCCAAATATAAAGGATTGATGATGGGTGGTTGGTTTGCTGCAACTGCCATTGGTAACTACCTGGTTGCCATCATCGGTTATCTGTGGGGAGGCATGCAGTTGTGGATGGTATGGAGTGTATTGATTGTATGCTGTCTGGTTGCTGCTTTATTTATGTTCTCTATTATGAAGAGATTGGAAAAAGTGGCTAAGTAAAAATCAGGGAACTAAAAAATACTCAAATACTTTTTAGATATAAATCTCTTTTCTCTGCTGTCATAAAGAACTGAAATATAGTTTTTGATTGACAGTAGTGAAAGGAGATTTTTTATTTGATTTTGGGTCAATAGAAGAATTTAACTGAACACCAATGCAAATGTGGTAGTCTGCCTGTCTTCTTTATAAGGCAACAATGTCAGTGTGCCACCGCTAAGTCTCATAATTTGTTTGCTCAAGCTCAGACCGATTCCGCTTCCTTCTTCTTTGGTGGTAAAGAAAGGAATAAAAATCTGTTCGGCAGCTTCGGGGTCGATCACAGGACCATTATTAGCAATCTCGATATGTACACTTTCCTGTTCGTCACAGTATGCTCTCAGGGTGATTAGTCCGTCCGGTGTATCACCAATTGCTTGAATGGCGTTTTTAAGCAGGTTAGTCACCACTTGAGCAATGAGGTTCTCGTCGGCAAAGACAATCAAATCGTCTTTCGCTTCATGCAGGGAAATGCTGATATGAGGACAAGGATGCTGATGACACGCCAGTTTTATCATTCTTTCGAGGAAGGGACGTACATAGAACAGTGAAGGTTCCGGTGAAGGAAGACGTGTCAGTTTGCGATAAGACATGACGAAATTTATCAGTCCTTTGCCTGTCGTGTGAATCGTTTCCAATCCTTGCCGCATCTCCTCGTTTTCAGCTCCCGGTAATTGCAGCAAGGTTTCACTCAACGAAGTGACGGGAGTAAGGGAGTTCATGATTTCGTGAGTTAAAACCCGGGTAAGCCGAATCCATGAATCAATCTCCCGTTCGTCCAACTCGCGGTTGATATCGCTGAGAGCGATAATACGTAGTTCTTCCTCTTTGATATTTATGCCCGACACGCGTAGTGCCAGATTGATTGTACCGCGCTCCGTACTGACCTGTACTTGTGATTTATCTCCCGGAAGAGCTTCTTCCATCACTTTTTTCAGTTCGTCTGAAATGCGGGATAGTTGTTTGGTATGTGTAAATACGTCCATTCCCAATAGTTGCGTTGCTTTTTTATTTTTTTGATAGACAGCACCTTTACTGTTGAGTACAACGATTCCTGTTTCCACGAAGTCAAGAATCAGCTCGTAATACTTCTCACGTTGGGCTGTTTCCTGTTTTACATTATATAAGATTCGCGCTATGCGGTTCAGCATCATGTTGACCGATGAATTGTCTTTGTCGGGGCTATGTTCATAGAATCGCACAGCCGGGTCGTCATTCTCAATGGCGTCAAGCAAAAATGCCACTTTTCTTGTATTATAGGTATACAGGCGATGAAACCAATATATTGAAACGAAGAATAAGGGAACGACAAGGCATAACCATAACCAATTGTGGTGCATATACAGCCATAAACCGGATGTCGCCAATGCGACAACAACAAGTAGGCGGAAGATAAAAGAGGCAGTCACTTTTTTCATCATAAACCGAATTTCTTCATTTTATTATATAAGGTCTGACGCGTTATTCCCAGTTGGGCAGCCACGGCCGAAAGGTTTCCGTTACATTTTTCCATGGCTCTTTGAATCATCTGCAACTCCATTTCTTCCAATGTGGAGACGGCAGCTTCGGCAGGAGGCGTGCCGGCTTTACGGGGAAAGTGAAAATGTTCGTTATTCAATATTCCATCTTCGTTAATGATGACAGCCTTCTCAATGGCGTGCTCCAGTTCCCGAATATTCCCATACCAAGGATGCTCGCGCAGCTTGTCCTTTGCGGAAGAGGAAAGAATGATATTTCCTTTGTCATACTGCTTACAGAAACGGTCGATAAACCGTTCGGCAAGGGGGATAATATCTTCTTTTCTGTCACGTAAAGGAGGAATTTCAATATGGATGGTGTTTATTCTGTATAATAAATCCTCCCTAAACCTGCCTTTGAGTACCATCTCTTCCAAATTGCAATTAGTGGCGCAAATCAAACGGATATCTACAGGAATGGGATCATTGCTGCCCACACGCACCACACTACGCTGTTGAATGGCAGTAAGGAGCTTGGATTGCAGGTGATAAGGCAAATTGCCTATTTCGTCCAAAAAGAGAGTACCTTCATGAGCCGCTTCGAATTTTCCTTGCCGGTCGGAATGGGCGTCGGTGAACGAACCTTTTACATGCCCGAACAATTCGCTTTCAAACAAAGATTCAGTAACGGCACCCATATCCACCGTTACCATATTGCGCCGGCATCGTTCGGAAAGCGCATGGATTTCGCGTGCCAGCATTTCTTTTCCGGTTCCGTTTTCGCCGGTGATAAGAATGTTGGCATCGGTGCGTGCTACCTTGATGACCATTTTCATGAGTTGTTGCATGGCGGGCGACTGACCGACAATCATTTGCGGCTTATGACCTAGGATAGGGGAAGGTACTTTGCTTTTCTTTCCGTTGCCGAATGCTTCTTTTATCTTGTGCACAAGGGTTTGATTATCCCATGGTTTCAGTAAAAAGTCGGTAGCTTCATTTTTCAGTGCTTTGACGGCCAATTCCACGTCCCCGTAGGCAGTGAGCATCACGACGGGAAGGGTGGGAGCGATTTCTCGGATGCGTTTAAGCCAATACAAGCCTTCGTTGCCATTATTGATGCCGGCAGAAAAGTTCATGTCGAGAATGATGACGTCTATCGGTGAAGTATTGAGTATGGATATGATTTGGTTAGGATTACCGGCTGTTTTAATTTCGCTGAATTCTGTTTCCAATAACAGTTCCAGTGATGCCAGTACTCCTTTGTTATCGTCTACAATTAAAATAGTTCCTTTTTCCATCATTAATTTGCTTTCGGGGATAAAGATATTTGCTTTTGCTTGTTCCTCCAAATGAGGTGTCTAATAATTGGACGTTTTTGGAAGATAATTTAATAGTTTCTCCTCTAAATTCAGTTTTATAGTGAAGCGTCGGTGTCTATAACCTAAAATACATGGTAAAAGTCTGCTCGTGATCGATTTTTATTCTTTTTATAGGAGTAGGAGTGTCCATGAGTTGGACGCAACAGCGTCTAAGAAATGGACAGTATTTGGTAATTCTAAATTTATATATTGTTGATAATTAATAGTTTGATGCTTATGGCATGCCATTTGCTTTACTTTATCCGTCAAAGTAAAAAAAGTATGAAAAATAAAATGATAATTGTGTGTGTATTGTTAGGGTTGGTTTTGCCTCTAGATGGGCAGACCACGCTGGACGATTGTATACATTATGCTTGGAAACATAATCTCGAATTTAAAAACACACAGATAGAAGTGCAAGAAGCCCATACTGATTATGTGGCAGCTATGGGAAAGTTTATGCCTAGCGTATCTGTACAGGCAGAAGTGGGCAGGCATATAGGCCGTTCTATTGATCCCGGCACTAACGGGTATACTTCTGACTCTTACAATCAGGGAACAGTGGGCATGGATGTTACCCTTTCCTTATTTGAAGGATTTACTCGGATCAACCGTTTGCGCTTTACCCGTTTGGTGCAAAAGGAAAAGGAGTGGAGCCGTCTGGCAAAACAGAATGAGTTGGCTTACCAAGTAGTCGAGGCTTATTATAAGGTGGTATTGGATGAAAAACTTTTGCAGTTGGCCGAAGAGCAGTTGCTTTTGGGCAAACGTTATTTAAAGCAGACCGAGACGTTTTTGACATTAGGCTTGCGGTCTGCTTCTGATCTTCAGGAAGTGAAAGCGCGTCATCAGGGAGATGTGTTCCGTTATAGTTCGTATGCAAAGAACCGGGAGATGTCGCTTCTCTATTTAAAAGAATTGATAGGGATGAAATCATCCGCGGAATTGGCTGTTGTGTGTGCGGATGAAGATAGTGTGTTGGCATTGCCTGTTACGAATGCCGATGAACTTTATTGGCAATCTACACGTGTCTTGCCGGATTATAAGAAAAGGGAAATGTGGGAACGGATTGCGCGTAAGGAGTTGGCTATTGCTTCCGGACAGTTTAGTCCTACTATTTATGCCCGTTTTTCGTGGGGGTCTGACTTTTATAATTCTTTATTCTCTTTACACCAGATACGTGACCATTGGAATAAATATATTGGCGTAGGAGTTTCGTTCCCACTATTTACCGGTTTGGATCGTTATGCTTCTTTAAGAAAGAAAAAATTGAACGTAGCGCGTGTGCGTAATCGCATTGAAGCAAAAAACAACAACTTGCGTATTGAGACGGAGCAAGTCACTTTATCATTGTACGCAGGATGGGAAGAGCATCGGCAGGCTATGCTGCAAGTACAGGCCGAAACACAAGTCTTGAAAGAGACGGAACGTAAATGGGAGGAGGGACTTGTTTCAGTCTTCCAGTTGATGGAGTCACGCAATCGTTTGCTTTCGGCAAAGGCAGAACAGGTGCGGACAAGGTTGCAGTATGAGTTGGCTTTGCGTTTGGCTGATTATTATCGGACTGGCAGTTTTTAATAAAAATAATATATGGATACACAGATTGAACATAAGAAAAGGTTTACTCCGAAACAAATTTATGGTGGGGTGGGCGTTGTTTTATTAATAGTATTAATTCTTTATTTATTCTTTCGCGATACCAGTTCTTCCATGACAGTGGAAAAGAACCGGATAACCATTGCTACCATCAAGGAAGGTGAGTTTAATGATTATATTCGTGTCATAGGCCAGGTACTTCCCAGCCGTATGATTTATCTGGATGCTATTGAAGGAGGAAGGGTAGAGGAACGTCTCTTTGAAGAGGGAGCCATGGTAAAAAAAGGAGATGCTATCCTTCGTTTAAGCAATCCGTTGCTTAACATTGGCATCATGCAAAGTGAAGCTGATCTTGCTTATCAGGAAAATGAGCTCCGTAATACCCGTATTAGTATGGAACAGGAACGGCTGGCCCTGAAACAGGAACGTATCGGTATACATAAAGAGTTTCTTACAAAGAAACGGCGTTACGAACAATACAGGCGTTTACTGGAAGAACAACTGATAGCTCGTGAAGATTACCGGTTGGCAACTGAGGAATATGAAGCGGCCCGTGAACAATTGCTTATCTTAGACGAACGTATCCGTCAGGACAGCCTGTTTCGTCTGACGCAGATCGCCAGCCTTGACGAGAATATTCTAAATATGAAACGCAGTCTTACTTTGGTACGTGAACGGTTGGAGAATCTTAAGGTGAAAGCACCGATAGACGGACAGGTAGGAAACCTTGAAGCCCAAATAGGCCAATCCATTGCGGCAGGCGAGCATATAGGGCAAATCATCACCGCCGACTTGAAAGTACAAGCATTAATTGACGAACATTATGTGGAACGGGTGGTTCAGGAGTTGCCGGCCGATTTCACACGTGATGGTGAAAATTATAAGCTGGAAGTGACTAAAGTATATCCTGAAGTGAAAGAGGGACAGTTTCGTACCGATTTTCGTTTTACTATGGGACGTCCGGAGAATATCCGTGCCGGGCAGACTTATCATGTCAATCTCCAGTTGGGCGATCCGGTGAAGGCTGTTCTGATTCCTCGCGGTGGCTTTTTTCAGACAACCGGAGGTAGATGGGTGTATGTTGTCGATGAAAGCGGTAAATTTGCTGTTCGTCACCCCATTCGCATCGGACGGCAAAATCCGCAGTACTATGAGGTGACCGAAGGGTTGAAGCCCGGGGACCGGGTGATTGTTTCCGGATATGAATTGTTTGGCAATAATGAAAAATTAATATTGAAATAAGTCTGCAATATGATCAATTACTTTTCGCAAGTGATACGTAGCCAGCGGGTTAAGAAATCCCTGGTATTGGTAAATATAATAGGATTGTCTGTCTGTATTGCAACAGCATTACTCATTATACTTTATGTATGGTCGGAGTTGAGCTACGATTCATTCCATAATGCCGGGCGTGTATATCGTGTCGAAAGTCGGTTGTATGAAGGCGAAACGCTTACAGATAACTGGGCAGCTTATGGGCATGCGCCCACAATGGTGCGCGAGATTGCCGGCATTGAGAAGTATGTTCGTGTGACGGCACAAGATCGCGAACAAGTGGTGAATTATTTTGATAGAAGGTTTGCCGAAGAACATTATTGTTACACCGAACCTGCTTTTTTTGAGATATTCAATTTTCCGATAATCAAAGGGAATAAGACCGGACAACTGGTGCGTCCTAATACGGTAGTATTGACTGAAAGTGCGGCAAGCCGTTATTTCGATGGTGAAGATCCGATAGGGAAGGTGTTGACTTTCAGTACGTCTTCATCACAACAAAATTTTGAAGTAACCGGTGTGATAGCGGATATGCCTGTTCGCTCTCATCTGAAATACGATTTTTTACTTTCATATAGTACGATTCCTAAAGAACGGCAGGACATTTGGTACATTCATGGAGTTTATACTTATGTTCGTTTGATGCCCGGAAAGCATCCGGCAGAGATAGAAGATGCTTTTCTCAGGATATCTGATAAGTATAAAACCGATGCATTGAAACATAAGACTTGGGCTGTGGAGTTGATACCGCTGAAGGATATTCACCTCACTCCGCAAAAAGCCTATGAGAAAGAAGTAAAAGGGAGCCGGACTGCGGTTTTTATACTATTGGTGATGTCCGTTGCTTTGCTACTGATAGGTTGGGCAAATGCTTTGAATCTGACAGTGGCGCGTTTTTTGGAACGCGGACGTGAGTTCGGGTTGCGCAAGGTTTTTGGTGCTTCGCATTGTCAGATTATCATCCAGGGGCTTCTTGAATCTGGTTTTATGAATTTGTTGGCTACACTGATAGCCTTTGGCTGGCTGGAACTCCTTTTACCTCTTGTTTATCGTTGGGTAGGGCAAAACTTTGGGACGGATATACTGATATTACCCGCTTTTTGGGGAATTGTAGTCGGAGTTGTTGTTATCGGAACGTTTGTCGTAGGGCTTTACCCCTCGTGGCTGATGGTTTCTATACGTCCGTCGGAGATTATGAGGGGAAAACTGTTGCATGGCAAACGTGGCAACCGGATAAGGAAAGTACTGATTGTAATTCAATTTTTGATTTCTTTTGTTCTGATTGTCGGCACGTTTACAGTAGTCCGGCAGGTTCGTTACATGCAAAGTAAGGCTTTCACCGATTCCCATTCACGCATGTTGGTTATTAAGTACCCTTCGTTTACCGAGGGATTGGCACTGCGTATGGAGAGTTTCACCAAGCGCCTGAAGCAGCGGGCGGACATAAGTCACGTTACTGTTTCGGGAGCTGTTCCCGGGGTAGAGGTGGCCAATTATTTCACCAACCGCCCTTACGGAAGCGACCCTTCGCAGGTGAAACTGATACAGATGTTTGCTGTAGATTATGACTATTTGCCTGCTTATCTGCCCGATCTGATTTGTGGACGGTGCTTTTCTGAAGATTTTGGTGGCGATCTCAATCGGATTGTGCTCAACGAGGAAGCTGTCAGGTTGTTAGGCTATGAGTCACCCGAAGCTGCATTGGGACAACAGGTTAAAATGGAGGTGGTGGCTGATCCGCTTGAGATTATTGGGGTGGTGAGGAACTATCACCAACAGTCGCTTTCCGTGGCATATAAGCCCATTATCTTTTTTATGAAAGAACGAGTACCGTTTATTGAAACTCCTTATATTTCAATCCGCCTGACAGGTGAGGGAGAAGATAGTGTTTTAGCAGAGATTAGGCAACTGTATCATGAATACTTTCCGACTTCTTTATTCTCTTATTTCTTTTTAAATGATTTGAATACTTTCCTATATAAATCAGACCGTAATTTCGGTTGGATATTTGCCGGTGCTGCTTTGCTTGCTGTGTTTGTGGCATGTCTTGGATTGTGGATTGTAACGCTGTTTTCAACCTTGTCGCGCTTGAAAGAAGTGGGTATCCGTAAAGTACTTGGCGCAAATAAAAGCAGCCTGTTCTTTGTCTTGACTAAGGAGCTGATGCTACTCACTGTATTGGCATCTATTATTGGCATTCCTGTATCGGCAGTGTTGATGGAAGGCTGGTTGGAAACATATGCTTTTCATATTTCGTTGTCTTGGTGGATATATGCAGTTACTTTCGTATTGTTGCTGATGATTGCATTTCTTACTGTCTTCCAACAAGTATGGCGTATAATTCGCCTGAAGCCGATGCGTATTTTGAAATATGAATAACAAATAAATATTGAACTGATTATGATTAAAACTGAAAAACTGACAAAACTCTTCACAACCGAAGAAGTGCAGACAAAGGCATTGAATGAAGTTACCTTGCAGGTGGAACAAGGGGAATTTGTTGCTATAATGGGGCCTTCGGGATGCGGTAAGTCAACCCTGCTGAATATTTTGGGTACACTCGATTCTCCTACTTCCGGATCTTACTCTTTTGAGGGGAAGCAGGTGGACAAAATGAACGAGAACCAGCTTACTGCCCTTCGGAAAGGCAACCTCGGTTTTATTTTCCAGAGTTTTAACTTGATTGATGAACTGACTGTGTATGAAAACGTGGAGTTGCCTCTTATTTATATGGGTATCAAAGCCGGAAAACGTAAAGTAAGGGTCAACAAGGTACTCGAAAAAGTGAATTTGTTGCATCGTGTCAACCACTATCCCCAGCAACTGTCCGGTGGGCAGCAGCAACGTGTGGCTATTGCCCGTGCCGTAGTGACGGATTGTAAATTGCTTCTTGCCGATGAACCTACTGGCAACCTGGACTCAGTGAATGGAATAGAAGTAATGGAGTTATTGAGTGATTTGAACCGCCAAGGAACTACTGTCATTATCGTTACCCACTCCCAACGGGATGCAATGTATGCACATCGTGTCATCCAATTGCTGGATGGGCAAATTGTAGCAGAGAATATTAATCGTCCGATGGAAAAAATAACACCGGTTAAAAATGAAACCCTATGATAGGAAATTATTGGAATAGTGCCTGGCGGAATCTGATGAAACGGAAAAAGTTCAGTTTCATTAATATATTCGGGCTGGCTGTCGGTATGGCATCGGCATTGCTGATTCTTACTTATGTGGCCTTTGAATTCAGTTTTGATAAAATGCATGCGAAGCATGACCGTATCTACCGTGTACAAAGTACATTTTACGAGGGACAGGTGCTGACCGATTATTGGGCAAGCAGCTCTTTCGGATATGGTTCGGCAATGCAGGAGAATCTTGCCGGAATCGAAGACTATACCCGGATTGCATCTTTGTTCCAGCCGGAACAACTGGTGAAATATGGAGAACTGTGCCTGCGTGAAAACGAAATAGCCTATGCCGATCCCGGCTTTTTCCGTTTGTTTGACTTCGAACTGTTGAAAGGTGACCGTGCTTCTTGTCTTTCTATGCCCGGGCAAGTAGTGATAACCGAACGCATTGCCCGTAAGTATTTCCGTGATGAAGAGCCTATGGGGAAGATACTTGTTTTTAACAGCAACATAGGAAAGGTTTCCTGTGAGGTGACCGGAGTGATGAAGGAAATGCCATCCAATTCACATATACATTATAATTTCCTTTTGTCGTATAAGTCATTGCCTAAATGGGTACAAGAGTATTGGTATAAACACGAAATATATACCTACGTTTTACTGGATTCGCGGGAACGGAAAGAAGAGATTGAACGCGCTTTTCCCGGGATGGCGGAAAAGTATAAAACGGAAGAGGCTTTGAAGAATAAGACATGGGGTGTCCGTTTAGTTCCATTGGAGGATATTCATCTCACACCGCAGTTGGGCTATGAGGCCGAACAAAAAGGGAACCGTTCGGCTATTATCGCATTGGTGTTCGCTGCAGTGGCTATACTGGTTATTGCTTGGATTAATTATATCAACTTGACTGTTGCCCGTTCGATGGAACGTGCCAAGGAAGTGGGGGTACGACGGGTAGTGGGGGCTTTTCCGCAACAATTGGTCGGTCAATTCTTGTTCGAGGCGTTGGTGATGAACCTTATTGCCTTTGTGATAGCTGTGGGGCTGGTCGAAATGCTGCTTCCGGCTTTTAATTTGTTGGTAGGGCGGACAGTGAGTTTCTCTGTCTGGCTTACAGGATATTGGGGTTTGTCCGTATTTTTGTTGTTTGTGTGCGGTGTTTATGTTTCGGGTTACTATCCGGCATGTGCATTGCTCCGCAAAAAGCCTATTATGTTATTAAAAGGTAAGTTCCAAAATGGACGTTCGGGAGAACGTACCCGTAAATTGTTGGTGGTTGTGCAGTATACGGCATCTATGATTTTGCTATGCGGCACATTGATTGTATTTGCACAACTTAACTATATGCGCCGTCAGTCGTTAGGAGTAAGGACCGACCGGATTCTGGTTGTGAAGTTTCCCGGTCCGACAGAAGGAATGAAGATAAAGATGGAAGCAATGCGTAAAGCGATAAGAAAGCTTCCGTTGGTGTCGAAAGTCACTTGTTCGGGTTCGGTTCCGGGAGAGGAGGTTGCCATGTTCCTGTCCAATCGGCGAACGCATGATGCCTTGAAACAGAATCGGTTGTACGAGATGCTTAGTTGTGATCCTGATTATATGGATGCTTACGGGTTGGAACTTGTAGCCGGACGTGGCTTTTCGGAAGATTATGGGGATGATGTAAATAAATTAGTTATCAATGAAACGGCAGCACGGACATTGGGTTATACAGATTATGAGAGTGTCATAGGTGAAGAAATATCTGTTGAGACAATAGAGGAGCCAATGCAGGTGATTGGGGTAGTGAAAGATTATCACCAACAGGCATTGAATAGAAATTATACACCTATTATGCTGTTCCATAAAGATAAGATAGATTGGATTCCGCAACGTTATATCTCTATTGTAATGAAGCCGGGTGATTCGTTGGAGCTTGTATCGCAGATATCGGAAATATGGACAACTTATTTTGCTGATTCCAGTTTCGATTATTTTTTTCTCGACCAGTTCTATGATCGTCAGTATCGTCAGGATGAAGCTTTCGGAGTATTGATGGGAGGATTTACAGGGCTGGCCATCTTTATTTCTTGTTTGGGGTTATGGATTTTGGTTATGTTCTCTTGTGCTGTGCGCACAAAGGAGATGGGCATTCGCAAAGTATTAGGTGCTTCACGGTTGAATTTGTTCTATCAGTTAGGTAAGGACTTTTTTATTCCTATCCTGATTGCAATTGTGATAGCATTGCCCGTGGCGTGGTTCAGCATGAATGCATGGTTGAGTCATTATCCGTTCCGGACGGAACTGGAGGTGTGGTTCTTCTTGTTGCCTATCGTATTGATGCTGCTTATTTCCTTCTTAACTGTAGCAGGACAGACCATGAAGGTTATTTACAGTAAACCGGCTCGTTCGTTAAAATACGAATGATAAGACATAAGATGCCCATAGTCAGTAATTAAGGTTGTAATTCCTGTAATTCATTTACAAAGAATGTCATTCCCTTATTGTAAATTTGCAAACGAAGACAATAAGTATGATAAAACTTTGAAGATGAAAAACAATACAATGATTATTGCATGTTTGTGTGCTGTCGGTATAATGAATGTTAGCATGCTCCATGTTCATGAAAATATGCAGGGTACTACTCGTACGAGAAGTTATAAGGTAGAAGAAGTGGTGGTTACGGGAACACGGAATGAAACGGACATACGGCATTTGCCGATGACTATTTCGGTGGTAGGGAGGCAAAATTTGGAACATACTTATCAACCTTCCGTGCTTCCTGCTTTGACCGAACAGGTTCCCGGGCTATTCACTACGGGCAGGGGAATCATGGAATCGGATTGTAGCGACAGGAACAAGATGAATTTGCCGGCTATATTGATGTTCGGTAGGATATACAAGGTTGGTTGTCTTTAAATGTGGGTATGCGGATTGACTATCATTCACATGTGGGCACTGAGTGGGTTCTCCAAGGTGGGCTGGCTTTTCATCTTCCCGGAAATGCTGAAATGAAAATGATGGTAAGTAAGGGATTCCGTAACCCCACTATATGCGAAATGTATATGTTTTGCCCAGACAATCCGGAATTGTTTGTCCGGGGGGAAAACTTGTTGGCACAACACTATGAAATCAACGAGGGTTTTCCTATACCTAAGACGACATTGATGAGTGGGGTGAATTTATTTTTAGATTATCTTGGTATTGCTCGTGATGGATGTTTTTCAGTTCTAGCCAATAAATAATTGTTTTTTTCATCTAAACTTTGAATACCTTTTGAATTTTTCTATAAAACTAATTTTTCATCTAAAATTATTTTATTAATTTTACAGCGTTTTTAATGAGAGTCTAACTCTCTATAGTTACAAATGAGCGATGAGAAAGGGTGTCCTGATGGCATCCTTTCTCTT
>OLSA01002428.1_pt1 | contig 13990 bp, 10 predicted proteins | sample 1672731 | NCBI WGS metagenome assembly OLSA01 (sample SAMEA3136718, study PRJEB25190) | human gut metagenome | biome: human gut; feature: human-associated habitat; material: faeces | place: Austria | collected 2013
AATTGGCCAGAATGACAGGATATACTGAAGAATTACTACAATGTAAAGGAATATTTAAAAATACGAAGAGAAGCTGCTTTGAAATATAAGCAGCTTCTTTTATGTAATAAAATGACGGAAATCAAAGGTATTTGATACAGAAACGGAGATTAGCGTGAAAAAAAGAAATATGCCAAAAATTTCGGCAGTAATATTGGCGGTTTTAATTTGTGTGTTTGCAGGAATACTGATAGGAAAACTGAAGGAAAATTATGATCCGGAAATTTTTTCGGAAAATTATATCAGCGTTGATGAAGTAAAGCAGGAACTGATTTTTACCGTATATTCACAGGAAGAGTGGGACGAATGGTTTGAGGGCGGAAAAAAAGATTATCTGACAGGGGCAGTGCTGGATGAGCTGTTAAAAAGACTTGGAGTTTCGGAACAGATTGATTTTTCGGAAAAAAGAAAAAATGCTGCCGTTTCTCGTACAGAATGGAACCAGGTATATGCGCAGATCCTTGCGTTTCTTGATATGGAACAAAGCGTAAAAAAAGAAACACTGCTTGTGCTAAACCGTATGGAAATGGAAGATCAGACGGTTCTGGTCACGAATCAGGGAGATTTTTATACGAAACTGCAGAATACATATTTTACGGACTGGATGTCCTATGATGTTTATATAAAAGAGGATCAGTGCATTGGAATTGCACAGGTGTCAGAGCAGGAACAAACGATTGAAAATGCATATCTGAAATCCTGTCAGGATGAAAAAATCAGTTTTTTATTTGCAGGTGCCGTCTATGAAAAAGAGTTACAGGAGAGATGGATATCCTGTGAACCGGGAGTATGTGATCTGGTATTTCGGGATGGAGCGCTTACTGCAATCAAAACAAAACAGGATATCATACAGGGACAGATGTTATCCTATGATGATTCTGAGATCGAGATTGAAGATTATGGAAGAATCCACCACAATGGGAAGCTTCCGGTTTACCAGACCTATGGAGATGTGTCTGAAAAATCCATATCGGATGTCGTTTTGGGCAATATGAATGTGGCTTATGTGACTGCGGGAAAGGAAGTCTGCGCAATTCTTATTTTACAGCCGGCTGATATCAAAAATATCCGTGTTCTTCTGCTATCGGATGACGGAACAAATATCCGGAGCGATGTTTATCTGAAATGTTCGACAAATGCAGATATAACTTGTGGTGATGAAACGAAAAGCGCCGGATCTGAGGAACTCCTTCATCCGGCAGATACACTGACGATGGCACCGGGAAAAACCTTTATCGTAAAACCGGAGTCGGAAGACGGTAAGATCTATCTGTGCAATGGAAATGGAACGGCTGTATCAAATGGTTATGCGGGGACGATTGAGGTACGCAGCACAGAGAATGGATATACGGTTGTCAATGAACTGCCGTTAGAGGAATATCTGTATGCGGTCGTGCCGAGTGAGATGCCATCAAGCTTTTCTCCGGAAGCGCTTAAGACACAGGCGGTGTGTGCGCGCAGTTATGCCTATATGCAGCTGATGCGGGCGGATCTGGCGGCTTACGGTGCACATATCAATGACAGCACCTCCTACCAGGTTTATAACAAAGTAGAAAAGACAAAGGAATCTGTCGCCGCTGTGGATGCGACATGCGGGCAGGTGCTGACCTGGAACGGAAAAGTTGTGGAGGCATATTATTTTTCGACTTCCATGGGTTACACAGACACCGCGAAGATCTGGAATGTGGATGATCCGTCGTCCTATGGCTATCTGAAAAAAGCATGCTTAAACCAGGCGGATGCTGACATAGATTTGTCGGATGAAACTGCATTTTCCAAGTACATCAAGAGCAGTGCGGATGGATATGACAGCGATATCCGTTATTACAGGTGGTTTGCAACGGCAGATTTATCGGATAAGACAGAAACGGTGAATGAGATCTTAGCGGCAAGACATTCCATTTCACCAAAAAATGTGTTATATTATGAATCTGACGGTACGACGGAGATGGATGTCGCCGCTGCCGGGGAGAAAATGGGAGCCATTACCGGAATGTCAGTGGAAGCAAGAAGCAGTTCCGGTTCGATTCTTACATTAGATCTTACTTATGAATGCGGCATTGTGAAAATAAAAACAGAGTACAACATCCGCAAGATTTTAGGCTGTATGGTGAAAAAAATTGTCTACGCAGATGCAACGGAATCAGAGAATATTACGATGCTGCCAAGTGCATTTTCAACCGTCGAGAAACAGGAAGACGGGACATATCTGCTGTCCGGCGGTGGTTATGGGCACGGACTCGGAATGAGCCAGAATGGGGCAAACGGAATGGCAAAAGCCGGTATGGGCTATCAGGATATCTTAAATTATTTTTATCAGGATATTACCGTGGAAACAATCGGAGAGATGGAAGGAAAAGAGACATTATGATCTGGAAGATTATAGGAAATGTGATGTCGTTTATGGGAAAATGTAAACGGGATAAGATCAATGCATATTCTGCGCAGTCTGCGTTTTTTATTATATTATCACTGATCCCGTTTCTTATGGTTTTCTCATCCCTGTTACAGTATACTTCCGTGACAGAGGGGACGCTTTTAAAAATCATTGAGAGAGTTATGCCGGAATACATAGCACCATTTCTTATTTCACTGATTGATGAGGTATACAACAGATCAGCAGGCATTATTTCCATTACGGCGATCGTTGCAATCTGGTCAGCAGCAAAAGGTGTGCAGTACATGACGGATGGACTCAATTCGGTCAATGATCTGGAGGAAACAAGAAATTGGCTTGTACTGCGGATGTGGGCAGTTGTGTATACGGTGGTTTTTCTGGTAGCTATTGTGTTTACACTGTTAGTCATTGTTTTTGGTAATTCTCTCCAAAAACTGGCATCGCAGTATATCCCGTTACTGCGGCATGCGGTAGATTTTTTGGCACATTTTCGGGGACTTATCATGCTGGTCATGTTAATTGTTTTCTTTGATGTGATATTTACAGCACTGCCAAATAAAAAGCTGACTTTTAAAAGTCAGATCCCAGGGGCTGCGATCTGCGGTGTGGCGTGGTATATTTTTTCTATCGGTGTTTCCATCTATGTGGATTATTTTAACGGTTTTTCCATGTATGGAAGCCTGACGACGATCGCCCTCATCATGCTGTGGCTTTATTTCTGTATGTATATCATGATGATGTCGGCGGAAGTAAATGTCATTTTCAATGACAGTATCCGCAAGTGGCTGCTCAAAGAGAAAGAGAAGAAAAAGAGAAAAAACTCTTGAACTAATAAATTGCCTGTGCTAAAATGCAATACAGAGTGAAAATAAAAGAAAAGGCATTGAACGTGATTAGTAGTGCACTATAATTCTTTCAGAGAGAGTGGGTCACCGGCTGAAAACCCATTTAAGACAAGGTAGGAAGCGAAGTTCGCACGGGAGCTGCATTTGTGAAATGACAGTAGCAGATGACGTCCATGCACGTTACGCATGTTAAGAGCTTTTTGTCAATATTCGTGGCAGAAAGAATCAGGGTGGTATCGCGGAATCATTCGTCCCTGGACGAATGACTCCGCGTTTTTTGTTGCTGAAACAAATCCACCATAGGAAATTGTGTCACAAAAATAATTTGTGAGACAAATATCTGAAAGAAATAATACAGAATGGAGATTATCATGAAAGAAAAATTGCAGAAAATCAGAGAAGATGCGATCCGTCAGATCGAAGAATCCGGCGATCTGTCGAAATTGAATGATGTGCGTGTTGCAGTTCTTGGAAAAAAAGGAGAACTGACCGCAGTATTAAAGAGTATGAAGGATGTCAGCCCGGAGGAGCGCCCGTTAGTCGGACAGCTTGTCAATGAGACGAGAGAGAGCATCGAGAAGATTTTAGATGAGACAAAGAAAAAGTTAGAGGCAGCGGAGTTAGATGCAAAACTGCGCAGAGAAGTCATTGATGTGACACTTCCGGCAAAGAAGAATAATGTCGGACACCGTCATCCGAACACGATCGCTTTAGAAGAGGTAGAGCGCATCTTTACCGGAATGGGTTACGAAGTGGTAGAGGGACCGGAAGTAGAGTATGATTATTATAACTTTGAGGCTCTTAATATCCCGGCAAACCATCCGGCAAAGGACGAGCAGGATACGTTCTATATCAATGACAAGATCGTGCTCCGTACACAGACATCTCCGGTACAGGTCCGTGAGATGGAAAAAGGACATCTCCCGATCCGTATGATCGCACCGGGCCGTGTATTCCGTGCCGATGAGGTAGATGCGACACATTCTCCGTCTTTCCATCAGATCGAGGGACTTGTCGTTGATAAAAACATTACGTTTTCTGATTTAAAGGGAACACTTGCAGAATTCGCAAGACAGTTATTCGGACAGGATACCAAAGTAAAATTCCGTCCGCATCACTTCCCATTCACAGAGCCGTCTGCCGAGATGGATGTGACCTGTTTTAAATGCGGCGGGAAAGGATGCCGTTTCTGTAAGGGAGAGGGCTGGATCGAGATCTTAGGCTGTGGTATGGTACATCCGCGTGTACTGCGCATGAGCGGCATTGATCCGGAAGAATACTCAGGATTTGCGTTCGGTATCGGATTAGAGCGTATTGCACTGCTCAAATATGAGATCGATGATATGCGTCTGCTCTATGAAAATGATCAGAGATTTTTAAATCAGTTCTAGGAAAAGATAGGAGAATATAGCATTATGAATACTTCATTAAAGTGGATCAAAGACTTAGTTCCAGGTCTTGACTGTACACCACAGGAATATATGGATGCCATGACATTATCCGGTTCTAAGGTAGAAGGATATGAGAACATGGATGAGGATCTTGATAAAATTGTGATCGGACAGGTAAAAAGCATTGAGAAACATCCGGATGCGGACAAACTTGTGATCTGCCAGGTAGATATCGGAACGGAGACAATACAGATTGTGACAGGTGCTCCGAATGTGACTGAAGGGTGCAAAGTACCGGTTGTATTAGACGGTGGAAAAGTTGCCGGAGGTCATGACGGCAGCAAGACCGAGGGCGGTATTAAGATCAAAAAAGGAAAACTGCGCGGTGTGGAGTCAAACGGTATGATGTGCTCCATCGAGGAACTTGGTTCAAACAGAGATATGTTCCCACTTGCACCGGAAAACGGTTTATATATCCTGCCGGAAGATGCTCCGGTCGGAGAGAGCGCTATCAGTTATCTTGGATTAGATGACACGGTTGTGGAATATGAGATCACTTCAAACCGAGTAGACTGTTTCTCTATTTTAGGTATTGCGAGAGAGGCGGCAGCTACGTTCGGAAAAGAGTTTGTTCCTCCGGTTGTGACAGAAACAGGTAATAATGAAGATGTTAACGATTACATCAAAGTATCTGTAAAAGATGATAAGCTCTGTTCCCGTTACACCGCAAGAGTGGTAAAAAATATCAGGATCGCACCGTCGCCGGAATGGATGCAGTGCAGACTGCGTGCGCAGGGAATCCGCCCGATCAATAACATTGTAGATATCACAAACTATGTGATGGAAGAGTATGGACAGCCGATGCATGCCTATGACCTTGACACGATCGAGGACAGAGAGATCGTAGTAAGACGCGCTGCAAAGGGTGAGCAGTTTGTGACTTTAGACGGTCAGGAACGCACCTTAGATGACTCTGTATTAATGATTTGTGATGGAAGAAAAGCCATCGGTATTGCAGGTATCATGGGTGGAGAAAACTCCATGATCACGGACAATGTTAAAACAATGCTGTTTGAAGCTGCATGCTTCGATGGAACAAATATCCGTCTGTCAGGAAGAAAGATTGGTCTGCGTACAGATGCTTCCGCAAAATTTGAAAAAGGCTTAGATCCAAACACAGCGATCGAGGCAATGAACCGTGCATGCCAGCTTATAGAGGAACTTGGTGCCGGAGAAGTTGTCGGCGGCGTTGTGGATGTTTACCCGAATGTCAAAGGGGATAAACGTATTCCATTCGAGCCGGAGAAATACAACAAACTACTTGGAACGGACATTGCAAAAGAGATAATGCTGGCTTATTTCTCAAAGATCGACCTCGGCTATGATCCGGCTTCGAACGAAGTGATCGTTCCATCCTGGAGACAGGACTTAGAGTGTGACGCCGACCTTGCAGAGGAAGTGGCAAGATTCTTCGGTTATGATAAGATTCCGACCACACTGCCAAGCGGTGAGGCTACCACAGGAAAACTTACCTTCAAACTCCGCATCGAGGCAGTAGCAAGAGAGATCGCAGAGTTCTGCGGATTTTCACAGGGCATGACGTATTCCTTTGAGAGCCCGAAAGTATACGATAAATTATTACTGCCACAGGATTCACCGCTCCGCAAAGCGGTTGTGATCAGCAATCCGCTCGGAGAGGATTTCTCCATCATGAGAACTGTTTCCTTAAATGGTATGCTGACATCACTTTCCACAAACTTTAACCGCAGAAATAAAAATGTGCGTTTATACGAGCTTGGAAATATTTATCTGCCAAAACAGGTACCGGTGACAGAACTGCCGGAGGAGCGTATGCAGTTTACACTTGGAATGTATGGAGAGGGTGACTTCTTTACCATGAAGGGTGTTATCGAGGAGTTCCTTTATAAAGCAGGTATGAAACTGAAACCGGAATATGATCCTGAAGCCGGAAAACCATTCTTACATCCGGGACGTCAGGCAAATGTTGTTTATGATGGCACTGTGATCGGTTATCTCGGTGAGGTTCATCCGACCGTTGCTGCAAATTATGCAATCAAAGAGCGCGTTTATGTTGCAGTACTTGATATGCCAGAGATCGTATCCCGCGCATCTTTCGACCACAAATATGAGGGAATCGCTAAATTCCCGGCTGCAGCCAGAGATATCTCCATGGTTGTTCCGAAGAAAGTGCTTGCAGGCGATATCGAGAAGATCTTCGATGAAAAGGGCGGTCAGTTCTTAGAGAAATACGATCTGTTTGATATCTATGAGGGAGCACAGATCAAACCGGGATATAAATCAATCGCATACTCCTTGTCTTTCCGTGCAAAGGACAGAAACTTAGAGGATGCCGATATCACTGGTGCAATGGATCGAATCGTGAAAGCACTTGAGCATGTTGGTGCGGAATTAAGAAAATAGGATTGAGAATCATGGACGTAAAAGATTTTTATTATGACCTGCCACAGGAGCTGATCGCACAGGACCCGTTAGAGGACCGTTCCAGTTCGCGGCTGATGGTATTGGATAAAAATACCGGTGAAGTGACACATCGTGTTTTTAAGGATATTACAGATTATTTAAGACCGGGAGATTGTCTGGTTATTAATAATACGAAGGTAATACCTGCAAGACTTTATGGAGTAAAAGAGGGCACACAGGCAAAGATCGAGATCCTTTTATTAAAACGTAAAGAGAATGATATCTGGGAAACCCTTGTAAAACCGGGCAAAAAATGTAAAGTCGGAACAAAGATCAGTTTTGGCGATGGACTTCTGACCGGTGAGGTCATTGATATCGTGGAAGAGGGGAACCGTCTGATCCAGTTCCACTATGATGGAATTTTTGAGGAGATTTTAGACCAGCTTGGACAGATGCCGCTGCCGCCTTATATCACACATCAGCTTCAGGATAAAAACCGTTACCAGACGGTATATGCAAAGTATGATGGCTCTGCCGCTGCACCGACAGCGGGACTCCATTTTACACCGGAATTATTAAAAAAAGTAAAGGAAATGGGTGTGGAGATCGCAGAGGTGACACTTCATGTAGGGCTTGGTACATTCCGCCCGGTCAAGGAGACGGATGTATTAAAACACCATATGCATTCGGAATTTTACCGGATCGAACAGTCCGAGGCAGATAAGATCAACCATGCAAAAGAGACCGGACATCGTGTCATTGCGGTAGGAACGACCAGCACGCGTACTTTAGAGGCGGCATCGGACGAGAACGGTTTCCTGCGCGAGACAAGCGGATGGACAGAGATCTTTATTTATCCGGGTTACAGGTTTAAAGTCATTGATTCCCTGATTACCAATTTCCATTTGCCGGAATCCACACTGGTAATGTTAGTTTCAGCACTGGCAGGACGGGAACATGTGTTAAACGCATATGAAATTGCCGTGCAGGAGAAATATCGTTTCTTTAGCTTTGGGGATGCAATGCTGATAACGGATACAACAGTTTAAATGATCTGAAAAGATGCAACAGACAGCATGATTTACGGGCAAAATGATTGCTTGAAAAAATCACGAAAGAGAAGGAAAATTACGGAATGGAAGAGAAAAGACATCATAAGCGTTTAAAACTCGACGTTTCCATCCAGTTAGAACGTCTGACAGAAGATGGAACGACGACATATGATTACACGCAGGTTGTAGTTACGGATGTTTCGCGCGGCGGAATCGGCTTCCAGTCCGACGAACTTTTGGAAGTGGGGGGATATTATAATACCAGAATCCAGATATGGACGAAAGAGGTGATCGATGCAGTCATCGAGATCGTGCGTAAGCAGAAAATGGAAGATGGAACCGACAAATATGGGGCAACTTTTATTGGAATGTCGGATACAGATGCAATAAAAATAGATATTTATCAGGTGTTTCGTGAAGCATAAAAGTATAAGAGATGAAGTATGCTTTTGATGACAGGATAAATGCAAAAAATCGAAGAGAGCCAGATAGGTCACATCCTAAAATAAAGATGATCTGTCTGGCTCTTTTTATTTCTGTCATTCTTCGTCCATAAGCTATCATTTATGAAAGCATAGGTATACGAATAAATTATTTGTAAGTCATAAAATTAATTATGCTTCATAAGAACTTACGGTAATTGTATAATCGCTTGTACCTTCCACATAAGTGGTTCCATCAGAGCCTTTGACGGTAACGGTGTTGCCATCCTCATCTGTAATGGTTCCCTTGCAGGTTAAAGAGGAGAGAGTGCTGTCCCCATCAACGATCCAGGTAGAACTGCTGTCAATGGTCAGATTTGCATAACCGTCTCCGCCATTTCCGGCATTGCTTTCATCCTGAACAAAACTTCCGGTCCAGGTACTTTTATTTTCAAGGGAAACGTCAAGCTGGCTGATGCTGTCCCAGATGATCTCCGTAAAAACTGGACGAATCGCCATCGGTACTGTCGGAGGAAGTGCGGTCTAATGTGATATCTTTTAATGTGACATTTGCACCGTTTGAGACAAAGATCGCATTTTCATCTTTTCCTGTGGATGAGAAAGAAGCATCCGAAACTTCGGTATCTTCCGTGTATTCTGTTACTGCATTGTAGGATTCCGGCTGGGAGGAAGCGCTGCCTCCCGGAGCGCCTCCGCCTGGAGTGTTACCTCCCGGCTGACCGCCGGCGTTGTCAGAGATCGTTACAGTTGCAGCGTTACCATCATCATCTAAGGTGATCGTTACCATAGTACCTTCTGATAAAGCGGAAAGTGTTGTTTCTTTTCCATCTTTGTCATAATAGATGGTAGAGTCGGTCAGATTGATCGTCTCAGTTGTCATATTACTCATATCCGGGGCACTGCTGTTGCCGGAAGGGGCAGAATTGTTGTCTCCACTAGGCGGATTGCCAGGGGTTTCGGTGGAATCTGCGCCATCAGAGTCAGGTTTGCCAGGTGCCTCTGTTGAATCGTTGTTGTCAGAGTTCCCGTTGCCTGCTGGGGCACCACCGTTGTTATCGCTCGGTGGATTGCCCGGTGCTTCGCCCTGACCGCCGCCCGGCATGGCTGCAACTGTGATCGTGCTGTCGGTAATTTCGGAAATCATTCCGGTTACCGTGTTTTCATCTGATTTTGCATCAGTGTCCTCCGTAGATGTTTCCACTGTGCTTTCTACAGAAGAAGAGGTATTTGTGTTATTACCTGTACTATTGTTTGTGCTGCCGCATCCGGAAAAAATCAGTGTTCCTGCCAATGTGATACATAATAATGCTTTTTGATATTTCATAATGTTTGTCACTCCTTTTTTGTTGATAGCTGTATTCTATCGGGGGAATGTGACGGTTAGATGAAGCCGGGTTGGAAGTTGCGTGAATTTACAGAGAAGATTGTGTGGAATGAAAATAGAGGTGAAAATCCTTTTTTGAAAAAAATTTTAAATTTTATGAAATTTACTATTGTAGATTTTATAAAAGTGTGCTAAACTATATTTGTATCCATGAACTAGTTTATAATGTAAACAGTTCAACTCAAGAGGCTGTATTCCTGATTAACGTCGGGATACAGCTTTTTGATTGTCTGGAGTATGGGCTTTTGCTGTTTTACAAAGAGCAGAAAAACGCCGTACGGTCATTCTGAATCTGACCATACGGCGTTTTTTCTATCTTTCATAAATCGTATAATGATGTTTCTTAAGCAGTGCAACCGCCAGCGCTAATGATTCCCCGTCATACATTTCAAGTCTCAAAACACCGCCCTCAAACTCACGGTTGTGAATGATCCCGATATTTTTGATACTTAAATTATTGCTCGCAAGGATCGTTGCGACGGTGGCGATCCCACCGGTCTCATCGATCAGGTCTAAATACAGTTCGTAAACATTCTTCAAAGCACCTTTTGCCGTGATCGTGATGGAATCACGGTAATCTTTGGCTGCAGTAAAGGCATCTAACAGTGCAGGGGAATCTGCATCTGCAATGTTCGTGCGCACTACCTCTAATGTATGGATATAGTTGTCCAATAATTTTAAAATCTGTTCCTGATTGGATAAACAGATATTTTCCCACATGACAGGAGAAGAAGATGCGATACGCGTGATATCTTTAAAACCTCCGGCTGCGATGGTTTTCATGATCTCATTTTCATCGTCCGATTCCCGCACCAGGTTGACAAGGCTGTATGCGATCACATGCGGCAGATGACTGATCGCTGCGGTCGCATAATCGTGCTGCTCATAACCTAAAACCAGAGGAATTGCGCCGAGAGAGCGCACCAGCCCGGTCAGTTCTTCCACAGCAGGGGAAGGACTCTTTGTGGTCGGTGTGATAATATAGTAAGCATTTTCCAAAAGCGTCTCTGAAGCATTAGAAAGACCGGTCTTCTCAGAACCCGCCATCGGATGACCGCCGATAAAATTGGCTTCAAGGCCGAGTCTTATCACTTCTCTGTGGATCTCCGATTTCACACTGCCGACATCCGTGATGATACAGTCTGGAGAGATCACATCCTTTAACTGTTGCAGGTATTCAATATTTTTCTTGGTCGGTGTACACAGAAAAATATAATCACAGTCCGCAAAATCTTTCAATTCACATGGTGTATTGTTTATAATTAAATGTTCTTTAAAAGCTTCGGCAACCGTCTCGGCATGATGTGCAGTTGCAATCATTGTAAGTTCCGGATGAAGTGCATGCAGTTTTTTTGCAATGGAACCGCCGATGAGTCCGAGTCCGATAAAGCCTATTTTCTGAAGTGACATATATGGAAATCCCCCTGTTAGATGTTAAAGTTCTGTTCTCATAATTCTTTACCTATCATAGACATAAATCACAAGAAAGTCAACACGTTAAAGTATAAAAGTGCAGATTGCATGAAAAAATAATCAAAGTATGGATGAAATGTGAACACTATGTAAACATTCCATGCAAATGGTTATAAAATATTTAAAATGCATACATAATATATAAACAAATTTCAGGTAATATAAAAATAGTTAGTAAATATGAATAAATAAGTTGTAATAAACGTGTAAATTTAGTAAAATATAACCATACAGCGAATGTCGTTTCAGAGGTATCGACTAAAAAATATGTATTGGAGGATTTGCTATGAACGTTTACACAACTGACAAGATTCGTAATGTGGTTCTGCTTGGACATGGTGGATGTGGTAAAACAAGTCTCGCCGAGGCGATGGCTTATCTTGCGGGGATGACAACACGCATGGGAAAAGTTACCGATGGTAACACGATCAGCGATTATGACAAAGAAGAAATCAAACGTCATTTTTCCATCAACACAACTGTGATACCGATTGTCTGGGGTGATACCAAGATCAATATCCTTGATACACCTGGTTATTTTGATTTTGTAGGGGAGGTAGAAGAAGCAGTCAGTGCTGCGGATGCAGCAATTATCGTAGTATCCGGTAAGGCTGGCATTGAAGTCGGCACAAAGAAGGCATGGGAGTTATGTGAGACATACAAACTGCCGCGTATGGTATTTGTTACAGATATGGATATCGATGAGGCAAGTTACCGGCAGGTCGTAGAAGATTTACAGCAGCTATACGGCAAGCGGATCGCACCTTTCCATCTTCCGATCCGTGAAAACGGACAGTTCGTCGGTTATGTCAATGTATTACAGCAGCGGGCAAAACGCTGGAAAGATAACGGCGAAGTGGAAAAGGTAGAAGTGCCGGAATATTCCAAAGAGAATCTCGGTATCTGCAGGGAAGCATTGATGGAAGCTGTTGCGGAGACAAGCGAAGAATTTATGGATCGTTATTTTGGAGGAGAAGAGTTCTCTGAGGACGAGATCCGCCAGGCACTCCGTGTGAATGTATCCGATGGAAGCATCGTTCCTGTGCTGATGGGATCAAATATCCTTGCACGGGGTATGTATACACTGATGGTTGACATTGTAAAATATCTTCCGAGTCCGGAAAAACGTTCCTGCACCGGAATCAATGCAAAGTCCAACGAGGTTTACAATGCAGACTATGATTTTGCAAAGCCAAAGTCAGCCTATATCTTCAAGACGATCGCAGACCCGTTCATCGGAAAATATTCTTTGATCAAGGTAAATTCCGGAGTCATCAAAACAGATGATCTTCTTTACAACCAGCATAAAGATACAGAGGAAAAAATCGGAAAGATCTATGTACTCTGTGGCAATAAGCCGGAGGAAGTAAAGGAACTGCATGCGGGAGATATCGGAGCGTTAGCGAAGCTGACTAAAGCAGCTACCACAGATTCCCTCTCTACCAAAGCGAACCCGATCCTGTATATAAGAACACAGATCTCCACACCATATACTTATAAACGTTATAAGGCAGTCAACAAAGGAGATGAAGATAAGATCTCGCAGGCATTGCAAAAGCTGATGCTCGAAGATCTTACATTAAAAACAGTCAATGACAGTGAAAATGGCCAGACATTACTTTACGGTATGGGAGACCAGCACCTTGATGTTGTGGCAAGCAAACTGTTAGAGAGATACAAAGTTCAGATTGAACTGAAAAAACCAAAAGTAGCATTCCGGGAGACCATTCGTAAGAAAGCGGATGTGGAATACAAGTACAAAAAACAGTCCGGCGGTCATGGACAGTACGGTCACGTTAAGATGACCTTTGAACCTTCCGGGGATCTTGAAACACCATATGTATTTGAACAATGCGTTGTCGGCGGAGCAGTTCCAAAAAACTTCTTCCCGGCGGTGGAAAAAGGAATCCAGGAAGGAGTTGTGAAAGGACCGATGGCAGCTTATCCTGTGGTAGGAGTAAAGGCAGTATTATATGATGGATCCTATCATCCGGTAGACTCTTCTGAGATGGCATTTAAGGTTGCGGCTCTTCAGGCATTCAAAAAAGGCATTATGGAAGCATCACCGATTCTGTTAGAGCCGATCGCATCCTTAAAAGTTGTTGTACCTGACAAATACACAGGTGACATTATGGGAGACTTAAACAAACGCCGTGGACGTGTACTTGGAATGAATCCGACGGAACACGGTTATCAGGAGATCGTAGCTGATATTCCTTACATGGAATTATATGGATACAACACAGATTTTGAATGAAGACATTGACAGTTGGGAGACTGCCATGTTTTTGTACAATTCCGCGTTGAAGGAAGTTGGCACGAAGCTGGATATTCTCAACGATGAGTTTGTACACATACATAAGTATAATCCGATAGAATACATTAAGAAGCGTATCAAGACACCAGAGAGTATCGTTAAGAAACTCAAACGTGACAATTATGAAGTCACAATTGAAAATATGGTTAAGTACATTAAAGATATCGCGGGAATCCGCATCGTATGTTCATTTACCTCGGATATCT
>OLSA01002436.1_pt1 | contig 13959 bp, 13 predicted proteins | sample 1672731 | NCBI WGS metagenome assembly OLSA01 (sample SAMEA3136718, study PRJEB25190) | human gut metagenome | biome: human gut; feature: human-associated habitat; material: faeces | place: Austria | collected 2013
AAGCTGTCGCAGCGGCATTGCTTGACAGACTGCTCTACTGTTGTGAGATTATACAGCTGTCGGGAAACAGTTATCGGATGGAAAATAGGAAAACAATTTTTAGCAATCGGAATGAAGATACGGACACATTAAAAGAGTTAACAACTGTAAAGTAATATCTTGCTAAAAGTGGAATATATTAAATTACATAAAAATGAGGTATGTAAATCTGCAAGGTACAATTAGCAAAATTGCAGATAGAGAATGAAAAAATAGCATTAACTAAAAAACAAGAATTATGAATGCAAATGTAATAATATATTATAGAGTAAGTTCAAATGAACAAACATTAGGAGCCAGCTTAGACGTACAAGAAGAACGTCTACGGAAGTATTGTAACCAAATGGGATATAATATCATTGACAATATCCCATACAGAGAGGATGAGAGTGCTAAAACATTTGAAAAGCGTCCTGTCATACAAGGAATAATGAATTATATACGTAAAAACAAAGGTAGAGTAAACAAATTACTATTCTTGCAGTGGGATAGATATTCACGAGACATTATCAGTGCCAGTGAGAACCTAAAAGAATTACTTAAATCGGGAGTTGAACCAAATGCAATTGAAGCACCTTTAGACTTCAATTCAGACACCTGGCCCCTATTATTGGAGTACAGGCACAATGCGACAACATCAAAAGGTCAAAAGATACAATGGACGGTATTCATGGAACATTGGCAAAAGGAAAATGTGCTAATAAAGCACCAAGAAGGATATAAGAATGTACGTATTAGCAAACATGAAACCCATGTAGAAATAGATACCAATACAGCACCATTTATACAAGCCATGTTTAAAGAAGTGGCTAAAGATATTGAAACACCTTGCTATATCCGTAGAAAATTTGCAAGAAAAGGATATAATATACCTGAAAGTTCATTTCTTGAAATGTTGCGTAATAAATTCTACATTGGCAAAATACGTGTGCCAGCATACAAAGGAGAACCCGAATATTATGTAAACGGTGAACATGAAGCAATTATAGACGAAGAAACATTCTATAAAGTTCAAGAGATTTTGGACGGTAAAAGAAAGAAAACACCCAAACTATCCAAAGCCATAAATCCCGATTTGTATTTGCGGAAGTTTTTAATCTGCCCCGTATGTGGTTGTGCCTTAACTGGTGCGACAAGTTCGGGCAATGGCGGCAAATACACCTACTACTTTTGTTGTAACAATCAAAAACATATAAGAGTGAGATCAGAAAACGTAAATGAAGAGTTCGCTCGATACACAGCCCAATTAAAGCCCAATAAAACGGTATTGGACTTGTATAACGAAATTCTAAAGGATTTGCAAAGTGAACGCAAAGGAGAAAGTAAAAAAGAAGTAGCAGCACTGCAAAATGAACTTTCTACCGTCCAAAAACGCATCAACAGCATTGAGGATAAATACCTGGACGGAGATTTAACCAAAGAAGAATATAACAGAATGTTGGAGAGATACACCAAAGAAGCCTCAACCATACAACAACAAGTTGAAATGCGTGAGAACCCTAACCGCAGTAATATCGAACCAAAACTAAACTACTCTATCAATCTGATAAACAATATAGATAGCTATATAAGAAATGCGTCTGTAGGGGTGAAGATTAAGCTAATAAGTTCGATGTTTCCCGAAAAAATCGAATTTGACGGAAAAACATATCGAACCAATTCTTACAATAAAGTTCTTGATTTAATCTATCAGCAAACCAACGAGTTACGGGGAGTAGAAAAGAAAAGCGGAGAGAGTTTTTCAACTTTCTCCGCTTCAGTACCCAGACCCGCATTTGAAATATTAAATATTAACAAATGAGAACAACTCTAACTTAATAGCAATATAACCGCTATATCATTATATTTCAATGTTCTATAAATAGCGATAAACGAAATTAAATTTAATGAGATTGAAATTATTTCGGGATAAACGGGAACATTTTGGGAACAATTCGCTATCTTTGCAGTGTTCAATCCAGAAATAAAATCGAAGCCCATGAAAGTGACTGCATTCATACGGAAGACTGCCAAAAAGAACGACATAGATACGAAGGCTACCATCTATTTTCGTTTGCGTGATGGAAAGAAAGACATCAAGGCAGCAAGTGAACTTGTCATCAACCCCAATCATTGGAGTGTTGAACGACAAGGTTATAAAGACCGTGTAGCTTTGGTGTCGGAAAACGAAAAGATGGACTTGAACCATAAAGTGCAGGCATTGACCCGAATGATTGAGAAGGAATACAAGGAGGATGCCGGAAGTGAATGGCTCGGGGAAGTCATAGATAAATTCCATCATCCCGAAAAGTATAAAACAGAAGAAGAACTGGCAATAGAGAATCCGCCTACTTTTGCCGAACTTTTTGATGAGTTTTTGGAGAAGCATAGTCTTTCGGAGGTCAGAAAGAAGAACTTCCGTGTAGTGAAAAGGGCTCTTATGCGCTATGAACTGTTTGTTAGAAAAACAAGACGTGGAATGAAGCATTTTACCCTTGACATCCATACTATAACTAAAGAAACACTTGCCGATATGTGGGACTTTATGGAGAACGAATATGCTTATGCAGAAGAATACCCAGATATATACGAGACCATTCCCGAAAAGCGAACCCCTCAACCGAGAGGAAAGAACACCCTTATAGATAGTTTTTCACGCATACGTACCTTTTTTATATGGTGCTATAACCAAGGCAGGACCACCAATCGTCCGTTTGACAAATTCCCCTTAGAAGAATGTCTTTATGGAACACCTATTTATATTACACTTCAAGAACGTAACAAATTGTTTGAGGCTGATTTGTCTGCTCGTCCACAACTTGCCATTCAACGTGACATCTTTGTGTTTCAGTCCGTTGTAGGCTGTCGTGTAGGCGACCTTTATAAGCTCACAAAGAAAAACATTGTGAATGGAGCATTAGAATACATACAAGAAAAGACGCGCAGTCATAATCCCAGAACAATAAGAGTGCCGCTGAATAGTGTTGCGAAAACCATACTTGAACGCTACAAAGATTATACAGGAACAACTCTACTTCCCTTTATATCAGAGCAGAAATATAATCAAGCCATTAAAGAAGCGTTCCGGTTGGCAGGACTTGACAGGGTGGTCACAGTGCTTAACCCACTCACTCGCAATCCTGAGCAAAAGTACTTGTATGAAGTCGTAACCACGCATACTGCCCGAAAAACATTCATTGGTAATATGTATAAGAAAGTGAAAGACCCAGACCTCGTTTCTTCGGTATCGGGACACAAGGAAGGTAGCAAGGCATTCCGCCGATATAGGGAGATAGACGAGGAAATGAAACAAGAACTTGTTCACTTGTTGGACTAATAAGGCGAAAGATTATGGCAAAGCAAGATTTCGAACAATTCAAACAGGATATTAAAGAATGGCTCAACAACCATCCAAAAGAATATGACAGATTCGTTGCCGAAGTGAACAACAAATCGGCAACAGGTTTACAAAAGATTTTCAAATTAGGATGGAAACTCGCCCCTCAAATGATGCATAAGTATCACGGTGAGTGCCATGGAGACCTTGCCAACGAATATCGTCTGCAAAGTTATTCGGCAGATGCCGATGCTGCAAGATTATTGGTTGAGGAGTTTCACAATCTGCAAAACGATTCAATAGTTCCTGCAATGTTGGCATGGCTTTATTACGGTAAGTGCTATGAAACTTTGGTTACCCAATTGGAAGCTGAAACACATAATCCTGCGAACAACTATTTTGAGAAGAGGATAGCCGCTTTAATGATTAAAGTAGTCATCAACAGTAGTATTCGTAATAAAATGCGGACAAGAGAAGATTGGCAGGATTTTCATCGGGAGAAACAGGCTATTGAGGATGATTGTGTGGTAGAAACAACTATTAAGGGGTTGTCCATTAATGATAAACCAATAGAAGAAAAATCGCCAACAGGTGAGCAGGCATCACGCACATTGAAAGACTATCTTCATGGAAATCAAGAAATGATTTTGGAGAAGATAAAATTGAGAGTTTCAACGCAGCATACAGGCATTGATTTGGCACGATTATATTTTGCCCTCCAAGAGGAAGGTCTTCTGACAGGCTGTGATGTGACGACATTTCATAAACTGCTTGCCAATGAACTTCCTGATTGCGACTTGAAAACCGTGCGTAACCTTCAAATTTCTATCAAGAAGTTGAATGACAGTACGAGCAGAGGGAAAATAAAAGACAATGGTATTGAACGGTCGCTTATCAATGAGTGGAAGGCTTACCTCGCAGAAGTAAATAACTAAAAGTATGAACTCATTTAATTTAATGATATGGATAAAGACATCATCACCCAAGAAATCAATGCCGAATATCTGAAAGGCTATATATACAACATCAGAGGTGTCCGTGTAATGCTGGATATGGATTTAGCCAACATCTATGGCTATAGCACCAAAGATTTTAATCGCCAAGTGAAGAACAACATTGAAAAGTTTGAGCAAGACTTCATGTTTCAGTTGTCCGATGAAGAGTGTGAAATCTTGAGGTGCAAAAATTCCACCTCAAGTTGGGGCGGTCGTAGATACAACCCTTATGCTTTCACCGAACAAGGAATATATATGCTTATGACTGTACTGAAAGGAGATTTAGCAACCAAACAAAGCAAAGCTTTGATTCGCATCTTCAAGCAGATGAAAGACTATATCGTAGATAATCAGCCATTATTAGGACAAAGGGAATATTTGCAACTGTCTTTGCAGACAACCCAAAACACACAAGACCTGCTTGACTTGCGTAAATCTCTATCTGCTGTTGATGACAAGGTTGCCAATATTATAGATACACTTGGTAATGTAGTGACAAAGTCGGAACTGGCAAATGTCATGCTTGATTTTGGCAATCCTTCAGTAAGGAGAGGTTGGATGATACTCAACGGTCAGCCAGTTGAATCGGATTTGGCTTACCAACATATTTATGCCACCGCCAAGAAAACGATTTTTGTGGTTGATAATTACATCGGATTGAAGACACTGGTACTTCTCAAAGATATTCCAGCTAATGTGAATGTTGTGGTATTCTCTGACAATATCGGTAATCGGTTGCACCAAACCGAGTTTAACGATTTCTGTCGGGAATATCCCAATGTCACCATTTCGTTGCAAACGTCTGGGGGTATATTCCACGACAGATATATAGTCATTGATTATCAAACTCCAGAAGAACAGATTTACCATTGCGGTGCTTCATCGAAGGATGGAGGTAATAAAGTCACGACAATCACAGCGGTTACAGATGGAGCTATTTACCATCCTGTTATAGACCAACTTATTCAAAATCCAGTGTTGACATTGAGATAAAACCATTTTCAGATGAACCCAATTAATTGCTTTACATTTCGTTTCTTTCGTTCTGCATTTCGGCGAAAATAGCGAAATGCAAATTACTAAATTATAGCGAATTACATTTATACTTTTGTGCCATCGTTCCAATGTCGGAGCGGTGGCACAATCATTTATAATGCTGCCAAAGTGATTGTGTCGGACTATGGGCAGTACATATATGCTATGACAGATTTAATGCAAATCATCTCCAACAGCACGGCTAATATCAAATTGGAGATTACGAGTGAAGACTTACGTCACTTCTCTAATGAGCTTATTAACCGTGCGGTGAATGAGGTGGCAATTGCACTCAAAGCCACCAATGAAGATAAGCTACTGACACGTGAGGAAGTCAAGGAAATGTGTGGTGTATGCGACACCACCTTATGGCTTTGGAACAAGCGCAATTACCTTAAAGCAATCAAGGTAGGCAACAAAGTAAGATACCGCCTCTCAGACGTGAAGCGCATCTTGGGGGAAACTAATAGAATATCTGATTATGGAAAAGATTGACAATGTTCCTGTGGCTCCTACAAATGGAAAAGTTGAGAATATCGGAGAAGAGTATGTCCGTATAGGCACAACCTTGTTTCGTATTATCAATCAGCCAATGATGAATGGTTCTTTCCGCAAAATGCGGGTTGAATGGAAAATGAGCGTATTCCGATTAGACCACGGCAAGGATGAAGCGGCACTCATTCCGAAATATGACGGATTCTGCACGATGCCCAGTCATACAGATTACCGTTTGAACGTGAATAACTTTTATAATCTCTATGAGCCAATAACCCACATCCCAAAAGAAGGTGAGTTTGGACATATACATTCATTGATTGAACACATCTTTAGTGAGCAATATGAATTGGGAATGGATTATCTTCAACTGTTGTACCTAAAACCAACACAGAAGTTACCAATACTTCTATTAGTGTCGGAAGAACGAAACACGGGTAAAAGTACATTCCTGAATTTTCTGAAAGCGTTGTTTCAAGAGAATGTGACATTCAACACCAATGAGGACTTCCGTAGCCAGTTTAATGCCGACTGGGCAGGCAAACTGATGATTGTTGTGGATGAGGTGTTACTCAACCGCAGGGAAGATAGCGAGCGATTGAAGAACCTTAGTACGGCACACTCGTACAAGATGGAGGCTAAGGGCAAAGACCGTTATGAAGTGCAGTTCTTCGCTAAATTCGTATTGTGTTCCAATAATGAAAATTTCCCTGTTTACATTGAGCCAGAAGAAACACGCTATTGGGTAAGAAAGATTCGTAGATTGGTAACGGACGACACCTCCTTTCTTCAGAAATTGAAAGATGAGATACCCGCATTTCTGTACTATCTACAACATCGGAATCTGACTACCAAAGAAGAAAGCCGTATGTGGTTTGCTCCGTCACTTATCCGCACGGAAGCATTGGAGAAAATCATCCGCTGCAACCGTAGCCGCATTGAACTTGATATGGCAGAACTGTTACTTGACATCATGGACACAATGCAGGTGAATGTGGTGGATTTCTGTATCAACGACCTATTGGCATTGTTCAATTATTCTATGGTAAAGGTGGAATGCCATCAGGTGAGGAACGTTCTGCAGCAGTGCTGGAAATTGGAGCCTGCACCCAATGCGCTGTCTTACTCCACCTATCAAATATCCGTGCTGCCAGGACAGAAGTATTCTGTATCGCACAAAAAAGTGGGACGCTTTTATACCGTTACCCGTGAAAAATTAAAAGACTACCGTTGAGATTGTTGAATATGATGAAATATAAGGGAAGGCATATAAATAAAGGAGTTACCATTCAACAACACCATCAACAAAATTCAACAAAGAATTTTGCCTGCCAAAAAAAAGAAAAAGATTGCGTACAGCATCTCTATTTTTCTTTTTCCCTCTTTTTGAAATCATCTTCAACAAAGTCAACAAAATCAACTATGGAATGAATAATCGTAAGACCTGACTTAAATGATATTCGTATGAAAGAAATAGAGTTGATACAATCTATCACACAGCGAGACCCGATATTGGCTAATGCGGTCAGCCGGATGATTGACTACATCCAAGATAGATGGGCAGCACCTTATCCGTCCAAAGAACAGACGGAAGCGGTCAATGCCTACCTCCGTTCCGTCCATGCGGACGGTGACGGGACGATGAACGAGACGAACATCGAACATCGCAGGATAGCGACACAGCAGATAACCATCAATGCCATCCGGGTGCTTGACAGCGGACAGCTTGACCGCCTGCAGGACGTGCTGAACCGCATAGCGGCAGACCGAGAGTATTATATGCCTGAACGTGGATATGTTTTAGGCAGATAGATGACCGTTGTAACACCATAAAATCATAGACCATGTGCAAAGAGATACAGACCATACACTACTGCACCATCCTTTCAGCCGGGCAGTGGGATTTTCTTTTGGAAGGCAAATCTTCCGCTTTCAGGCAGAAGTGCCTGTACCGGCTGATGACCGGTGCGGTACGGGTGAGAACCGCTTATAAAATCAAAGGCGTTGAGATTGTTTTGGAGGTGGGACAGGTGGCAGCTTCCGATGTGGAACTGGCGGAGTTTTTAGGTTGCAACCGCAAGACCATCGGCAAGCTAATCGACAGCCTTAACAGGTTAGGCATGCTGACCACCAGAACCAACAACCGTACTTCCGTCCATTCCCTGCATTTCCTCACAGGCTGGTATGCCGGGGGTGTCCTCATAACCAATCCCCATTATGTCAGACCTTCGGCAACCACCAAAGGACAGACGGGCAACGTGCGGACACCTGTTTTCGATAGCTTGCCATCAGAAAGCAGGCAGAATGCAGTAGCGGATGACAGCCGAGCCAAAGGACAGGGCGCGGACAGCATGGCGACAGGCGTAGCAGTCCTTTCTTCTTCCCTCTGTTCGTCTGAAACTTCCAACCCGTCAGCCGACAGACCGGATGACGACTACCATAATCCACCGCCTGATATGTTTGCAGCGGACGAAGCCGGGAATTTCCCTATCATAGACAGTGGGGACAGAACAGCTGACGGGAACGGTGCGGAAAGCCCTAAAGAGACGCTGTACGAAACGATTGACGGTGAGGATGATCCGGAATAAGGCGCAGTGGAATGAAAGGCGCAGAACGCAGATTTGGACGTTGCTCCGCTTGCGGGTGTGAGCTACCGGACTTGTCCCGGTATAGCCCACTATAACTACACGCTTCGCTTCCGTAGTTGTGGGCTCTCCCGAGGGGCTGGGCGTTGCTCCGTCCCACTTAGGACGCTGCCCTAAAAACCCGGTCGGAGGCTGTCAGCCCCCAACACCCCTGACCAAAGAGTGACCCTCTCCCTGCACCCTCCGATTAAGGCTTTGCCCTAATAACCCATTAAGAAACCCAAACACGCAAATTCAATGGCACAGAAGACATCCATCAACATAAAGCCCTGCAACATAGGAAGCAGCGGACCGCACAACAGGCGGACCGCGGAATACCTCGCCAATATCCGCAAGGAGAAGATTTACATACGCACCGACCTCATGGCGAAGAACGAGGCGTGGGTATCACCTGAATTGGGCGACACCTCGCTTGCCGAGCGCAACAGGCAGATAGCCGCAATGGTCAAGGAGAAGACGGGACGGGCTATGCAGACCAAAGACAGGGAAAAGGTGAACAGGAAGACCGGAAAGGTGACCATAGTACGGGGCAGCACGCCTATCAAGGAGGGTGTGGTAGTCATCAAGGAAGACACCACGATGGAGCAGTTGCGGCATTTCTGTGAGGTGTGCAAGCAGCGTTGGGGAATCACACCGCTGCAAGTCTTCATCCACCGGGACGAGGGGCACTATGCCATCCCCGGAGATACTGCCACATGGAAACCCAACCTGCACGCCCATATCGTGTGGGACTGGATGAACCACGACACGGGTAAGTCCTGCAAACTGAACGTGAAGGACATGAGCGAGATGCAGACCGTTTTAGCTGAGTGCCTGGAGATGGAAAGGGGCACCTCAAAGAAGCAGACGGGCAAGGAGCATCTGGAGCGCACGGACTTCATCATCACCAAGCAGAAGCAGGAAGCCGAGCAAGCCCAAGCGGAAAAGGAAGCAGCCCAAGCCGAAAGGGATGCAGCCGTCCGGGAAGCGGACAAAGCCAAGACGGAGCAGGAAAAACTACAAGCCGGGAACGAGGAGAAGCAGCGGCGCAGTGCGGAACTTGACAGCGAGATTGCTGACAAGGAGAAACGGGCACGGGAAGCCGACCGGGAGAATACGGACAGCATAAAGTCTGGTATTGCCAACCTTTTGGGCAAAGGGAAATATGCTGCCATCGAAAAGGAAAACGCCAAACTGAAAGCCGACAACGAACGCATTAAGAAAGCCTTTCCCGATGCGGTAAAAAAAGAGATGGAGAAGCGGACAAAGGCATTGACAGAAGAGAAGCAGAAAGCGGAAGCCGAGCATGACAGGGCTTTGGCGCAGAACCGTTCGCTTGGCATGGAGAGGGACAAGGCTGTCCGGCAGCTTCAGGAACAGAAGGCCGGGGAGCAACACCGCATCAGTATGGCGGTGAACCGAGCCATATCGGAGAAGGACAAGACCATCCGGCTGTTGCATGGTGCGCTGAAAGCGAGCCGGGATATTCTGAATTTGCTTGCGGACATTCTTTACAAGGCAAGCGAGGTGTTCAAGCGAGCCGTCGATGCGATTATCCATTTTGGTACGGAGCAGCACAAGTCTGTTTTCGCCCCGTCCGAAGCCGCAGACATCAAGAGTGTGATACAGGAGTACGGAGAAACCACCGAACAGCAGAAAGCGGTCGGCGCATGGCTCTGTGATTATGCGGAGAGCAGACAGCCTTTTGACGAAATAAAACATCGCCATACATTCAATGAGGTTGGCGATGTTGCAGAGGGTAAATATGATTGGAAGATAGAGCGTATGCAAGAGAACGGAATAAAGATGTGATCAACTCTGATGATGAATGGATTACCAAAATCTTCTTCGGTACGAGAAACCGCCGAAACGGAATAATGAGTTAAATGATGTTGTATAGGTGGATTGAGGTGTGTTGCGACCATAATATGCCGCAGAGCTGATTTGCGAAGAAACAATCATCGGATCATTGCCGTTTTGCACCGACTTCGTAAATAAGCTCATTATTTCGTATTTGTTGCCGAATTTGGCATTGGACTGCATCAAAATTTCAGATACTACCTGCTGAATAGAACGAGGGTATATAATAAAAGTATTGTCTGCATTACAAGTAATATCCTTAAATTCACTATTTCCGAAAAATACGATAACAGAATAAATCGGAATGCCGGGATTCTGTGGCAAACATTGTCTGATAGCCTGGATATGTCCGGCATTTTGCATGACGGGATTATAAAAACGATGCTTTTCTTTACCATACGCCAATAATTGAGTCCAATATTTCTGATGTTCACTACCAAAAATCCAACCACTATAATCCTTTACCTCAAACACGATAATGCCTGTTTTTGTTGCAACAGCTACATCTATTTGCGTATATTCACCATTCGGTTTCTGAATATACAAGTCATGGAATATGGCTCTTGGGTTAATACCCATTTTTAATAATTTCAACACTACCTTACGTTCCGACCACTCGCCACGAGTAATAGGCGTAACCTGTTCGATGAGTTCACGCTCTTTTCGTTTGGCATAAACAATACAAGCAATACCTATTACCAAACAAATAAGAATTATGATAGGTACGAGTAACATAAATGAATGCTCAATTATTTGCAGACAATATGATTGAGTGGTGAAATTAAACGTCCAAAGACTTACTTGAAAGCAATTATAGGAATTACCTTTGTACTTCCATACTGTTGATACTTATAGTTTCCAATTTGTCTTGCGCATTTCCCCTTAGGTGCTTTCACTATCTGGTTATTATAAAAGTTGCTACCTTCTTGAGCTAATATTAAGACCTCTAAATCAGAAGTAAAGACATGTCCTGAAATGGTTTCTCTAATTTCCAAAGCAATGGCATCGCCAGAATCCAAAACTTTCTGTACTTCAAAATTTTTCCTACTTACACATTCACCGGGTTTCTCAAACAATGTTTTTCCGAAATCCTTTTTTTCAGTAACAGTTCTATTTGATTTCGGTAATTCTACACCATCAACTATTCTAATAGCTGGTACTGTTTTCTCTATTTCCATTTAGTACTATACTTATAAGTACCCACATGTTGAGCGCACTGGTCGTTTTTAAGAACGATTTTTTGGTCATCATAGAACTGTTGGCTTTCATTCGGTATAATAAAAACTATTGAGCCAAAAGATTCATCAGCGTGAGCCAATGCACATCCAGATTCCACTACTTGGAATACCTCAAATTGTGAGTATTCCATATAATCACCGGGTTCTTCAAACATTTCAAGTCCAATAATTCCCGAATTGTTAGAAAGATTAACGCAAAATGCGAAAACGAATGTCAGTATAATGCCTGTGATTACACCAAGCACGTAAATAATCCATTTCTTCATATCACTTTAGTTATTAAATCATAGTCAATAGTTTGAAGTCCTCTTTGGATATTTTCTCGATTGAAACGAGCCATTCAAGATAAGAAATATCATCTTTAAATTCTCTGAAACTTTTTCCTTTGTATTTCCCAAAATCAATTATTCTTTCTGATATGGATATATCCGAAGATTTTTCAGCGTTTGGATATAATCGTTTAAGTTCTTCAAAATCAATTTAAAAAAATCTATCTGTTGATTCTAACCAATGGAGATATTGACAGTCTTCCTTATAAATATCACTCAAAGATTTACCTTTGTATTTCCCAAACATAAGGACTTCATCGGCTTTATGGATAGGAAATATGTCATCAAGTGATACACCCGGAACTTCTATTAAAACCCACTCCCCACACCCGGCACACGGAATTTCCTCATCCTTAATATTGGGGTAACATTCTTGTCTATAACTGTCATCCGGTTTACCATCCACAAAACACTTTCCGTATGCTTTGCCGTATTTACCGCGAGGCTTCACTGATTCAACTAAAAATGTCCTGTCTCGATTAGGATCTATACGTCTCTCTTCACTTGAAGACCGAGCCAACCCTAACTCACATCTTTTAACCAAGAACGGAGTTCGCTTGCCTATATTGTAGTATATGTTGAAGATATTATCGTGTGGGTACATATTCAATTCTCGTTATTGCGGAATACTCCTGACTATTTGAATAGCTTATTAAGTTTCTTTCTTATTGCACTTAGGGCTATACTTTGGTCGTGGCTTACCGTCATTCCTATTCCACTACTTTTTATAACGGCCACACTTTGATTCGTGCTATAATCATAAAAAGTCACTGTTATATATGTATGTCCTCCATCCCATTTTTCAGATGTGACATGGATGTTTGGAGTGAGAATGCTATCTGAACACTCGAAAATTTTTTGAGTGTTGGAGGCTGATAAAACGGTCAAATTCGTTTCCGCTATTTGATTTTGAACAGACATAACCACATCATCTAATTCTCTATCCCCAGATGTTTCCTTACCGAAAATGACATATTTGTACTTACTTATGTTTGCATCATTAGATAGTACAATCTTACCTGAAGCACAGGATGTCATTAAAATCACAATAATGGCAATATGTATAAGTTGTGTAAACTTTTGTTTCATTTCTTTCGTATGTCTGTGGCTCTTTTAGTTCCAATTGAGCCGTTAATTGCGCAGAAGCGTGGAACTGCAAATGCCACGTTCTGAATTGGAGGTCGTAGGAAACCTGTACACACGAATGTAGTAATAGCAGCCCACGCTATAGCGTGAGAACCACTATGCCACCCTTGTGTGTAATTGTGAAATTTCCTACGTTTCCAATTCACAAGATAAGCATAACGCTTCTTTCTTTTCTAATATGTTGTGGAGAGAGTTCCCTCAATCCGCTTACAAAGATACAAAATGCGCACAATAAAAGCGCAAAAGAATTTGGATTTTAACGATATAAGTTAGAAACAATGTTTCTATTCAATTATATCTTTATATGAAATGCTGGAATCTTGCAAGATTATTCCTTTTTTACTTTTGCCACCAATATGTACCTCCTTTCCTGTCTTTTCAATTTGTGTTTCATAAGCTACAAGTAATTTCATTTTTTTGTCTACGGCACTGGGAGTTATTGCAACATTAAATCCTAATTGTCCACCTGCTTGAACAGAGGGGTACATAACACCGTCAAGAGCATGATCAGTTGTAACCACTTCCGTAAATATTGCTGATATAAGATAATTATAATCAGCTTCTTCTTTATTCTTCTTAGAAAATTCTTTGGCAAAATATTTAGCTGAAACATCTATATCATTAGCAAAATCAGGATGTTTCATTAGAAAAACATCATATGCTGATTTAAGTTCTTCAAGTAAAGAATTGTCAGCGTTGCAAAAATAATCTTTATGTATAACAACTAAAAGGTGTATATCCTCGATAACTTCCCATTTCCCGAATGTGATAGTTTGTTGTCCGCTTGATCCTACACCTCCTCTTATCAAGGAAGAACTTTCACATGCAGAAATAAACCGGGTATCTATAATGTTTTGCTCTTCTGGAACAATACATCCATAA
>OLSA01002442.1_pt1 | contig 13937 bp, 9 predicted proteins | sample 1672731 | NCBI WGS metagenome assembly OLSA01 (sample SAMEA3136718, study PRJEB25190) | human gut metagenome | biome: human gut; feature: human-associated habitat; material: faeces | place: Austria | collected 2013
TGTGTAAGGAGATGAAAATTTGTGAGTGAAGAACCCAAAAGAATAAACTACAACCTTGCAAAAGCTGAAGCCGATAAAGTAGATGAACAAATCATTGCGGCACTTCAGAATGGAAACAGCTTTCGTGTAGAAGCTGGTGCAGGCTCAGGTAAGACTTATTCGCTAAATAAAGTCATTGAATGGATTCAAGAAAACAAATGGGCGGAGTATCGTCGAAAGAAGCAGGCTGTAATTTGCATAACATATACTAATGCTGCGGTAGATGTGCTTGCTGAACGACTATCAAAAGATTCATTTATTCTTCCATCGACAATTCACTCCTTTGCATGGAACGCTATCAAGCAGTATCAACGCTTTCTCATTGATGTTGTCACAAGCGATCCTGACTTCTTGCCAGACGAAGGAGATTTTTTCGAGGTCACGGGAGTTACATATACCTTAGGGCATCGTTACAAGGAAAATGGAATTCAATATTTATATCACGATGATGTTCTAAAGCTCTTTTGTCGGCTTTTAGATAATGCAAAATTCCGGCGTGTGTTCGCAGACAAATATCCTTTGATTTTAATCGATGAGTATCAAGACTCCTATAAACCGATTATTGATCGTTTTATTAGTTTCTTTATCGCCGAGAAAAAAGGACCTCAATTTGGCTTCTTTGGGGATGCATGGCAAACCATTTACCAATCCAATAACGCTTGTGGTCTAATTGAAAATGATAACCTCGAGATTATAAAGAAAGGCTCAAATTTCAGAGCCGCACCAAGAATCGTTCAACTTCTAAATGATTTGCGCCCCGACTTGCCTCAAGCATCTGCAATAGATGACTTTGACGGAGAAGTGATTGTAATTACCTGCGATGATTACACTGGTCCTCGCCGGATAGAACGCAATTTAAAAGGTGAATTACCGGCGGAAGAATTGAAAAATCGACTAAGCAATGTCACAGAGAAGATCAAGCGAGAATCATCCAAAGATGATACGCTAAAGGTTCTAATGATAACGCATAAAGTCCTTGCTACACAGCAAGGGTACGAACAGCTTTTAGAAATTTTAGCTGACGGACTGAGAGATAAAGAAGACCCATTCCTAATGTTCTTTATGGATACTGTTGAACCAATCTATAAGGCGCTCAAGAATTCAAATATGCAGTTACTTTTTGATACACTCGGAATTAAGCGCTTTCCTATTAAGAAAAAATCCGAAAAAGCCAAGTGGAAAGAGCTACAGCAGCAGTTAGAAAATGCTCGCACTAAAAGAGCAATTGACGTATTTGAGCTAATCAAGCAAAGCAAATTGATTCCTATTCCCCCAAAATTAGATGGATGGTATCATCTATATCAGGAAGCGCCAGAAACAGTATATGCTTCCAATGCTTCAATTCAATCATTTTTAGAATTGGAATACCTGCAATTTGCCGCAGTAATCGATTTTTTACTCCCTGATGCTATGTTTTCTACTGAACACGGCGTTAAAGGTGAAGAATATGACAATGTTGTCTTTGTTATCGGAAAAGGTTGGAATTTATATCAGTTTGAAACCTATGCACCGATGATAACAGGACATTCTTCTATTCCAAAAGGCAAAGAAGCATCATTTGAACGAAATCGAAATCTTTTTTATGTATGTTGCTCAAGAGCAAAAAAAAGATTATTTCTTTTCGTTACCGTTCCTACTGATTATGAGTTCAAAGCCTTCTTAATGAGTCTTATTGGCAAGGATAATATCTATACCTACTCACAGTTTTTGGAAATGGAACGCTAAATAGTAAGACACAACCCACCAATCAACAATGACTGGTAGGCTGTGCCATATCTATTTGCTAATTCATCAATTGGTATTCCGCGTGAGTTTTCTTCGCACACCGTTCTAAGTTTAAGTTATCGACGGGAGCCAACTGTGCTTCAAATAGCTGACACAAATGCGCAGTCGATTCCGTTTAAATCATCCCGAAGTGCTTCAGTGCCTCCGTGATCGCTTCTTCCTTCTCCGGCGGGCATTGAGGCTGCTTGGCGTTTTCGGATTTCGGTTTATTGTAGTTCTCACGCTCAATGATGCCGTATTTCTGCTTCACCTGTGCGATATAGAGGTGGCTGACTTTCAGTCCGGTATGTTCCAGAACATACGCCTTGATTTCCTCGTAGGTTGCCTTACTCTCCGCCGAAGTCAAATCCAACTCGTCCATCTTCACTTCGATCTCGATATGTTCCTTGCTTTGAAGTTTGGACAATAAACATACTGTCTCCACATGATAAGTCCACGGGAACATATCCACCGGCTGTATCTTTTCCACACAGTAGCCCATGTCCGCAAGCATGCGGCAGTCACGTGCAAGTGTAGCAGGGTTGCAGGAAATATAAACTATCCTGCTTACGCCGCTTTGGGCGAGAGCCTTCAGCACTGCCTCATCGCAGCCCTTGCGGGGCGGATCTATTACGGCACAATCCAGCTTTGTGCCGCTGGATACCAACCTTGGCAGCACATCCTCGGCGTTGCCGCATATAAACTTTGCGTTGGCTATGCCGTTTTCGGAGGCGCTGCGGTTTGCGTCGGATATAGCCTCCGGCACGCACTCTATGCCGATTACTTCTTTGGCGTGTTCAGCCAGCATAAGGGTTATGGTACCTATGCCGCAGTAAACGTCCGCCACACGTTCACCGCCATTCAGATCGAGGAAATCCAGCGCGTAGCTGTACAGTACCTCTGTCTGAACCGGGTTGACCTGCAAAAACGAAGGCATGGACACTTGGAAGCTGTGGCCGCAGACTGTGACGGGCAGTCTTTCGTTGCCCCATAGAGTAGTAAATCTATTGCCAAGTATGATGTTCGTGTCGGCTTTGTTGAGGTTGTGTACTACTCCGATAAGGTGTGGTATGCTTGCTCTGAGCATTTCTACAAGCTCAATATCGTGTGGCAGCTTGCCGGCGGTGACGACCATCACTATCACGCCGCTGCTGGATTCACGCACCATGCAGTGTCGCAGCAGGCCGCAGCGTTTCTGTTCATCATATGGCGTAATGTTATACTCCCGCGCCCAATCGGTGACTACCCGCACCGCCGCCATAATATTCTCAGATTGTATGGGGCAGTCTGCTATAGGCACTATGCGGTGGCTGCGGGGCGAAAAAAAGCCGGGCACTATGCAGTGGTTTTCATCATAACCATATGGGAAGCTGCCCTTGTTGCGATACCGGTCCGGGTGTTCCATGCCGCGGCAGGGCTGTACATTTATCTCGCTTCCATCAAACCTGCCGAGACGGATAAATGCGTCCCTCACCTGCTTTGTCTTGGCGGCCAGCTGCGCCGCATAGCTCATGTGCCGCATGGAGCAGCCGCCGCAGCGGGGATATGCCGGGCAATCCTGCTGAGCCCTATCCTTCGACGGTTCCATCACCTCTGTAAGCTTTGCCACGCCGTAGCCCGAGGTAGTCTTTATTACGTGGGCGCGTATCTTTTCGCCGGGCAGAGCCAGGGGCACGAATACCGTATAGCCGTCTACCCTGCCTATGCCCTGCCCCTCAGAGCCCAGAGCATCTATGGTAAATTCTATATCGTCGTTTTTTTCTATCGGAATTTCACGCATCATTTAAGCTTTACATTCTCCTCGCCAAGCATTTCATTCATTATGGCCATAAAGGCAGGCGACGGGTTAATGGACATGCCCCTGTCAGCTTGCATGGCCTTCTTCGTGGCTGCGTCTACCAGTATTACTGTTACATTGCCGGGGTAACGCCTGAGCATGGTCTGTATTCGCTCCACCATTGCAGAATCATTCATGTCCAGCCTGAGATACAGCCTGCCGGAGGCGCCTGTCCTTTCCAGCGGAAATATATCGTCCACCAGCACGGTATTGTTCTGATCCTCGCGCATGTTTAGCTTGCCGAATACTATCACCTTATTATCCATGATGAGCTTATTGCTGCAGCGGTTGAATACCGTCGGGAATGCGGCAAGCTCTATGGTACCGGTAAGATCCTCTATAACAGCATATGCCATGAGGCCGTTGCCGCTCTTTACAGGCTTTGTGCGCACGGAGGTTATTATGCCGCCAAGACGTACCTTCTGGTTGTCTGTATATTTTCCCGAACCGTCCGAGGCTGAAAGCTCGCTGCACGATGCAAGCTTATTTAGCTCGTCCGCATATTCCAGCAGCGGGTGGCCGCTTATGTATATGCCCATTACTTCCCGTTCCATGGAAAGCAGTGTGTTCTTGTCGAATTCCTGTATATCGGGCAGGGGTATTGCCGCGTCTGCCGCAATATCGTCTGCCCCCGCCATGTCGAAAAGGGACATCTGCCCGGTAGCCCGCTGCTTTCTGTCGTTACCCGCGGCGGACATTGCCTGGTCGTATATGGCGAGAAGCTGAGCGCGCCGTACATTCATGCTGTCAAAGCAGCCCGCTTTTATCAGGCCCTCAACTATGCGCTTATTGAGCTGGTCTCCCCGGCGTATAAAATCGAAGAAGTCCTTAAACGGGCCGTTCTGCTCGCGCTCCGCGGCTATTTGGCCGGTTATGCTCTCGCTTACATTCTTTATTGCGGCAAAGCCGAAGCGTATGCTGCCGTTTTCCACCGAAAATTTGGCCATGCTGCTGTTTACGTCAGGCGGCAGCACCTTTATTCCCCGCTGGCGGCAGTAGTTAACGTACTCGGATATCTTGCCCATGTCCTTGCCTATGAAGCTGTTCATCTGGGCTGTCATGAACTCCACCGGGTAGTATTTTTTGAGATACGCCGTTCGGTATGCCAGCACTGCGTATGCGGCAGCGTGGGACTTGTTAAAGGCATAAGACGCAAAGTCCATCATCTCGTCGAATATGCGGTTTGCGGTGTCACGGTCAACTCCGTTTCGCACCGCGCCCGGTACGACCACCTTGCCGTCTTGGACTATGCCGTTTATGAAGTACTCCCGTTCCTTAGCCATCACCTCGTGCTTTTTCTTGGCCATAGCTCTTCGCACGAGATCGCTCCTGCCCCAGGAATAGCCCGCAAGGTCGCGCACTATCTGCATTACCTGCTCCTGGTATACCATACAACCGTAGGTCTTTTCCAATATGGGCTTAAGCTTTTCGTGGGTGTACTTGATATTTTTTCTGTCGTTTCTGGCGGCGATATAACGGGGTATCTGCTCCATGGGGCCGGGGCGGAAAAGGGAAATACCCGCAATTATATCTTCAAAGCAGTCGGGCTGAAGCTGCATCATGAACTGACGCATGCCGTTGGACTCCAACTGGAACACGCCGTCGGTATCTCCCTCGGAAATCATTTTAAATATAGCCGGGTCATCGTTTTCCATGCGTTCAAGGTCGGGTACCTCCTTGCCCTGCCGCCTTATGAAGTCAAGCGTATCCTTTATAACCGTCAGATTGCGCAGGCCCAAAAAGTCCATCTTAAGAAGGCCCAGCTCCTCTACCGTATCCTTGGTGAACTGGGTGGTTATGGCGTCCTCGTTGCGCTGTAAGGGAACGTATTCAACGGTGGGCTGAGCGCATATAACCACGCCTGCCGCGTGGGTTGAAGCATGCCGGGGAAGTCCCTCAAGTTTCAATGAGAGGTCAATGAGCTTCTTTACCATCGGGTCGCTGTCGTAGAGGGATTTAAGTTCTACCGAAAGCTCTAACGCCTTTGTAAGCGTCATGCCGAGGGCGTTGGGTATGAGCTTCGCTATCCTGTCCACCTCGGCGTATGACATATCCAGCGCGCGGCCTACGTCCCGCACCGCGAGGCGGGCCGCCATGGAGCCGAATGTGATTATCTGGCATACGTGATCCGCTCCGTATTTGCGGGTGACATAGTCTATAACCTCCTGCCTGCGCTCTATGCAGAAGTCTATATCGAAATCCGGCATGGATATGCGTTCGGGATTGAGGAACCTCTCGAATATCAGATCATATTTTATGGGATCAGTGTCCGTTATGCCCATGGCATATGCCGCAAGACTGCCTGCGCCGCTGCCGCGTCCGGGGCCTACGAATATGCCGTTTTCATGGGCAAAGTTTACGAAGTCCCACACTATCAGGAAATAGTCCACGAAGCCCATCTGAGCTATCACGTTTATCTCGTATTCCAGCCTGTCCTTCACCTCACGCGTGGCGTCAGGCATTTTTCGATTAAGGCCCTCATGGCATATCTTTGTAAGGTATTCGAGGTTGGTAAAGCCGCTGGGCGCGGTAAAGCCGGGCAGGTGCTGTTCGCCGAATTTTATCTCTACGTTGCATTTGTCCGCTATCTCTTTTGTAGTCTCAAATGCCTCCGGATAGTCCGGCAGCATGGCCTTGAGCTCATCCTCCGATTTGAGATAAAACTCATCGGCGGACATCTTCATGCGGTTTCCGTCGGTGACCACACGGTTTGTCTGTATGCAAAGCAGGACGTCCTGGCTTTCGGCGTCCTCTTTTTTGACGTAGTGTATATCGTTGGTTGCGACGTATTTTATGTCAAGCTCCTTCGCGAGCTTTACAAGCTGTGGAAGCACCTCCAGCTGCTCCGGTATTCCGTGGTTCTGTATCTCTATGTAGAAGTCATCGCCGAATATCCCCTTTAGCCGCCCCGCAAGCGCCTTTGCGTCCTCATAACGGCGCTGCAGGAGCAGCTGCGGTATATCGCCCGCAAGGCATGCGGAAAGGCATACGAGTCCCTCATGATATTGCTCCAGCAAATCATAATCTATGCGGGGTTTGTAGTAGAAGCCGTCCACGAATGCAATGGTGGAAAGCTTCATGAGATTCTTATAGCCCTGTTCGTTCTTTGAAAGAAGTATAAGGTGTGCGTTTTCACGCATTCCGCTCTTTTCGAGATGGGAGCGGGGCGCCACATAGGCTTCCATGCCGAGTATAGGCTTTATGCCGTTCTTTTTGCACTCCTTATAGAAGTCTATAACGCCGTACATGGCTCCGTGGTCGGTTATGGCAAGGGAATCCATTCCAAGCTCCTTCGCCCTGGCCACAAGCTCGTTTATGCGGGCCGCGCCGTCCAGCAGGCTGTACTGGGTATGTACGTGCAAATGTGTGAATCCGCTCATCAGTTATCTCCTATTTGTCCTTGAGCTCCTGCGCTATGGTTGAAAGCTTGGCTAACCTGTGGTTAAGGCCGGATTTGCTTATCTCGGCCATTTCCGCAAGGTCGGATAATGTGGCCTCCGGGTTGTTTATGCGAAGCTCTGCCGCTCCCCTGAGCTTTGGCGGCAGGCTGTCCAGGCCGGCATTGAGCCGTATGAACTCAATATCCAAAAGCTGCTGCGCCGCTGCCGCTGCCGCCTTGTTCATATTGGCGTCCTCAAAGTTCTGTTGGCGGTTTATATGGTTGCTTACGCTGCGCATTACCCGCGCCTCCTCAAAGGCCATGGTGCTGTTCATGGCGCCTATTAGGGTTATGAAGTCGGAAACCAGCTCCCCATCCTTGAGATATACTATATAGCTGGATTTTCTCGGCAAGAACTTTGCGCTTATGCCAAGGCCCGCCATTATGTCGCACAGTGTCGCTGCAAACTTTTCGTATCTGCACACGAGCTCCAAATGGTATCCCTTATTAGGATCGCTCACCGAGCCTGCGCCCAGAAACACACCTCTCAAAAACGCCTTTGCCTTGCTTTCGTCATCGGTAAGTCGCGGCGGTATGTATCCCAGCTCAAAATCCTCGTCGCCGTCCACACCGTATCCCGCGTCGTTCAGAAGATTCCTCACGCCATCGCCAGTGAACTTCACTACGTTGCTCACCGCATTGAGCCTCTCCTTTTCACTTATGGAGGTTTCGGCGGTGACGCTGTAAAGCTCCCGGCCGAGGCGTACCGTAAGCGCCGCGACGCTGCTGTTTTCGGTTATATATTGCAGGCCTATGCCGCCACGCCCCAGCGTCATGGAGCCGGCCGCATGGGTTATTCCGCAAAGCAGGGAGCGTTTCTCTTCTGTGCTTCCCAGCTTGCAGCTTTCCACAAGCTCATCTTTTGTCTGAGATGAAAAGGACATATTAGCTCTTGTCTCCTGTACGTTCCTTTATATCGCTGCCCTCTATGGTAAGATCCCTGTGGGTAAGTGCAGCATTATATCTGCCCTTTATCCTGTTGTAAAGTTCCTCTGCCGCGCATACAGAACGATGCCTGCCCCCTGTGCAGCCGAACGCTACCACCAGCCGCCGCTTGTCCTGCTCTATAAAGCGTGGTATCAGCCTGTACAGCATGCTTTCGACGTTGTCCATAAATTCCCGCACGTCCTTATCCGCCATCACGTAATCCCGTATCGCTTTATCTTTGCCACATAACGGCCTCAGCTCTTTGTCGTAATAGGGGTTTGATGAAAATCGCATGTCCAGGACGATATCCGCCTCAAAAGGCACGCCCCGCTTATAGCCAAAGCTCATCACTCTTAGCATAAAGCCGGTGCTGCCCATATTCAGCTCGCGTTCCAGCGCCGTACCCAGCTCCAGAGGGCGCATATTGGTAGTGTCTATTATTACGCTTGCCCTATCCCTGAGTTCTGCAAGCATCTCACGCTCCATACGTATGCCTGCCGCTATATCATCTGAAAGGGGGTGGCGGCGTCGCGTCTCGTTATACCGCCGTTCAAGTATCTCATCGCGGCAATCAAGGAATACTATTCTGTAATCCACTCCTGCCTCGTCCAGCCGGCCGAGAGTGTTTTTCATGTTCAGCCTGAATATGCGCTCACGGCTGTCCATTACTACCGCCGCCTTTTCTACAGGCGGCGTAGCCCTCTTGCAGAGCTCCACAAGGCCCACACACATTTCGCAGGGCAGGTTGTCCACGCAGAAATAGCCCGAATCCTCGAACTTTTTCAAGGCCTGCGTCTTGCCCGCTCCGGACATGCCGGTAAGAATTATAAGCTGCATAGGCTTTACCTTCCGATGAACTTTACTTCCGTCTCCAGCGCAACGCCGCTGTTTTCGTATACCCTTTCCTGTACCAGCTCGATAAGCCTTTTCACGTCCTCACTGGTAGCGCCGCCCTTGTTTATGATGAATCCCGCATGCAGTGTGCTTACCTCGGCGCCCCCTACGCTCACTCCCTTGAGGTCCGCCTGTTCGATAAGTGCGCCCGCATAGTAGCCTGCCGGGCGCTTAAAGGTGCTGCCTGCGCTGGGGTATGTCAGCGGCTGCTTTGCCCTTCTGCGCTCAGAGTAATCCTTCATGCGCTCCTTCGTCATGCCGTCATCAGGCGAAAGGCTGAATTCTGCGCTCAGGACTATCCTCTCAGGCGCCGCAAACCGGCTGAACCTGTAGCCAAGGTCGCTATCCTCAGGCTCAACGGAGCATACCGCCCCATCCTCTATGTATTCTACCTTTGTGAGCACCTGCTTTATTTCGCCGCCGTATGCGCCCGCGTTCATAGCCACCGCGCCGCCAACGGTTCCCGGTATGCCCGCCGCCCATTCAAGACCCATCAGGCCATGCTCGACCGAATCCTTTGCCGCCGCGCTTATCAGCGTGCCCGCGCGCGCCTTCAGCTTGTTTCCGCTGTACTCAATGCCGGAAAAGTCTCCGGCAATGCGTATTACAAGGCCTTCTATGCCGCTGTCGCTTACCAGAAGGTTGGAGCCGTTGCCTATTATCATATACGGCACGTCAAGCTCTTTCGCCTTTTTTATGCCATATTCAAGCTGTTCTCTGTCTGATGGCATAAACAGCAGATCAGCAGGTCCGCCTATACGGAATGACGTATACTCCGCCATAGGTGCGTTTGCTTTTATCTTATATATCTCAAGCTCCTTCGCGAGCCTTGCCAGGTTCTCTTTATCGTACTTCATGGTTCCTCCAGCCGATACATATGCATATTATATTTTACTTTATACCGGCCCCTTGCACAAGTTCCATAAGTCTCAAATCCAGATCCTTTTTTGCATTTTCATCGCCGGAAAGCGCCTTCTCGGCGCTCTGACAAAGCTGATCCTCATATGTCGCGTACAAAAAGCAATGCGGCACTGCCAGTTGGCTGCTATTTTCGTACATTGCGCCAACTGCAGGCGTTTCGCTTTCCAGCTGAGCTTTTGCAGCTATGGCGGGTATAAGGCCAAGCTCCATAAGGCTTTGCTGTTTATCCTCGGATAAAACATACTGCATGAATTCCAGTATATAATTACGCATTTCTTCCTCTGCGCCGCTGCCAATGCCCAGGTACTGCACAAGATTTGTATAATTCGTGCAAGAAAACGCTTCAAATGGGAATCCCTTGCCGGATTGTACTTTCCGCGCCATGTCGCCGGCTGTTCTGGCGTCAATAAATGCTGCCCAGCTTTTCTCCTTAGAAAAGTCCTCCTCGTCCCCAAGCTCACCCTTGGCGCCGTATATGCACGCTATAATCTCATCTCCGGACGCCTTCGCCTCGCCTGACCTTATCATTCCGCAGAGCATATCCATATCCAGCCCTTTTTCCTGTATTATTCGTGAATTCACAGCCAGCACATATCCAGATGCGGCGTAAGGTATTCCATACACGCCGCCGTGATACCGGCAGGAATCCGCCATATTGCCCCGCATTTCCGGCATTGTCATATCTATGGGCTGAAGCTCCTCTATATACTCCCAGCCGAGGGGGAAGGAATACATATCCGCCTTCTCGCCCCGCTCCCGCCGCGCCTCATAATCTGAGAAGGTCATGCTTTCCACCTCGAAATACACTCCCTTGTGCTTCTTTTCGAGGGCCGCAGCGGCCTTTTCCAGCCACGCTCCCATGCTTCCCTGATAAGATTTGAAGCCCACTATATGCCACAGGCTTATTATGCCCTGATAGCTCTCGGTGCTTTGCTGCCGGTACTGCTGTGTAAGGTTCCGCCTGTGGGCGACTATATATCCCGGCGAAAGCACCATAAATGCGATAATTGCCAACGTCATTGCGGCGCATATTATCTTATCTCTGCTCTGCATATACAAATACCCCCTTATGATAAGCATATGCGGTCAGAGGAGAAAAAAAGAGCTCTGAATTTCTTCAGAGCCCTTAGCAAATATATCGTCCGGAAAATCATTACCGTGCAAACGCCCCTGACACGGCAATTATAAGACATAAGTTCGGTTTGTATTTTTGGAGGAAAAAACAATGAAGAAATCCTGTTTTATCCCGGACGACCGAATATATTCGCTTTATGCTATTATACTATCACTACATATTGTATTATGCAACACTATTTTTCCCAATAAATCAAGTGTTTACAGTTTAGTCGCATTTGCCGTCGAAAACGGGGGTATATTCCCGCTTTGCAGAGTCCATTTTCTGTATGAACGCGTTTTCCAGGCCCAGTGAGAGGCAGTAGTCTACCGCCCTTTCATATTCCCGCCTGAGCAGCCTCCTGTCAAGCGGCGGCATTTTTTCCGCCTTATAGCAGGGCACATACTGGCTCATAAGTGAAACCGTTATATTCTTGGGGAAGTTTTCCGCTATGTATTTCAGCACCCGCCGCGTTTCGTCAACGGAACCCGGCAGCACAAGGTGACGTATTATCACGCCCTTATTGGCCAAGCCATCGCCGTCCAGCTCCAGCAGGCCTGTCTGGCGGAACATCTCCCGTACCGCCGGCGCGGCATATTCAAAATAGTTTTCCGCACCGGAGTATTTCTTTGATACAGCTCCGCTTACATACTTAAGGTCCGGCAGGTATATATCCACCAGTCCATCCAGCATGCGCAGAGCTTCAAGCGTTTCGTAGCTGTTGGTGTTATACACGACGGGTATGCTTAATCCCCTGTTTTTTGCCGCCCGTATGGCGTCCGCCAGCACAGGCACGAATGGCGCGGGTGATACGAGGTTAACGTTGTGAGCGCCCTTGCCCTGGAGGCGCAGCATGAGCTCGGCTATTCCCTCCGCATCGTACATCTTTCCTACGCTACCGTTGCTGATATCGTAGTTCTGGCAGAACACGCACTTCAGATTGCAGCCGCAGAAGAATATTGCGCCCGAACCGCGCTTGCCGCTGATACACGGCTCCTCCCACATATGCAGCGCCGCCTTTGCCACATACGGAAAACAGGGCGCGTTGCACGCGCCCCTTTGTATATTTCTGTCTACGCCGCATTTACGCGGGCAAAGCACGCAGCCTTCCTGCATCACTGCCGCTCCTTCTGATCTCCGGATTTCTTCTGTTCGCCGGCTTCCTTCGGTTCCTTGCGTTTTTTTATTTTGACCTCCGGAAACTTTATCTTTTTCTCTTTTTCTTCCGGCGGACAATGGACTATCTCGTAATCCGCGTCGTATACGCCGTCCTCATCGGGAGCCTTTTCGGCAGGCTTTTCCTTCTTATCCTTGTCCTTTTCGCAGCGTGACTCCTTGGCAGGCCCCAGCTCTATGGCGTTAGAAACGTATTTCTTTACGGTAAAGGTAAATATGGTCCCCTTGCCCAGCTCGCTCGCCACGGTAATGTTCTCATCGAGCTTTTCCATGATGTACTTGGCTATGGAAAGTCCCAGACCGGTGCCGCCCTCTCCCCGGGATTTATCCACCTTATAGAACCTCTCGAAAATATGGGGCAGATCTTTTTCCGGTATTCCGCAGCCGTTGTCCTGCACGCTGATTATGAGCCGTTCGCCGGAGCGGAGCTTTATCTTTATGCTGCCGCCTTCAGGGGTATAGCGCATGGCGTTATCTATAAGGATTACCAGCACCTGTTCTATCCTGTCCGGGTCCGTCAGGCCGTCTACAGTGTGGTCGCAATCCACATCGAGCTTTATGCCCTTACTCTGTGCCGTAGAGGCGTACCCCATTGCCACATCGTTTATAAGCTCTTCAAGGTTAACCCTTGAAAGCTCCATATATTCCGTGCCCGCCTGAAGCCTGCTGAGCGTAAGCATATCAGTGATAAGGCGGGACAGCCGCATTACTTCATGCAGCATTATCTTATAGTACCGCTGCTTGTCCTCTTCGCTCTTGACCATGCCGTCTGCAAGGGGCTCAAGCAGGCCCCGTACCGCCGTAAGAGGCGTGCGCAGCTCGTGTGATATGTTGGCGACGTATTCGCGGCGCATACGCTCCGTGCGCTCCATTTCAGTCATATCCTTGAACAGGCCGACGACACCGGTGCGCACTCCCTCCTCCGTTTTCACCGGGGATACGCTTATCCAGAGCACTTTATCGCCCGACATCGGGTAGGTTATTACCTGAGATTCACCTGTATGGAATACCTCCTGGAACGTCTTCCAGACCATAGGATCCTTTATCAGATCCTCAGTCTTTTCCACATTGACTACGCCGAACATGCGCATGAGCGCCGCGTTGTAATGTGTTAGCTCGCCGCTGCCGTCAATTGCCGCAACGCCGTCCGAAAGGCTTTGCAGTATCTGATCCAACTGTCCTTTTTCCATGCGCAGCTGATATATGGTACCGGATATATTTTCGCAGAGCGTATTCAGCGCCCTGGCGAGAAGGCCGATCTCGCCGTCCTCGTTTTCATTTGCCCTTATGTCGAAATTGCCCTTTGACATCTCTATGGCGACCTCGGACATCTTGTGAAGCGGATCGGTATACAGGCTGAAGCGCCAGCTCATAAGCAGCAGCATTATGAGCACTCCAGCCAGCAGCGCCGTATATATCAGCACACGCATCGGGCGCATGTTCTCGCTTACTATTCGGACAGGCTGAAATATCAGCACACCGCCATATATATTGCCGCTGTCGTCGGTTATCGGCACGCCCGCGGACAGGGTATCGCCTATGCCCTTTATTGCAAGGGACTCGCTTTTTACCGTATCTCCGGAGATTATTTTATCCATAGTATCGGACAGCGTCGAATATACTTCCTGCTCATCATCGCCATTCGGCATATTAGCGGCAAGTATTATTTCCTTGTCCTTACTGAATACTAGAGTAGTGGAATCCGATGCTTCCACATATGACTGGGCAATGCGCAAAAATGCCTCGCGGCTTATATGTCCGTAGCCCAATTCGCGCACAAGGTCCGCGACGGTGCCCGCCTTAGGCACCATCTCCTCCAGTGTGAT
>OLSA01002448.1_pt1 | contig 13915 bp, 7 predicted proteins | sample 1672731 | NCBI WGS metagenome assembly OLSA01 (sample SAMEA3136718, study PRJEB25190) | human gut metagenome | biome: human gut; feature: human-associated habitat; material: faeces | place: Austria | collected 2013
GGTTGTATAAATACATTACATGTAAAATATTTAATAACTGACGCTTATATTCATGAAGTCTCTTAACCTGAACATCAAAAATAGAACGTGGGTCTACATCAATACCATTATGTTCTTTAATGTATTTTGCAAGACGTACTTTGTTCTGATATTTAATATTCATAAATTCAGCCTGAGCTTTCTTGTCATCTGCGTATACTTCTATTCCCTTAATCTTTGGAAGGTCTGTAATCCAGTCATCTCCAACCTTTCCTGTAACCCATTCTGAAAGAAGTGGATTAGCATGGAGAAGGAATCTTCTCTGTGTAATACCGTTAGTCTTATTGTTAAACTTCTCCGGCATCATTTCATAGAAATCTTTTAATTCCTGATGTTTTAAAATTTCTGTATGAAGTTTTGCTACACCGTTAACTGAAAAACCTGCACAAATTGCAAGATGAGCCATCTTAACCTGACCATCATAGATAATTGCCATCTTAGCAACTTTATCATGATTTCCAGGGTATTTGTTTTCGATTTCAATACAAAATCTTCTGTTGATTTCTTCAATAATCTGGTAACATCTTGGAAGTAATCTTGAGAATAATTCAATTGGCCATTTTTCAAGAGCTTCGCTCATGATTGTATGGTTAGTGTATGCGCATGCATGTGTTGTAATATTCCAAGCTTCATCCCATTCTAAGTTATATTCATCCATTAATAATCTCATAAGTTCTGCAACTGTAAGTGTCGGATGAGTATCGTTCATCTGGAATACTACCTTTTCAGGTAATTTTCTAATATCATCATGATTCTTTAAGTATTTCTTAATTGCTGTCTGTAAACTTGCTGAAACAAAGAAATACTGCTGTTTTAATCTTAATTCCTTACCTGCATAATGATTGTCATTGGGATAAAGAACTTCTGTAATAGTCTTTGCAAGATTCTCCTGTTCAACTGCAGCCATATATGAACCCTTGTCAAATTCATCAAGATTAAAGTGTACTACAGGTTCAGCGTCCCAAATTCTTAATGTATTAACTACGTTGTTTCCGTAACCAACGATTGGCATATCATATGGAATAGCATTAACTGACTGGTAGCCTTCCTGAATAAAATAATTACGTCCGTCTCTGTTTTCTACTCTTACATATCCGCCAAACTTAACTTCACAAGCATATTCTTCACGCTTGATTTCTAATGGATTAGCATGTCTTAACCAGTCTTCAGGTATTTCTTTCTGATATCCGTTTTCAATCTTCTGCTGGAACATACCGTATTTGTATCTGATACCACATCCATAAGCAGGATAGTTAAGTGTTGACAAACTATCTAAGAAACATGCTGCCAATCTACCAAGACCACCATTACCTAAAGCTGCATCAGGTTCCTGATCTTCGATTACATTAAGATCAAGTCCTAATTCTTCAATAGCCTCCTTGATTTCATCTCTGCTTGAAAGATTGATAATCATATTTCCAAGAGCACGGCCCATAAGAAATTCCATTGATAAATAGTATACAATCTTAGCATCCTTCTCATCATATGCTTTCTGAGTTGCTATCCACTGATCGATTACAATATCCTTTACTGCATAAGCAACACATACAAACTTATGTCTGTCACTTATTTCATCAAGGCTTTTTCTGTAAAGCATTTTAGCCTGTTCTTTCACACGCTTCTTGAATTCTGCCTTGAATTCTTCATGCTTTTCCATACCTTCGTTCTTAGCCATATTAAATCTCCTTTTTTATGCTATTAGAGAGAAACAATGACAGGCATTGCTTCTCTCTTTTTAATAAATTTTATAGCCAAATATTTCAAGTCAAATTCTAAAGAGCTTTTTCTACGCCAAAAGTTACCTTTTCGCCGTTAATATTCCACTCTTTTTCATACCCGTTTATTTTACCAAATATGACATTATCTGCCAACACTTCAGACTTAATTTCGTCAAGATTGTTCTCAATTATAGCTTTTATTGTATCGTTTTTATCCACATTTACCACAATTTTGTCCATTACCTGGAAATCAGCTTCTTTTCTCATTGTCTGAATCTTACTGATTATTTCTCTAACAAATCCTTCTTCAATAAGTTCATCTGAAAGTTTTGTATCAAGTACTACAGTAATATTATTATCGCTTTCTGATACATATCCCTCAACCTGAGCCATATCAATAAGTAAATCTTCTTTTTCAAGAACTACTTCGTTGCCGTCAAAATCGAATGTTAAAGGTTCTCCGGCATTAATCTTATCCATAGCCGCATTTCCGTCTAATGATGATAATGCTTCTTTAATCTTGCCTAAGAATTTACCATATTTAGGTCCAACTGTTCTAAGCTGTGGCTTAAATGAATATGAAGTAAATGCTCTTACATCATCTGTAAACTCAACTTCCTTAACATTTAATTCTTCTTCAACGATTTCTTTGTAGAAATCAGATAATTCAAATTCTGCCTTAACGAACATCTTTCCAATTGGCTGTCTATTCTTAATTGCAGATGCATTTCTACATGCACGACCAAGTACTACAATATCAAGTACTCTTTCCATGTTTTCTTCCAATTCTTTGTCAATATAAGATTCATTAACTTCTGGGAAGTCACATAAATGAATACTTTCAGGTGCTGTTTCATCTACACTTCTTACGATATTCTGATAAATATCTTCTGTCATAAATGGAATCATTGGTGCAGCAGCCTTTGATACTGTAACAAGTGCTGTATATAATGTCATGTAAGCATTAATCTTATCCTGTGGCATGTCTTTTGCCCAGAAACGTTCTCTTGAACGTCTTACATACCAGTTACTCATCTCATCTACGAACTCCTGTAATGCTCTTGCAGCTTCAGGGATTCTGTAGTTACCAAGGTTTTCATCTACTGCCTTAACCATAGAGTTAAGTTTTGATAATAACCATTTATCCATAACACTTAATTTATCATAATCAAGTGTGTATTTTGTTGGGTCAAACTGATCAATTTCAGCATATAAGACATAGAACGCATATGTGTTCCAAAGTGTTCCCATAAACTTACGCTGTCCTTCCTGAACTGCTTTACCATGGAAACGGTTTGGAAGCCATGGCGCTGAGTTAGTGTAGAAATACCATCTGATGGCATCGGCACCGTACTGTCCTAATGCTTCAAAAGGATCTACTGCGTTACCCTTTGACTTACTCATCTTCTGTCCGTTTTCGTCCTGAACGTGACCAAGTACGATTACGTTCTTGTATGGAGCCTTATCAAACAATAATGTTGATTCAGCCATTAATGAATAGAACCATCCTCTTGTCTGGTCAACAGCTTCTGAGATAAAATCAGCAGGGAACTGTTTTTCAAATAAATCTTTATTTTCAAATGGATAATGATGCTGTGCAAATGGCATTGCTCCTGAGTCGAACCAGCAGTCAATAACTTCAGGTACTCTCTTCATTGTGCCACCACACTCTTTACACTTAAATGTTACTTCATCAATGTAAGGTCTGTGTAATTCAACCTTAGCATTATCAGGATTTCCACTTCTTTCTGCTAATTCTGCACGGCTGCCAATTGATTCCTGACATCCGCAATCGCAGCATTCCCAGATATTAAGTGGTGTACCCCAATAACGGTTTCTTGAAATACCCCAATCCTGTACATTTTCAAGCCAGTTTCCAAAACGTCCTTCACCGATTGATTTTGGAATCCAGTTTACTGTGTTATTATTTGCAACAAGTTTATCCTTAACTTCTGTCATCTTAATAAACCATGATTCTCTTGCATAATAGATTAATGGTGTATCACATCTCCAGCAATGTGGATAATCATGTTCAAACTTAGGTGCATCAAATAACTGTCCTCTCTTGTCAAGGTCTACTAATACCTTAGGATCAGCATCCTTTACAAATAAACCTGCATAAGGTGTGTCTTCTGTAAGTTCACCCTTGTCATTTACAAGCTGTACAAAAGGAAGGTCATAGTTACGTCCTACATTAGCATCATCTTCACCGAAAGCAGGAGCAATATGAACAATACCTGTACCATCACTCATAGTAACGTATGTGTCACATGTTACAAAGAAACCTTTCTTTCTCTGCTTATCAGCAATAGCCTTTGCACATTCATATAATGGTTCATATTCTTTATATTCAAGGTCAGCACCCTTCATTGTTTCTAATACTTCATAAGCTTTTTCGTCTTCTGTTGCAAGCTTTCCTAATACTGTGTCAAGTAAAGCTTCTGCCATATAATAAGTATATCCGTCAGCTGCTTTAACCTTGCAGTATGTGTCATTAGGGTTAACACAAAGAGCTACGTTAGATGGAAGAGTCCAAGGTGTTGTTGTCCATGCAAGGAAATATGCATCTTCACCAACAACTTTAAATCTTACGATAGCTGAACGTTCCTTAACTGCCTTGTATCCCTGTGCAACTTCCTGTGATGAAAGAGGCGTCCCACATCTTGGGCAATAAGGTACAATCTTAAAACCTTTGTATAATAATTTCTTATCCCAGATAGTCTTTAAAGCCCACCATTCAGATTCAATAAAATTATCATCATAAGTTACATATGGGTTTTCCATATCTGCCCAGAAACCAACTGTTCCTGAGAAGTCTTCCCACATTCCCTTGTATTTCCATACAGATTCCTTACATTTCTTAATGAAAGGTTCCATACCGTATTCTTCAATCTGTTCTTTTCCATTTAAACCTAATAATTTTTCTACTTCAAGTTCTACAGGAAGTCCGTGTGTGTCCCATCCTGCCTTTCTTGGAACCATATATCCCTTCATTGTTCTGTATCTAGGGATCATATCTTTAATTACACGTGTTAATACGTGTCCGATATGAGGTTTTCCGTTAGCTGTTGGAGGTCCATCATAAAAAGTATATGTTGGTCCTTCTTTTCTATTTTCCATACTTTTTTCAAAGATGTGATTGTCATCCCAGAATTTTTCTGTTTCTTTTTCTCTGTCAACAAAGTTCAAATTGGTTGATACCTTCTTGTACATTTCAATCTCCTTTCTTTTTTGTCATCAGATGTTTGCGAAAATAATGTTTGTATCGATGCCGCAGAACTTTTTGCTGCAAACACGTTGTACTTCTTATTTTGCTCCGCCGCCTATGGTACAGCGAAAAACTAAACTCGCTCCGCTTGGACAGTCGTTTTATCGCTGTACACTATGCTCGCAAAATTACGAAAATTTGCCTATTGTTTGCTTGCAGAAAAATCTGTCGCATATCCTATCTGCATTGTTTTCGAAAACATCCAATGATATCTGTGTATTTATTTTATTGTGCGTCCACTATGGAGCACTTTTTATTTAGTGTGTAAGCACTAAATAAAAAGGCTCCCGCCCTGTAAAGGACGAAAGCCTGTATTTTCGTTAACCACCTTTTACAGCATACGCAGGATTTCTCCTTTAATATGTGTTCCCTTTAACGGTGGATACCGTCAGCGCCTACTAAACTTTATACGTTCTTTGGGCTGCAACTCCAGAGTGATGTTCATATACCTGCTACTTGTATTCGGCTTCCACCTTATCCGAACTCTCTATAACGTTCACTATGCATTATTTATGCAAGGCAACTACTGTCTCTATCAACGCTTTTATTATTTTATTGTCCTTTTGGACTTTTTCTTACCTTGTTATTCTAATCTAACGAATATCAGTTGTCAACTTTTTTAAATAAGTTCTTCAGCTTCTTTTATATTATTTACCCCAATTATATTGATTCCAGTGATTTCTGTAAGATTTTTCTTGGATACAGCAGGCATTATGCACGTTGTAAAACCAAGTTTCTTAGCTTCCTGTACTCTTTTGTCTGCCTGTGATACCGCTCTTACTTCTCCTGCAAGCCCTACTTCACCGAAAACTATTGTCTTTGGGTCTATTACTCTGTTCTTAAAGCTACTGATTAATGCCATTACTAATGCAAGGTCTAATGCCGGTTCATTGATTTTCATTCCACCTGCTATATTAACATATGCATCATAATCGCACATCTGAACTCCAATTCTTTTTTCGATAACTGCCATTAAAAGATTAACTCTGTTATAGTCTGTTCCCACCGCCGTTCGTCTCGGCATTCCAAAGTTGGTGTGGGATATTAATGCCTGTATTTCTACAAGAATCGGTCTTGTTCCTTCCATTAAACATGCCACAACTGAACCTGAAGCATCCTCAGGTCTTCCATCTAACATAAATTCTGACGGATTTAATACTTCCCTAAGTCCTTCTGAACTCATTTCAAATACTCCAATTTCATTAGTTGAACCAAAACGGTTCTTAACTCCTCGGATTATTCTATATGCTGCATGTCTGTCACCTTCAAAATATAAAACCGTGTCAACCATATGTTCCAAAACCCTAGGTCCTGCAACAACCCCTTCTTTGGTTACGTGACCTACAATAAATATTGGAATGGTATTACCTTTAGCTAACTGCATAAGAAAGTTAGTTGACTCCCTAACCTGACTTACACTGCCTGGAGCTGAGCCTATATCCTCTCTTAGCATAGTCTGTATTGAGTCTATTACTACTGCATCAGGTTTTGTTTCTAAAATAACTGACTCTATTATATCAAGGCTTGTCTCTGACAAAAGACTTAAATTATCGGAAAACTGTCCCATTCTGTTTGCTCTAAGCTTAATCTGCTTAAGGGATTCTTCTCCTGAAATATATAAAATCTTCTTGCCATTATTTGACATATTTCTACATACCTGAAGAAGTAATGTGGACTTTCCTATTCCCGGATCACCGCCTACAAGTATTAGCCCGCCGGGAACTACTCCCCCTCCTAATACTCTGTCCAGTTCTCCAAAACCTGTTGTGATTCTCTCCTCATCATCTGCCGTAACCTGATTTATTGTTACCGGTTTATTATTAATTAATCCCCTTCTAATGTTATTGTTGGTCTTTGCCCCCATCGGTTCTTCTACAAAAGTTCCTACCTCTTTACATCCCGGACACTGTCCTAACCATTTACTTGACTCGTAACCGCACTCTTTGCAAAAGAAAACCGTCTTTTTTGATTTTGCCATGGCTCTCCTATTTTGTTTTGTAGCTTTATTTTATATCTTAATTTAAAATCTTACTTATTATGCTGTTACAACTTTTACAGTAGTAAGATTTCCGTTCTCTAAATCTACATCTAATGTAATCTTTCCGCCAACGTCTGTCTTAGATACTCCAAGGTCTCTGTCTCCAACAAAAACTCTGTATTCCTTGTTAGATTCTAATTCTAATGTAATCTGTGTCTGACCTTTTCCGTCTACGAAAAAGCTTACTTCATCTGCTGTTTCCTTAAAAACGCTTACTGCTGTTCCCGGAATTGATTCATAAACAAAAGTTCCGTTCTTTTCAAGTTTTGTAATTTCCTTAAATGTTTTTACTTTATATAAATCTCCATTAACTTCAAAGTCTGCTAACTTTGTTTTCTGTGGTAATTCATAATTACCGAAGCTGATTGAACCATTATTTTCTTTTCTGATTAATTCCTTAATTACTGCCATTTTGTCCTCCTGTTATTAAATCATCTAATGTGACTTTATCTATTTTTTTTGGTAGTTCTAGTATAATACATTTTAAACTATTCTGCCACAGAAAAAGTTACGGATTTGTTCTTATATGACACTGTAACTTTATCTCCCTGCTTAACTTTTTCTGCAAGTATTTCCTCTGCCAGATTGTCTTCTATTTTGTTCTGAATCATCCTTCTTAAAGGTCTTGCACCATACTTCTTATCGTAGCTTTCCTTTGCAAGGGCACTCTTCAGTGTTTCAGTATATTTAAGCTCAATATTCATCTGTTCCTTAACCTGTTTTGCAAGATTTCTAAGCATAATGTTAACTATGCTCTTTACTTCTTTTTCAGTTAAAGCATGGAATACTATAATTTCATCAATTCGATTAATAAACTCAGGTTTAAACATTAACTTAACTTCTTCCATAACACTTGCTTTCATCTTTTCATAATCCTGCTTCCCTGTTATGTCTCTGCTAAAACCTAAATGTTTAGGGTCTATTATTCTGTTTGCTCCTGCATTTGATGTCATAATAATAATTGTATTTTTAAAGCTAACTTTTCTACCCTTTGAATCTGTAATCTGGCCGTCATCAAGAACCTGTAACAATATGTTAAACACATCAGGATGAGCTTTTTCGATTTCATCAAAAAGAACTACTGAATATGGATTTCTTCTAACCTTATCACTAAGCTGTCCGCCTTCTTCATATCCAACATATCCCGGAGGTGAACCAATAAGTTTTGATACACTGTGTTTTTCCATATATTCTGACATATCAACACGAATCATTGCATCTTCTGAACCGAAAACTGCTTCTGCCAATGTTTTTGAAAGTTCTGTTTTTCCTACACCTGTAGGTCCCAAAAACAGAAATGAACCAATTGGTCTATTGGCACTTTTTAGTCCCACTCTTCCTCTTCGTACAGCCTTTGCCACGGCAGTTACAGCTTCTGTCTGGCCTACAACACGCTTATGCAATATTGATTCTAACTTTAATAATCTCTGCTGTTCGTTCTTTCCCATTTTTGTTACCGGGATTCCTGTCCACATTGATACTATTTCTTCTATTGTATTTTCATCAATAACAGGTCTGTATTCTTTCTCTGTTCCCTGCCACTTTGCAATAGCCTTATCAAGAGCTGTCTGTGCTTTGTCTAAATCCTTTTTGCGCACTGCTGCTCCTTTGAAATCTCCGTGTCTTACGCACATTTCAAGTTCAAGATTTAATTCAGCTACATCAAGTTCTTTATTTGTTACTGACTTTGGCTTTGGTTTTTCCTTAATTCTTACTTTTGAACATGCCTCATCTATTAAGTCAATTGCCTTGTCCGGAAGATTTCTGTCATTAATATATCTTGTTGAAAGTTTTACTGCAGCTTCCACTGCTTCATCTGAAATATTAACCTTGTGAAATTCTTCATAAGCACTTTTTAATCCATGCAAAATCTCAATAGTCTGGGCTTCTGTAGGCTCCTCAACAGTAACCGGCTGAAATCTTCTCTCAAGGGCTGCATCTTTTTCAAAATACTTTCTGTATTCTGCAATTGTTGTTGCCCCTATAACCTGAAGACGTCCTTTTGTTAATGATGGTTTCAAAATATTTGAGGCATCCATTGAACCTTCTGCGCCACCGGCACCGATAATTGTATGAATCTCATCAATAAAAAGAATAATGTTTCCTGAATTTTCAACTTCATCCATTATTCTTTTTAATCTTTCCTCAAACTCGCCCCTATATTTTGAGCCTGCAACAGTACCTGAAAGATCAAGACTTATTAATCTTTTTCCTTCCATTGTTTCAGGAACAAGTCCCTGTACAATCTTCTGGGCTATTGCCTCAACTATTGCTGTCTTACCAACACCCGGCTCTCCTATAAGACAAGGATTATTCTTTGTTCTTCTGCTTAAAATCTGAATAATTCTTCTTATTTCAACATCTCTTCCAACTACAGGGTCAAGCTGACCTGCCTTTGCTGCCTTAGTCAAATCTCTTCCGAACTGGTCTAATGTTGGTGTTGCAGAAACGTTGTCATCTCTTTGACGCTTTTCTGTCTGGATGTACTGTCTTATCTCTCTTGGATCTCTATTTGTAAGTTTTAAAATATCTGCACAAATCTTTTTAATATTTACCCGAAAACTTGTAAGAATACAATGTGCCTCACAATCAGGATCTGCAACTATGGCAAGAAGAATATGCTCTGTTCCAATCTGAGGCAATCCCTGTTTTGACGCCTCTACATAAGCTCTTTCCAATATTGCCTTGGCCCTTGCTGTTGTTTCCAGATTTCTGCTTCTGGACCTTGTACGCACTCTGCCTTCTATTCCCATGTCCTCACTAATGGCTTTCATTATATCTGCATAAACAAGATTATAGTTATACAAAATATTTGCTGCCACACCTTCTGATACTTTGGAAATGCCTGCCAATAAATGTTCCGTGCCTATATAATTCATACCAAAACTTATAGCCACTTCTTTAGCATATTCCATAGCTTCAATAGCCTGTCTGGTAAAATTACCTCTTTCCATTACCTTTCCTCCATATTTTTCTGCTAACATACCCCAGACCGAAGTCTGGGGTATTCCTAATTAATCTAAATCAATAAATTCAAAATCTTCATCATCCTCATCGTCATCCGGAAGCATGTCTTTTAATGTTTCTTTCATATCTTCTTCCGCTTCTAACTGAGCTTTTTCAGATTCTTTCTCTATTTCATCTTCAGTTGTTTCTGCCGCATCTTCTATGTCATCTAAATCTAATACAACATCCTGATTCAAATCAGTAGCTTCTTCAACCTGTGGAATTTCCACATCATCTGCTTCAGGGAAATCTTCAACAACCTCATCTAAAGCTTCTGGTTCTTCAACAGTTTCAGGAATTGAAACATCTTCAGGTTCTTCTATTTCTTCAACCTGTTCTTCCATAGGTTCAATTTCATCTGATTCTTCCACGTCATTTGATTCTGTTGAATCTTCTGCATCTTTCTTGTCTTTTCCATTGCCATTGTTTTTGTCATCATATTTTTTCTGCTTGGCAAGTCTTTTTTCTTTTCTGTTAAGTTTAATATTTATAATAACAAAAATAAGAATAATTATAACAATTACAAGTCCGCATGCAATCTTAAGAAGCATATTGTATTTTGATACTAATGTATTATATTTGTTCTTTACATTGTTGTATGCCTTAGCAAAATAGCAAAAAAAGTTCAAACTATTTTTTTTGAAAGAGAAACATTTTTCATTGTCATCGTAGCAATACAGGTTTGTATCGCCATTCCAATTCATTGCATATAGAAGATATAACCCCTCTTCTTCATTTAAAACCCAGGCATTAACTTCCTGATCAATTACAGTAATCTGTTTCTTTGTGTACTTCTTTAAGCAAGATGCCTTTTCAGAAGGATTAACTACTGTATACATTCTACTGGCAATCTTAATATTTCTTAATGAAGAAAACTTCTTTGTTTCATAATCATAGATGTAAAATCCTTTAGTGCTTCCCTTCTTTAAATAGAAAGCTGTAAGGTCTTTCTTATCACCTTTGATTGCTTCATACTGCTTACCGTCATACTCAGCTTTTGTTTTTGAAAAACCTTCAGGAATAAGATCATCCTTAAAATCTTCTACTATCTTGTATTCACCTTTGCCAACTGTAATGTCTGATTTAGAAGCCTTCTTTGATTTCTTACTGCTTGTTGAACTGCTGTCTTTAGCAGTTGTTTTATCTGTTGAATTTCCGGCTTTGTATGTTGCCTGTTCAGCCTCTGTAAGCTTTGTAGTATTAATTTCATATTTGTTTTTTGCGCCTGTACTTGATGTAACAACTACTGCTGTGTAGTTTTTACCAAAATCCATTTTAGTATTAATTCCATCTTTCTCTATAGCCCATGTTGAACCTGAAGTTGCAGGACTTGCAACAATCTCAATAGATTCTGTATCTGACATAACTGTTATGTCATATGTATAAGTTGTTGAGCTAAAATTAAGTTCTGCCTTTGTCTTCTTTCCTGCTGCATTTACAGCATAAACTTTCATAGACTGTAAATCTGTTGTCTGGTCAGCCAAAACACTTACCTGAACGCCCGTTGTAAGCATTGCCAAAGTTAAAATCAGCATAACCATCTTTCTTAAATTTTTCATTTAAATACCTTCCTTATTTTGATATTTTAAGTATATAACTATGCCTCATCAATAGCCTTGCCAATATCATTTCTCATATATTTATTTTCGAACTGAATTAATTTTGTAGCTTCATAGGCATTTGCTCTGGCTTCCTTTAAATCTTTTCCTTTTGCAGTTACCCCAAGTACACGTCCACCGTTAGTAACAATCTTGTCACCTTCAGCCTTTGTGCCTGCGTGGAAAACATAATATCCTTCTTTGTTTTCAAAGTTTTCAAGGCCTTTGATTTCAAAGCCTTTTTCATATGAAACAGGATATCCGTCACTTGCCAATACAACACATACTGCTGCATTGTCTTCAAACTGTAAATCTATCTGATCTAAGGTTCCGTCAACACATGCTTCAAAAACATCAATAATATCATTCTTCATTCTTGGAAGAACTACCTGAGCTTCAGGATCACCGAATCTTGCATTGTATTCAAGAACCTTTGGTCCGTCTTCTGTTAACATTAAGCCAAAGAAAATAACTCCCTTAAACTCTCTTCCTTCTGCTGCCATGGCATCAACTGTTGCCTGGTAAACATACTTCTTGCAAAATTCATCAACTTCTTCTGTATAAAAAGGACTAGGTGAAAATGTTCCCATTCCTCCTGTATTAAGACCCTGATCACCATCTTTTGCTCTTTTGTGATCCTGTGCTGATGTCATAATCTTTATAGTTTTTCCATCAACAAATGAAAGTACTGAAACTTCACGACCTGTCATAAATTCTTCTATTACAATGGTATTTCCTGCATTACCAAACTTCTTATCAAGCATTAATTCCTTAACGCCATCCATTGCTTCTTCCTTAGTATTGCAAATCAAAACACCTTTTCCAAGAGCAAGTCCGTCTGCTTTTAATACAATAGGATATTTAGATGTTTCAAGATACTTCATTGCTTCTTCAGGTGAATCAAAGTTCTCGTATCCTGCTGTAGGAATATTATATTTCTTCATTAAGTCTTTTGAGAAAGCTTTTGAACCTTCAAGAATGGCTGCATTCTTTCTTGGTCCGAATACCCTAAGTCCTGATTCTTCAAACTTATCAACAATACCGCCTACCAATGGATCATCCATACCTATAACTGTTAAGTCGATTTCTTTTTCCTTTGCAAAATCAACTAATTTATCAAATTCCATTGCTCCAATGTTTACACATTCAGCAACCTGACCGATTCCTGCATTTCCCGGTGCACAATAGATTTTATCAACCTTAGGGCTTTTTGCCACTGCTGTTGCAATTGCATGTTCTCTTCCGCCACTTCCAACAATAAGTACTTTCATTTTATATCTCCTTGTCTTACTATCCTTAATAGATTCTATTCAATAAAATTATTCTCCAATTGCTATTTTGCCATTGGCAATATCGTTAATTGCCTGTGGTAAAATCTTCCACTCTGCCTGCTCCATGACACGCCGCTGCAGAATTTCCGGGGTATCGTCCTGCTGTACTTCCACTGCCTTCTGAATGATGATCGGACCGGTATCTGTTCCTTTGTCCACAAAATGCACCGTTGCACCGGTCACTTTTACACCGCGCTTAAGCACGCCTTCGTGTACTTTCAGCCCGTAATATCCGGTTCCGCAAAATGCCGGGATCAGCGATGGATGGATGTTGATGATCTTGTTTGGATAAGCATCCACCATGATCTCCGGGATCACGACCAGACATCCTGCCAGAACAATGAGATCCGGCTCGCAGGACTGGATTTTCTCCAGAAGTGCCTGGTTAAATGCTGTCCGGTCTGCAAAATCTTTCGGTGAGACACATGCAGCTGCAATGTTATGATCCTTTGCTCTTTGCAGGGCATAGGCATTTTTATTATTGCTGATAACTCCGACGATCTCTGTATTCGTAATCCTGCCTGCATCCACCGCATCCAGGATCGCCTGCAGATTTGTTCCGCCGCCGGAAACCATCACTACAACTCTTAGCATAAGGTCACTCCCTTTTCGCCCTCTTCGATCTTGCCTACTACATATGGTGCATCTCCGGCTGCACGGATCGCATCCATGGTTTTCTCTACATCTTCCGGATCAACAGCAAGAATCATTCCGAGTCCCATGTTGAACGTATTATACATCATCTGCTCTTCAATCTCTCCGTCTTTCGCAAGCTTTGCAAAAATCGGTGGTACCGGATAGCTGTCCTTTTCCACTACTGCGTGCGTACCGTCCTTGAGCATACGCGGAATATTCTCGTAGAATCCGCCGCCTGTGATATGGCTGCATGCCTTTACAGTAACTCCCGCATTTTTAAT
>OLSA01002459.1_pt1 | contig 13861 bp, 12 predicted proteins | sample 1672731 | NCBI WGS metagenome assembly OLSA01 (sample SAMEA3136718, study PRJEB25190) | human gut metagenome | biome: human gut; feature: human-associated habitat; material: faeces | place: Austria | collected 2013
GCGGCGGACTCGGCTGCGGACTGCGCGCCTTGGTCCTGCTGCTGGGCGTCCGTGTCGGTTGCAGTCTCGGCCGCGGCCTCGGTTGCGGCCTCGGTGGGCTGGGTCTGCTGGCTGGTGGTGTTCTCGTCGGTCATGATGCCCAGCTTAGTCATACAGGCGTCACGCAAGCGGAACCGGAATGTTGACCATGTCAATCGGAGCCGGCACCACAGCGGCATTGAACGCTTCCCGCACACGCTCCTCGAATCGCGCGCAATCATCCTGCGGCACCACCGCGGTCAACTCGACGTTCACCGCATACGATTCATCCTCCTGACTGCCACCAAGCTGCGCCAGGATCTGCTGGAATCGGGCCAACTGCGGGTATTCGAGGCGAACCCGGTATCGCTTGGCGGTCATGATGCGGGCGGCGCGGGCGGCTTTCATCGCCAATGATGCGGCGGATGAGTACGCGCGGACCAGCCCACCGGAGCCCAGCAGAATACCACCGAAATATCTGGTGACGGCAACCACGCAATCGGTGGTGCCCGACTGCTTGAGTACGTCGAGAATCGGCTTGCCGGCGGTACCGGACGGCTCGCCGTCATCGCTCATGCGTTCGGACAGTCGCCCATCCGCGCCTCCGCACACGGCGGCATACGCCACGTGTCGGGCTTTCGGATGCTGCTCACGGATCGCAGCCACGAACGCGAGCGCCTCGTCGAGCGTATCGACATGGGCGGCGTCGCCGATAAATTCGGACTTTTTTTCGACGAGCGAATCGTGGGCAGGATCGTCGGGCGTGTTGAGAATCGTCTGCATGAGCGTGTTCCGGTGGTCGACTGGCTGGGTGTTCGATTGAGCGCGAGGCTAGGCAGGGCTATCAGCGTTCGGAGACGACGACGTTATAGTCTTCGCCGGCGAAGTAGGCGGTCAGGCAGGCGATCATCTGGCGGGTGAGCTCCTTGAACGCGCCGTCGGCACGCCAGCCGACGTGCGGGGTCAGGACGATGCCGGGCACATGGCAGATGGCGTCGTCGGCGGTCAGCGGCTCATGGTCGAACACGTCGAGTGCGGCGGGAACATCGCCCTTTTGCAGTCGGGCAAGCAGCGCACCGGATTCGATGACTTCGGAGCGGGCGGTGTTGATGAACAGGGTGCCGGGCTTCACATGCGCAAGGTTCTCGGCGGTGACGATGCCGCGCGTGGCGTTGTTCAGCGGCAGATGGACGGAGATGACGTCGCTGGTTTCGATGAGCTTGTTGAGATCGTCGACCGGAGTGGCACCGGAGCGTTCGAAATGCTCGGGCGGCACATGCGAATTCCATGCGGCGACCTCCATGCCGAGGGCGCGGGCGATGCCGGCCACGGTGGAGCCGATGCCGCCCAGTCCGATGATGCCCATGCGACGGCCGGCGAGTTGCAGTCCATCGCCGCTGGCCCACGCCCAGTTGCCGGCCTTGACGTCCTTATCGAGTTGGCCAACGCGGCGGATGAGCTCGAACAGAAGGGCGAAGGTGTGCTCGGCCACGGCGTGATCGCCATAATGTTCGGCGTTGCAGACGCGGATCTTCAGCTCGCGCGCCTTATCGAGATTGAGGTAGCTGGCGACGCCGGTACCGCAGAACACGATGCACTTGACGTGCCCCTGCCCGCTGATGGTGCGCAGCAGATCGTCCGAAATGTGGTAGCCGCCCACCAGCAGGGCGTCGGCATCCTTCAGACGCTCGGCTATGGTCGCCTCGTCGGACGTGAATTCCTCGAACATACGCACGCGGGCAACGTCGTGGAGCGCGGGGAACTGGGCCTTGATGGGCTCGATCATCGAGTCAAGCACGGACGGCATCACGACGAGGGGCAGATCGGTGCGTTCGCTTTGGGTTTCGTAAATCTCGGTCATGGGCTCCACATTAGGAGGCCGGCGGGAAAAGCGTCACCTTGCGGCTTCCCCTCCTTGAGACCAAGCCGAGCAACTATTGCTTTGCCGCCTGCTCCTGCGTGATGTTCCATTCCTTGACGACGTTCTGGTCCGCGCCCATCGAATAGATGACATCCCAGATGCGTTGGCGTATCTGAGCGTCGTAGGCTTCGTCCCAACATGTGCCTATGGGATGGTCGCTGGATATCGGGCACCATTGGTAGTTGCCTTGATGCACGTTGGCGGTGGGCACCCAATCGATGCGGTTGACGCGCCACGACCCCTTGACGCCCTTCTTGCCGGCGAACTGGATGCGTGCGGTCACACCCTGATTGTTGACCAAGGTTTCCGGCGTGTTCGCCGACTCGGTGACGGCGTTGCCCAGACCGTAGATAATCCACGTGCCGTTATAGTTCTCGATGGGCTGCGCACAATGGCAACCGGCACCGTAAATAACGTCGAAGGCACCAGTGTCGGCAAGCTCATGGGCTTCCGAAATCTGCCAGGAATCGGCGTAATCAAGGTATTCCTGCACCGAGTGCATGGCGATGGCCACCACATCGGCACCTTGCTCGCGGGCCTTGTTGGCCTTGTCTACCGCGCGCTGGATGTCGCTGTCGTGATTCGGGTCGCCGTCTTCGCGCAGACGATCCACCTGCCAGTCCTCGTCGGCGGTCATGCCGTTGAGGGAGACCGTGCCGGTGACCAGACCCACCTTGCCGCCGCCGGTCGGGGAATCGATGACCAACGGTTTGGTGGAGTCGGCTTCGGTTTTGTACGAGCCGGTCTGGGCGATGCCATTGGCCTCAAGCGTGCCCCACAGACGGGCGATGCCATCCGCCCCCTGATCCCAGGAATGGTTGGTGGCGTGTGTGCAGGCGTTGTATCCCACGTTGCGGGCGGCATCCGCCACTTCCGGCGGAATGTTGAAGATCGGGTACGCGGCATATGGGCCGCCGCGCTGGGCGATCGGGGTTTCGAATTCGCACACGGCGATGTCCGAAGCCTGAATGTACTGCTTCATCGGCGCGAACAGCGGGTCGAAGTTGAAGGCGGTGCCATCCGTGGCGTTGGGGTTCGGGCCTTGGAAATGGCTCCACAATCCCTCATGGAACAACAAATCGCCGTTGACCAGCATGGCGATGCAGTCCGTATCCGGGCAATCCGGTGAATTGCCGTGATGTTCGGTCACCGGTTTGGGCGTGTTCTTCGCTTTATTCAACGCGACGTCCGACACTCCGGCGTGTGCGGGGCCATTGCCGTCCGTGCGATGGGTTGCGAACCATGCGCCGATGCCCAGCGCAACGGCGAGCACGATCACGAACACGATAATCAGCGCCGCACGGTTGGTTCGTGTCGAGTTGGAGCGATGTTGCCCCTGCCCAGCGATATGGCTCATCTTTGCCCGCCCTTCGGAACTCTTCTTCTCTCTCTAGGGTACCGCCCATCTCGGTCAAGTACTGCGGGGAGGGAGGCGATGAGCAAGCGATTGGACAAGCAATATATAAACCGGTTAATCTTCAATCACCATTCACGAACACCACGCAAAAGTCTCACTTAGTGGACATTTTTCTTTCGTCGCTCGGACTTTTCCCGACGTGCCGCACTCGTTCGCCCACTAAAATGGCGGTTTGGAGGCGGACGGACAATGGCGTACCTCCGACTCCGCTTACCACAAGCGGAGACCGCCCGTCCTCGGTTATTTCAGGAGTTACTTAACCCGGAGTTTCCGGAAAACAAAAAAGTTCCGAGCTTTCACCCGGAACCTTAATCGGCGGAGTCAGAGGGATTCGAACCCTCGAGCCGTTTACACGACTAACACCTTAGCAGGGTGCCCCTATCGGCCACTCAGGCATGACTCCACGTTACGCAATAATGCGCAACAGCAAATTACTGTACCACGTCCTGCGGATACGGCGTGCCGAACGACACATTATTGAACGTCCGCGGGTGCGGCGTCGCCGGAGAACGTAACGATAACCGCGCAAATCACCAACGCCACACCGACGATTTCACCAACGCTGGGAATCTCGCCGAACGCCAGTCCCACGGCCACCGCCATGGCGGGATTGATGGATTGCATTACCGAAAATGCGCCGGATGTGGTGCGTCGCAGCGTGATCTGCTCCACCACATAGGGAATGAACGAGGCCATCAGGGAAATCACAAACAGCAGAGCCAGCAGCTTCAGCGAGCCGCCGGGCTCAAGCGCCCACGTGGCATCGGCCTTGGTGTGAACCACATGAGCCACAGCCGGCACGCCAAGGAACAGGGACTGGACCAGCCAGCCGATGGTCACGGCGATGCACAGATTATCCAGCGAATTGCCGCCAGCCGCCACGCGCCGGCCGGTGATGATATACATGCCCCACATCGACCCGCCGATCAAAATCGCAATCAGACCATACAAAAACGTGCCATTGCCGGACGGATTGGCCAATGATATGCCAGCTAACAGCACCACACCGACCGCCGCGATACCGATACCGACCCGCTCGCGCCAGCTTTTGCCGGTAATCACCGCCACCGAAAGCGGTCCCAAAAATTCGATAGACACGGCAATGCCCATATCCATATTGCTGATGGCCACATAAAACAGGGTATTCATCAGCACCAGCGAGCAGCCGAGCAGTACGACCAGCCCCCAGCTGCGGGCGTCGCGGTGAAACAGTTGCGCTCGCTTCGCCTTGTTCCAGGGCCTGCGCCACAGCAGCAACAGCACCGCCATGAATCCCACGCGATACCACACCGAGTACAGCGGATCGAGCTGGGTGAACGCAAGTTTGGCGACGGCCGTAGCCAAATAAATCACCAGTGCCTCACCAATCACGATAAGAACCACGGGAACACGGTTGAGGATACCGACCACTGCCTTCTTCATGAGGTTTACGCTACTCGGAGAGCCGGGACAGCGCGCATTGACTTGGAAGGCGTTACGGACAGTGACGCAATGTGGACGATTCCGTGGAATCGCACCCACCATGCGAAACAGCCGCACAGTGCGTAAACCCTTGGAATTCCGGCGATATTCGGCATTATGACAATGAGCGCCGCGTCATGCGCGCCACATAGTGAGCATGACCTCGTTCGGCATTCCTACAATGGTGGCATGAGCACCGCACCGAGACTTGAGGCCGCCAAACGCGATTGGGGCCACGACGAGACCGGATGCACCGTGCTGCATATCGACATGGATGCCTTCTATGCCTCTGTAGAACAGCGTGATAACCCGGAACTTCGTGGCAAGCCTTTGGCGGTAGGTCATGCAGAGGAAAGAGGAGTTGTGGCTGCTGCCAGCTATGAAGCCCGGCGTTATGGTGTCCATTCGGCCATGTCCTCTCAAAAGGCGAAACGCCTTTGTCCGCAGTTGATTTTTGTGCATGGGCGGATGGATGTCTATAAAGCAGTTTCCCGGCAGATACATGAAATCTTCCATGAGTATACGGATATTATTGAACCTCTTTCTTTAGATGAGGCTTTTCTGGATGTGACGGAGAATAAGAAAGGCATTTCATTGGCAGTGGACATAGCCAAAGAAATAAAGCAAAAGATTCGTGAACAGCTCAATCTCGTTGCATCTGCCGGAGTTTCTTATAATAAATTTCTGGCTAAAATAGCTTCAGACTATCGCAAACCGGACGGATTATGTACCATTCATCCGGAACAAGCGCTTGATTTTATCGCTCGTCTCCCTATCGAATCATTTTGGGGAGTAGGTCCTGTGACCGCCAAGAAAATGCATCTACTCGGCATTCGTAACGGGCTCCAACTACGGAAATGCTCTTTGGAAATGCTGACAGCGCATTTTGGAAAGGTAGGGGCTCTTTATTACGAATGTGCACGGGGGATTGACGAACGTCCGGTGGAGGCTGTCCGTATTCGTAAATCTATCGGATGCGAACGTACATTGGAGCGGGATATCTCTACCCGTTCATCGGTGATTATCGAGCTATACCATGTGGCAGTGGAGCTCGTCGAACGACTCAACCATAAGGATTTCAAAGGAAACACCCTAACGCTGAAAATCAAGTTTCATGATTTTAGTCAGATAACCCGAAGTCTTACCCAGCCGCAAGAGTTAACAACCCTGGACCGTATACTTCCGCTTACAAAAGAATTGCTTAAAAGTGTGGAATATGAACAGCACCCGATTCGCCTTATCGGACTTTCCGTCTCTAATCCGAAGGAGGAAGCTGATGAACAACACGGCGTTTGGGAACAGTTGAGTTTTGAATTTAGTGATTGGGATTGAACTTAAAATAAGGCAATGATGAGTACGATTTTGGAGGTATGTACTTTTTTGTCATTAGGTTCGTATGATTTACTCACTTTATTTCATAAGATATACACTATCTTTGCCTTACTTAAATGAACAAAAATACCATGAATCGAATGAAACATTTGCTTTGTGTTCTTTTAGTAGCCGCTTTAGGAAGTTTCACTTTCAAAGCCAATGCTTACACCGAACGCAATATGCTGCAAAAAGCGGCAGACGAATCTACATTGAAAAATGTGTTAGTGATGAAACAAGCGTGGGTGCCTTATCCTGCTTATACGGATCGTGCCGCTTGGGATTCGCTGATGGGTCCCAACAAACAACGTCTTATCGAAGCCGGTGAAAAACTTCTCAACTACAAATGGCAACTGATTCCTGCCACCGCTTATTTGGAATACGAGCGTAGCGGCAACCGGAAAGTGATGGAGGTTCCTTACGACGATAATCGTAGAGCACTTAATACCCTGATGCTTGCCGAACTGGCGGAGGGAAAAGGACGCTTTATCGACCAATTGCTCAATGGAGCTTATATGAGCTGCGAAATGAATTCATGGGTTTTATCCGCACACTTGCCCCGTCAGAGCAGTAAACGTTCGCTTCCCGATTTCCGTGAACAGATTATTGATTTGGGCTCAGGGGGGTATGGAGCTTTGATGGCGTGGGTACACTATTTTTTCCGTAAGCCATTCGATAAGATCAATCCTGTAGTATCCTTACAAATGCGTAAAGCAATCAAAGAACGTATTCTCGATCCTTATATGAATGATGATGAAATGTGGTGGATGGCTTTCAACTGGCAACCGGGAGAAATTATCAATAACTGGAATCCTTGGTGTAATTCCAATGCTTTGCAATGTTTCCTCTTGATGGAAAATAATAAGGACAAGCTGGCCAAAGCCGTTTATCGTTCTATGAAGTCTGTGGATAAATTCATTAATTTCGTAAAGTCCGATGGCGCTTGTGAAGAAGGAACCTCTTATTGGGGACATGCTGCCGGAAAACTCTATGATTATCTCCAAATTCTTTCCGATGGTACAGGAGGCAAGATATCCTTGTTTAATGAACCGATGATTCGCCGGATGGGGGAATATATGTCCCGTTCTTACGTAGGCAATGGCTGGGTAGTGAACTTCGCCGATGCTTCGGCACAGGGTGGGGGTGACCCTCTGTTGATTTTCCGTTTCGGTAAAGCGGTCAGCAGTGATGAAATGATGCATTTTGCAGCTTACTTGCTGAATGGCAGAAAGCCGTACGCTACTATGGGCAATGACGCTTTCCGTTCCCTTCAATCCCTGCTTTGCTGTAATGACCTGGCAAAAGCGACTCCGAAACACGATATGCCGGATGTTACCTGGTATCCCGAAACTGAATTCTGCTACATGAAAAATAAGAATGGTATGCTGCTCGCTGCCAAAGGCGGATTCAATAACGAAAGCCATAACCATAATGATGTAGGAACGTTCTCTTTGTATGTAAACACGATTCCTGTATTTATTGATGCCGGAGTCGGTACCTATACCAAGCAGACGTTCGGAAAAGACCGTTATACTATCTGGACCATGCAAAGCAATTATCATAACTTACCGATGATAAATGGAGTTCCGCAGAAATTCGGTCAGCAATATAAAGCGACCAATACTGTTTGCAATGAAAAGAAGCGTACTTTCTCTGCAGATATTGCCACAGCTTATCCGGCAGAAGCAAAAGTAAAGAGTTGGATTCGTTCGTATGCATTGGACGACCGTAAGCTGATGATTACGGACAACTATACACTGAATGAGGCACTGGCTCCCAATCAGCTAAATTTCCTGACTTGGGGAAAGGTTAGTTTTCCTTCTCCCGGCAAAGTGCGTGTTGAAGTGAAAGGGCAGAAAGTAGAGTTGGATTATCCGTCTCAGTTTAAAGCAGAACTGGAAACTATTAAATTGGATGATCCTCGCCTTTCTAATGTTTGGGGCAAGGAGATTTATCGCATCACACTGAAGACAGAAGAAAAGAAAGCGACTGGGAATTATAAGTTTGTCATTCAACAAGTGAAGTAAAATAAGGACTTAGAATTATAAAGGTATTAAACAATTAAATCACAGTAAGATGAAAAAAGTAGTATTTGTCGGCCTTTTGGCTATTGCAGGAGTAAGCGTAAGTGCTCAGAATCTGATTAAAAACGAGAAATTCGCAACAGAAGTAACGAACAAGGTGACCAATCCGAATAAGGCGACAGCCGGTGAATGGTTCATCATGAATAATGAAGCTGACGGTGCAACTACCATTGCTTGGGAACAGACGGGTGATGCCAAATATCCTAATGCCATGAAGATAGACAACTCCGGAGCTGCAAAGAACATTTCCTGGTACAAGGCTTTCTTGGGACAGCGTGTTACAGACGGGTTGCAGAAAGGTATCTATGTCCTTACTTTCTATGCGAAAGCAAAAGAAGCCGGTACTCCGGTAAGTGTATATATCAAGCAGACGAATGAAGAAAAGAATGATAATGGCAAGTACAATACCACCTTCTTTATGCGTCGTGATTATGATGCTGATTCTCAACCGAATGCTTCGGGAGCACAGTACAACTTCAAAATTAAGGATGCAGACAAATGGACGAAAGTGGTAGTTTATTACGATATGGGACAAGTTGTGAACGCTATCAGCAGTAAGAAAGCGAATGCAGATTTGGAAGTATCTGATACGGATGATGACGCTGCTATTTTGAAAGACTGCTATGTAGCTATTCTTGCTCAGAATAAAGGTGGCGTTGTAGAAATCAGTGATGTCACATTAAGAAAGAAATAAGAGGAAAAAGTGGTTAAAGCGTAGATTAACGCAAATTATCACAGATTATTTCAAGGACATTTCTGAATATCCCTAAAAAAAGCAACTAATTCGCAATGAAGTAGTTGCTTTTTTTATTTTCAGAATATCCCTATCTCAATTATAGGACTTATATCTTTTAGTTGATTCCGAGTTTCTTTCTCAATTCTTTCGGCAGGGAGTCTTTGTGTACCATGACGCAGATTGTTTTAGCGCGTACATAGCTTTCGGACATATTAAGATATCCCCCGAATTTATTACCGTCCGCTCCCCAAGAGTTTTTAGTTATATAGTATTTAGTGCCGTTTTGGTCTTTGGCAATACCGGTGATGTGCATTAAATGGTCATCTGTTGTTACAAATTTCTCGTAGCCTTCTTGGCGGATTTCCGGTGTTACCTTGATTTCCGGATAAGGATGTTCAAACTTAAAAACTTCATCCAGACGTTGATATTTAGGCATCTCTTCAAAACGGGCACGGTCGGTAGTGGAGTAGTCTTTTATATCTTCCACTTGCGGATTGATGGCAATTCCGTTCTTAAAAGAGAAACCTTGTTCGCTGACGTCCCCATCCCAACATACGGTATACCCCTTGTTTAATGCATAGTCGATGGCTTCTATCAATTCATCCAGAGGGAGGTTATACATTGGCTGGTTTTCCCAATTATCGGGTACTTCCGGTGAGAAAGTTTCATAATAAGGTTTGTGGGTAAAACTGGTCAACTCGATATAATTATCCATGTTCAGTCCCAGACTTTCAGTGAAAGACTGCGGTGTATATTCTTTTCCTTTATAAGTGAACTTCTCTGGTAGTTTGCCCAGATACGTATCGAATAGATTATCAATAAGTGAATAATACTGTGGTGTACGTTTCTTGGAAGCGATATTGGCATCGACCAAAGCTTTGAAGTAGCGGCATAATGCTCCGTGATTATGATCCGTATTACCATTGATCAGACCGGAATAGGCTTCTTCCGGTACGATCCCCACCTGTTTATAGGCATTTTTGAAAGTATGTGCCAGACTTCCTTCTCCAATGTTTCCTTTGCCCCGGCGAAGGTAGTTGTCTTCCATTTGGTTCATGTATTTTTGGCGGACAATAAACATTTCCGAGAGGTCGTATTCCCCCTTTCCCATACGAAGTAATTCGGATTCCATGAAAGAAGCGGTGGCAAAGCACCAGCAGGTTCCGGTGGAAGCCTGGTTCTTGACGGGAGTCGCTTTGTGCGATACAATGGTTGTGAATTCATAACCGGGTGTTTGTGCAAAGGTGGTTGCGGCTAATAAAAGTACTGCAACCGACATCAATAGTTTCTTCATAATCTATGTGTTTTATTATTTATTGAGTACAAATGTATAAAAAAAGCGAGGATACTCGAAAGTTCCTCGCTCTATTTATTATAATTAGTGTGTTTATTTACATGGCAACCTGCTGTGACAGCAGTTTTTGAAGTTTACCGTTTAATGTTTGGCACATGGCACCATTTCCCATTGCTTGATAGCGTTTAATACGGTACTGTAACATAAAAATTTCATTTGCATTCTTTTTCATAATTGTCATCTTTTTGTGCTTTCCGCGTTTCGGAAAGCGGGTTTTACATCTTTTCTTTTATCTTATTAACGCTGCAAAGATACGAATTGTTCACGATAAACATGTTTTAAAACATAAAATAATGCACTTTCTCCTCGTTTTTCTTTAGAAACGCCAGGTTTTGTTATATGCATATTACAAAAGTGTGACTAAAAATGGAATAAATGACCTATGTACGATCTATTAATAATTTATATACCTTTGTAGCATCTTACACATAATCAACCCTTACAAACAGGAAGTCATAATGATAAATAAACTGTTGACACTTTTACGAAGCCCTTATCCATCATTGGTGAAGAGATGGAAAAGCGTGATAATACCTTCACTTATAGTGTTTTTGATCCTTTTTGTGTTGCAGCCTTTTGGCATTTCTATGATGGGAGGCTATAAATTCTGGGTAGTGTTAGGTTATGGAGTGGTTTCTTCATTGGCACTGAGTATCTCCACGTATTTGTTTCCTGCTTTGTTTCCCCGTTATCATAGTGAGAAGAACTGGACATTAGGTCGCGAATTGTTAGGAACCTTGGGAGCTTGTTTGCTGATTGCGATAGGTAACTGTTTCTATACGGCTTGGGTATTTGGTTCATTCATACTGAGCTGGAAAGGATTTCTGATAAGTTTGGCTTGGGTGGCGGTTCTTGCTCCTTTCCCCATAATCTTCTTTTTGATGTGGAATCGTAATTTGCAGCTGGTACGTAATCTGAAGGAGGCAACGGAGATCAACTACGCTCTTGCGAAAAGAGAGAATACCCAGAAGGAGAAGATTCGGACAAGGAATGAGGAACAGATAGGAGAAGGTAGGGCAGTAGAAGAAGAAGAAGAAGAAACTCCTATGCAGTTGGTTTTCTCCGGCGGAACGAAAGAAATGCTGGAAGTGGATGCCCATACCTTATTTTATGTAGAAGCAGAAGGGAATTATATAAGAGTAGCTTACAGTAGTGCGGATAAGATGCAGCAAAAGTTAGTGCGGGCTACTATGAAGCAGGCAGAAGAAGCAGTTGCTGCCTGTTCGTTCATTGTCCGTTGTCACCGGGCCTTTCTGGTGAACATACGCACTGTGGTAAAAGTAGATGGAAACTCACAAGGATACCGTTTGCGACTGGAAGGATGTACGGAAGAAGTTCCGGTTTCCAGAGGCTATGCAAAAGAGATAAAAACGCTGATAGAAGGGGGTGCGGAAGGGTAGTCATTCGTCACAGAACAAAGAAAAATATAGCTATTCGTCACAGGAGGAGTGCTGTTTGTCACATATCCGGGCAGTCTGTCCCGGATATTTTTTTGCCTGAAATTCTTAGTCTATGTTTGCTGACGGAAATCGTAAAGAACATAGATTAAATGAAAAGATTGATTCTACTTTTTAGTGTAAGTGTATTGCTGACGGTGCAGCACTTGGAGGCGCAGACAGCTGTGACGGATACCGTTTTCTTGCAACTATACAATGACAGTGTAGATTTGAACGAAGTGGTAGTGAAAGGTAAAAGAACGCCTGTTGCCAACAGTCGTTGGAGTGATATGAGTCCGGTGGAACTGGTGACTGTGGGAGGTGCAAACGGTGATTTGTATCAGGCATTGCAGACACTGCCGGGCACGCAGGTACAAGGAGAAAGTGGCCGTCTGTTGGTGCGCGGCGGAAGTAGTGATGAAACACAGACATACATTGACGGAATGCACGTCTTGAATCCTTATACGGCTACAGGTATAAACTCACCGGCACGCGGACGTTATTCCACTTTTATGTTCAGTGGTGTCAATCTGGAATCGGGCGGGGCTCCGTTGGAATATGGGGATGCACTCTCGGCTGTGTTACCGTTGGAAACAAAGGATAAGAGCCCTATCAATAAGTTAGGCATCAATGCCTCTACGGTAGGCTTCGGTGGAGGAGGTACACGGGCTTTCGATAAAGGTTCGCTTTCGGTGAACCTGGATTATCAGGACTTATGTGTCTATGATCATATCTATTCAGGACGTACGGATTTTGAAGATCCCTACCGGATGATGACCGGATCGGCACAATTCCGCTATCATCCCGATGATGCTACGCTTTTCAAGATTTATGGCGGATATGATCATACTGATTTTTCCAATTATGAAGGCGCTGAACGTAGATTGTTCGATCTGAATGAGAATAATTTCTATCTCAATACAACTTTCCGTAAGCGTACTTCCGGTGGATGGAATTGGTTTGCAGGTGCAGCATTCTCTTTCTTTGAACAGAAAATAGGTAATGTATCACTTTCGGCAGATCATTGGATGGAACAACAACAGGAACTTCATGCAAAGGCAAAAGTGTTCAAGCGTATTTCTCCGGCTTTTCGTCTGGATATGGGAGTGGAGAGTTTTATCCGCCGGTATGAGAATCGTTATCAATATCAGATGAAAGAGGCGGAGGGAATAGATAGCCATTATGAAATGAATCCGACGATCAGTGCAGGCTTTCTTTCGGCAACTTACTATCCGGTGGAGCAATTGAAGGCGGAACTTTCTGTCCGCACAGAATATACTTCATTGAATGAGAAGGTGAATTTCTCACCCCGTCTGGCTGTTAATTACTATTTGGGAGATGTAGTACTCTCTGCTACGGCGGGACGATATACACAGTTGCCGGTTAGCAGATTGCTGGCTCAGGAGAACAAGTTGAAATCGGAATCATGCATTCAGTATAATGTGGGTGCACAGTATGAGGGTGATGGGCGTTTCTACAAAGCTGAACTTTATTATAAGAAATATGACCGTCTGGCATTGGTTGAAAAGGGAACGGTAGATGCAGCGGAAGTACTGACTTCCGGTGGTTATGGCTACAGTAAAGGTTTCGACTTATTCTTTAATGACCGTGTCCTGCTGAAGAATCTGGAATACCAACTTTCCTATACATATAATATTGCCAAGCGGAAGTTTCAGGAATATACGGAACTGACTACTCCGCAATATGCCACTCAACACAATGCATCCCTAGTGCTGAAGTATTCCATTCCGCGAATCGGCACGATAGTCGGTTTGACGAACCGTTTCAGCAGTGGGCGTCCTTATCATAATCCGGATTTACCGGGCTTGATGAATGATCATGTGAAGCCTTATAACAGTCTTGATCTCGGACTGACATTCCTGCCCAGTAAGAAGGTGATTATTCATGCTTCTGCTACCAATATCCTTTGTCGGAAAAATGAGTTTGGGCGGGTGAATAATAAAGCTATTCTAGCTTCAAACGATCATTTCTTCTATATCGGGGTGTTTATCACACTTGGGAAGAAGGCGGCTTATGATGTTTCTAATTTCTAATTTAATTAA
>OLSA01002482.1_pt1 | contig 13777 bp, 13 predicted proteins | sample 1672731 | NCBI WGS metagenome assembly OLSA01 (sample SAMEA3136718, study PRJEB25190) | human gut metagenome | biome: human gut; feature: human-associated habitat; material: faeces | place: Austria | collected 2013
GCTTGAAACCTTATCCAGCTGCTTGGGGATACGCTCGATCAGCATCGCCAGATAAATAATGATGGCAATCTTTGCAAGCTCCGATGGCTGAAAGCCGATCGGTCCGACCTGAATCCAGCGGGACTGTCCGTGGGAGCTTCGCGTCAGCCCCGGTACCTTTGCCAGAACGACAAAACAAAACCCCAGGGCTCCCCAGTATGCCAGCCTTCCGAATTTTCTCCACACATGATAATCCTTCTTTGCAAAATAGAACATAAAAACAAGACCGATTGCAATATTTCGCGCCTGCAGTTTCAGATAATGTGCACTGTCCCCATATTTATTTGCTGATGTATACGAACTGGAACTGTAAAGCATCACCAGTCCAAAACATAATAGGAAAATAATGATAAACAACAGATTATAGTCAAAATATGTTGTTTTCTTTTCCCCACGTCTCCGTTTCGGCACGACTCACTACTCCTCTAATCCACGAACGATTTCTTTGAATATCCGTCCACGCTCCTCATAGTTCGGGAACATGCCCCAGCTTGCACATGCCGGTGAAAGCAGAACCGCATCCCCGGATACTGCATGGTCATAGCAGTAACGGATCGCTTCCTCAAAGGTCTCACAGCGCACGGTATCCATAAAACCATGCTTATGCGCACACACTTCAATCTTTTCTGCTGTCTGTCCGATCAGCACCAGTTTTTTTACTTTTCCGTCAAATGCATCAATCCACTCATCGTATGTGGACTGCTTATCATAACCGCCTCCGATCAGAAGCGTTGGACGGTTCATCGCACGGATTCCCTGAATAGCGGCATCCGGGTTGGTTCCCTTGGAATCGTTGTAAAAACGGACCCCTCTTTTTTCGGTCACATACTCGATCCGGTGTTCTACCGCCTGGAAACGCTTCAGCACCTCCACGATTTTCTCCATCGGCACTCCGAAATTCACACTCATGGCAGTTGCGGCCATGACATTTTCATAGTTATGTCGTCCCAGCAGATTCAGATCATTGACATTGATCACCTTCTCGGTGTTTCCGTCATGCGCATAAAAGATTTCCTCTCCGTCGAGATAAAATCCTTCAGCAAGTTTTCTTACACTGCTGAACCAGACCACATGCACCGGTGCGCTCTCTCCGAATGCCCGAAGCACCTCATCCTCATAATTAAGCACACAGACCTCATCCTTTGTCTGATTGGTGGTGATTGCCTCTTTGGTCTTAATATAACAATCCATGGTGTGATGACGGTTCAGATGATCCGGCGTAATATTTAAGATTGCGGATATTTGTGGATGGAACTCATGAATGGTTTCCAGCTGGAAACTGCTGATCTCTGCGACGGTTACGGTTTCATCCGTCATTGTGGCAGCCTCGGAAGTATACGGAATTCCGATATTTCCAACCACGCGCACATCCTTGAAATAATTTTTCATGATTTCTCCGGTCAATGCTGTCGTAGTGGTCTTTCCGTTTGTTCCGGTGATTGCAATCAGTCTGCCTTTTGCGAAGGAATATGCAAGTTCAATCTCGCCCCAGACAGGAATTCCTTTTTCTTTCATAGCCAGAACAACCGGCAGATCAGTCGGCACCCCCGGACTCATTACAACCAGATCAAGACTTTCCATCTCCTCTTCCGGAAAAGCTCCGAGAACAACGCGGACTTTGCTTCCCTCACCAAGCTGTGCTTTCATTGCCTCGGCATCTTTTTTATCATTTCCATCATACAGAATTACCTCTGCCCCTTCTTTTTCCAGTAAACCGCAGGATCCGATCCCACTGATTCCCGCACCGAATACCAACACTTTCTTTCCTTGTAAATCCATTTTTGTAAGCCTCCTATAATGCCAGCAGTGCAACCAGGCACAGAATTGCAGTTACAATTGAAAAAACTGCAACCACCCGTGTCTCGCTCCATCCACACAGCTCAAAATGATGGTGGATCGGCGCCATTTTAAAGAAACGCTTTCCGCCTGTTTTCTTAAAATATGTTACCTGGATCATAACTGATAAAACTTCTACCAGATAGATCAATCCTACGATGATAATGAATAATGGCATCTGGAGCATGTATGCTGTCGAAGCAACAAATCCCCCAAGAGCCAGTGATCCGGTGTCGCCCATAAATACGCTTGCCGGATAAACGTTGAATAATAAGAATCCCAGCAGCGCACCTACCACTGCACAGGTAATCGGTTCGATCCCACTCTTTGTTCCGATCGCAACAACTGTAAAGAAGGTTGCCACAAGAACTGTTACACTGGATGCAAGCCCGTCCAGTCCATCTGTAAAATTCACACCATTGACGGTACCGATCACTGCAATAAAAAGTATCGGAATGGCAAACCAGCCAATGTTCAGATATTTCCCACCTGAAAACGGTATCAGCATGGTAAGCGGTATCTTTGCCACTTTCACGATGTAAAATGCAAAAATCGCTGTAATCACGATCTGGAGTGCCATCTTCTGCATCGGCATCAGTCCATCTGATCTGTGAAGAACAACTTTCAGATAATCATCCAGGAACCCGACCAGTCCGAATCCAATCGTTACAAAAAGTACCGGAATCACCTTCGGATACTCTCTTACATAGATCAGCGAAGTGACCGCAATCGCAAACAAGATCATCACGCCTCCCATCGTCGGCGTTCCGGCTTTTTTAAGATGCGACTTCACCCCGTCTTCTCTCTCTGTCTGATCCATCTTGAGTCTTCTTAAAACAGGAATTACCACCGGTCCTGCTGCCACACTGAGAACAAACGCGATCAGCACCGGTATGACCATTGTAAAATCCATAATACACCTCTGTCTTTCTTTTGTTTTCAAAATCAGCCCTTACCTTAAAGGCACAGATTCTACGCTTTAGTATAATGTATCTGCCCTGTTTTTTCAACTGCTTCACGGGTTTTCTTCCCGTTCGATTCCAAGATAGGGAAGAATATTGTCGAAAATATCGCGCACAACCGGAGCTGCTATCGTCCCGCCATAATAGATACCCTGTGGGTTGTAAATAATTGCCATTGCTGCTACCTGCGGATCATCTGCAGGTGCAAATCCGATAAAAGATCCTATATAACGGTTCGCACTTCTTGGCAGCGTCTGGCTGGTCGCTGTCTTTCCTCCGATCCGGTATCCTTCGATCTGTGCTTTTTTTCCTCCTCCCTCGGACACAACCGTTTCCAGTATCTTTCTCATCTTTTCTGACGTTTCTTTAGAAAGAATCCGTTTTCTTTTTCCATAAGAAATCGTTTCTTCTTTCTCTCCACTTTCCGCATCATAAACGGCGACGCCAAAATGAGGAGTGATCCTTTTTCCCCCATTCACCAGAGAACATACTGTTGTTGCCATCTGCATCGGTGTCACCTGAAAAGACTGTCCAAACGACATCGTTGCCAGCTCTACCTGCCCTACATTTTCCTTCTTGTGCATGATCGTTGCAGCCTCTCCCGGAAGATCTACACCTGTCTTCCCCATCAATCCGAATTTTTCAAAATATTTATAAAAATTCTCTGTTCCAAGCCGCATCCCTACTTCAATAAAAACCGGATTACAGGAATTCTGCACCCCCTGTACAAACGTCTCGGATCCATGTCCAGTCGTCCTTGCACACCGGATCCGGCGGTCTTCCACAAGCTTGTATCCAGGACAGTAAAAAGTATCTTCTTCTTTGACCACTCCCTCTTCCAACGCCGCCGAAGCAGTAAATACCTTAAAGATCGATCCTGGTTCATAAGTATCATTGATACTCCTGTTCCGCCACATCTGATTCAGCATTGCCTGTTTTTCTTCATCATTCAAAGCGGCATCTGTTCCCTCCGGTAATGTAAACGGGGCATTCAGATCAAACTCTGGAGCATTGACGCAGGCATAGATTTCCCCTGTTTTTGGATTCAGGATCAAAATCACAACTGCATCTGCCTGTTTTTCTTCCATTACTTTTTCCGCAGCCTGCTGTGCATATTCCTGGATATTATAGTCCAGGCTTACCTGCAGAGTGTCTCCGGAAACCGGTTCTACTCTGTCTTCCAGCGTATCCGCAAGCTCAATCCCTCTGGCATCAGTTGTTGTCAGAATCATTCCATTCACACCTTTCAGATAATTTTCATACTTTACTTCCAGTCCAATGATTCCCTGATTGTCTCCACCGGTAAATCCAAGAACCTTTGAAGCCAGATTGCCATACGGATAGTACCGTTTAAAATCCTCATCTACCTTCACCCCGTCCAGTTCATATGCACGAATCCGGTCCCCGGTCTCTTTCTCCACATTTGTCTTTATTTTTTCTCTGGAAGAAACTTTTTCGACTCTTTTCCGAATCATTTCTTTCTCTATTCCCAGCTCATCGGCAAGAACCTGGATCACTCTCTCCGGATCTGTTATCTGACTATGGATAACAGATATGGTACACACCGCTTTATTGGTCGCAAGGACTTTGCCATTTCTGTCAATGATCTCTCCCCTTGCCGCCTTGATCTCCCTCTCTCTTTCGTGCAGCGTTTTTGCTTTCTGTTGATAATACGCAGCATCAAATATCATCAAATACACCAGTCTTGCGATCAGAAAAAAAATCATCAGAAGCGCGCTTAAAAATACTACCAGCATTTTCTTTTTATTATAAGTCTTATTCCGCATAAAAACCCCGAAAAACAGATTCTTACTATTACTGTATGATCTGTCTTCCGGGGTTATACCCAAATTACTCAGCCGGAGCCTTTGTAATATTCAAATACGGAAATGCTTCTGCCATAATATCAGAAGCGAGCTGCGAAATCAGGCTGCTGGTCGCTGACTGATCCGGAGCATTCGGTTCATCGATGACTACATAAATCATAATTTCCGGATTCTCCTGCGGTGCATATCCGATAAAGGATACCACGTTCTTATTCTCTCCACGGGGCAATTTTTCCGCTGTACCGGTCTTACCACCGATATCATAACCTTCTACCTGTGCATATCTACCACTACCGTTCTGAACAACACTGTACATATAACTTTTCAGTTTATCAGAAGTTTCTTTAGAAATTGTCTTCTTCTCCAACACCGGATCAATAGTCTGGATCACATTTCCGTTCTCATCCTGAATGGCTTTTACAAGATGCGGTTCATAATAATCGCCACCATTGATCAAAGAACAGAATCCTGTCGCAAGTTGAAGCATAGTTACGTTAAAATTCTGTCCGAAAGAGTTGGTTGCAAGATCCGTTTTGATCATTCCATCCGGTGACTGCAAAATACCAACCGCCTCACCCGGAAGATCAATTCCCGTATACTGACCGAATCCAAAAATACTCTGGTACTTACAGAATTCTTCCGGTCCGATTGCCAGACCAATCTGCATCAGGGCAACGTTACATGAATTTTCCATAACCTGTGTCAGATTCTGCTGCCCGTGTCCACCATTATCATAAGAGATACATTTAATCTCCCATTCATTGATCTGAAGGGAACCACCACAGTAATAGGTCTCATCGCCTTTCAGTGCACCAATCTCCAGACCTGTTGCAACCGTAAATGGTTTGATCGTAGATCCCGGCTCAAAAGTATCGCTCACGCAGAAGTTTCTCCAGAGTTCATTCAGAGCATCGATCTTATCGTCACTGCTCATTCCGGTTATTTCTTCCTCTGTATAATACTTGGATAGATCTCTCGGATTATTCAGATCATAGGTAGGTGAGGAAGCCATTGCCAGAACTTCTCCGGTATTCGGGTTCATCATGATCACAGCTCCATTTTTAAATCCCATCCCCTCCTGCGCTTCATCTGTGTGCGCCTGGTTAAACTCTTCCAGATGCTTTTCCACGATAGACTGCAGGTTCGCATCAATCGTTGTTACGATCGTATTTCCATTTATCGGCTCTTTCACCGTGTTTTCAATTGCCGAATCTTCATTCTGATAACCATATCTGCGTCCATCCGTTCCATTCAACGTTGAATTATAGGATGCTTCCAGTCCGCTTGCTCCCACATTCCCCGATACGCTGAATCCCAGGACATCGCAGGCAAGTGTATTATATGGATATTTTCTGACATAATCCTCTTCCAGCCAGACTCCTTTGATCTTGGAATTTTTCTTCTCTGCCGCTTCAAATGCCTTCGCATCATCGTAGGAAATTCCTTTTTTCAGAATATTGTACCGACTGTCCGGACTGTCCGCGATAATTGCATCCACTGCCGATGCCTTGATCTGAAAATAACTTTTCAGCGCTTTTTTCGTAGCTGCTATATTTTCAGCTTTTTTTGTCTCGTCTGAAAGTAAGACCTTTGCATCCAGAATCACATTGTATACACGCTCACTTGTCGCAAGCTTTGTGCCGTTTGTGTCTACAATATCTCCACGCTTGAACGGAATCGACCGACTCATATACTGCTGCTGATCCAGTACTGTCTTGGTATAATCTTCTCCTGACGAGGCATTGATATAGGTAATTCTTCCGACAAGAATAACAAAAGCCAGTAATATCGCTATAAAGAGCATTACCAGCTTTTTCTGCATTCCAACCGTGAATTTATGCCTCAGAACGGAAGGCTTTCTTTTTCTTCTTTTTGACATGTTATTCACCTTTGTTCATAAACCTATTTATCTGTTGTCTGTCCAAGCACTCCGCTTTTCGGAATACTTTCGTACTGTTTTACATAATCATTAACCGGGTTCTGATATTCAATAATCTGATCCGAAGTCGCATATCCCATACCCAGATCATTGATTGCACGGTCTCTTACTTCTTCCAGATTCACAGAATCCATTACTACGTTATATCTAGTTGTATTCTCTTCTTTTGCATCTGCCAGTTCCTGCTGCAGCTCGGTAATATGCTCTGTCCGGCTTGTAAGCTCTGCACGTACCTGCAGATACCATACACAGACTACAAGTGCTGCCACTGCCGCAATTGAAAGAAACATCACATATGCAGGATTCATCCGCATTGCTTTTCTTCGATTTTTCAAAATCTGTCTGTCCAGTTTTTTCTTTTTATGTTCTTTTCTTGGTTCCTCTTGTCGCTGTGGCATGACTTCTGCCTGGCGAACTGTATTTCCGTATATGTACATTCCTCGGCTTGTTACTGTACGTCTGTCTGCCTGTATTCTATGACTGTATTTTGCCATACAGCACCACCCTTTCAAATTCTATACGCGCTCAAAGATACGCAGCTTCGCACTCTTAGAACGACTATTCACTTCCATCTCTTCTTCACTTGGAAGAATCGGTTTTTTCGTAATGACTTTTCCTTTGGAAACTTTTCCACACACACATACCGGGAAAGTACTCGGACACGTGCATGGATTCTCATTCTTTTTAAAAATTCCTTTGACAATTCTGTCCTCCAGGGAATGGAACGTAATGATGCATATCCTTCCTCCCGGATTTAAAATATCAATCATATCGTCAAGTGAATCCCTGAGCACCTCCAGTTCCCGGTTACATTCAATCCGGATTGCCTGAAAGGTTCTTTTTGCCGGATGCCCCGACATCTTCTGAAACTTCATCGGTATAGACTGTCTGATAATCTCTGCCAGCTGCCCGGTTGTTTCAATAGGACCTTTCTCTCTTGCCATAACAATATGTTTTGCTATATTCTTCGCAAATTTGTCCTCACCATAGTCGCGAATGATCCGAAAAAGGTCCATCTCACTGTAGCCATTGACAATCTCCTTTGCAGATAAAGTCTGGCGTGTGTCCATCCTCATATCCAAAGGCGCATCTACGCGATAGGAAAAACCACGATCTGCCGTATCTAACTGATAAGATGATACGCCCAGATCGAGTACGATTCCATCGACCTTGTCAATCCCTTTCTCATGGAGCCTCGACTTCATATCACAATAATTGCTCCTGATTATTGTAACTCTCTCCCCGAAGTCGCTTAATCGGGTGCCTGCCGCTTCAATCGCCGCCGCATCCTGGTCTATTCCTATAAAACTCCCCTTGTTGTTTAAACGCCGACATACTTCGTATGCATGTCCGCCTCCTCCAAGTGTGCCATCAACATAAATACCGTCCGGCTTGATGTTCAGTCCTTCGATTGTCTCATCCAGTAATACTGATTTATGCTTAAATGCCATGGTGTCCTCCTAATTAAAAGATCTATTTAGATGCTAAGTCCCAAATCTTCCATGTCACTTGCAATGTCCTCGATATTTTCCTCAACATCAGCTGTACGCGCTTCCCACGCCTCTTTACTCCAGATCTCGACCTTGTCCAGCACACCTGCTAGAACAACCTCTTTTTCAAGATCTGCATAAGCGCGAAGAGAAGAAGATATCAAAACTCTCCCTTGTTTGTCAAGTTCTCCTTCCGTAGCACTTCCAAGAAAGAAACGCTTAAAGTCTCTGGCTTTTTTGTTTGTAAGCGGTAAAGTTCTAAGCTTCTCTTCAAAGGCTTTCCATTCGTTGTCCGGATACAGAAATAAGCAGCCGTCCATCCCTTTCGTAATTACGAAATGTTCTCCCAGACTCTCTCGTAATTTGGAAGGAATAATCAGCCTGCCTTTTGAATCAATACTATGATTAAATTCTCCAGTCAACATAGGATCACCTTCTTTCAAAGTGGTCTGCCACTTTCCATGCCACTTTGCTCCACTTCACTCCACTTTCTACCACTTGTATCCATTGTACCCCACTTTTCCGCCCTTTTCAAGCACTTTTTCGAATTTATCCATTCTGAAAAAAGTCCGATAAATCATATTTTTTCCCATTTTTCATTCATTTTGTGGTGAAAAGTGGAGCGTTTTATACTCCATTCCCCACACAGTGCATAAAAAAAGTGGAGAAACCGTTCCACAATGGAACCATCTCTCCACTTTCTTCTTTTCATCTACTCAGCAGTGTTAAGTGACTGGACATAATCATTTACAGCAGAATAATCAACTTCTGCTACTGCTCTTGGCTGCTTTGATTCATACATATCATAAGCGGACCATCCAATCCAGACAACGATTGCAAGTGCAATCAGCCCAAGGATCGTATAATCAAAAGCTTTTCGCAAGTTTTTCTTTTTTTCTTCACGCTTTCTGTTCGCTTTTGCCTGTTTATAATAATCTACTTTTTTCTGACTCATATCTGCAAATCTCCTTCGCAATCATCTAACCCGTATATTTTATCACACTTTTACGATTGATACAAGCTATACTGCAATAATTACTCCGCCATCATTCGCATACATGCTACTGACACCTCTGGTATCCAGAATGATAATGTCTTTTAATTTCACACGTTCTTCCAGCATCTTCTTCACATCCTGTGCTCTCTGCGGGCAGTTACAATGCGAAATTGCAAGTACCTTGCTCTCCGGATCTTTCAGATCTGCAATCACACAATCCACCATATTCTTAAGTGCTTTTTTAATTCCGCGCGCCTGACCCAACTGACAAATTTCTCCCTTCGGAGTAGCCCCCATCACCGGCTTAATATTCAGTACTGTTGCCGCAATTGCTTTTAATCCTGTAAGTCTTCCATTCTTACGAAGAGTCTCAAGCGTCTCAAGAACAAAATATGTGTGCTGCTCTTCAATATATGCTTCTACAGCAGCTACCACTTCCTTGAATGTCATGCCCCGCTCTTCACACTGCGCAATCTTCATCCCGATGAGCGTCTGTCCTACTGATGCAGATTTTGAGTTGAACACATAAATATCTTTCTCACCATATTCTTCTTCATATAAATTCTTGCCCAGTACGGCACTGTTATAAGAACCGCTCAGTTCAGAAGACAACGTAACAGCATATACATGCTCCGCATCACAGTGATATCCTTCCATAAATGTCTCCGGAGACGGACAACTTGACTTTGGACATGTCGGGCATTCAGCTACGTTCTTCAAAAATTCAGCCTGATTGAAAGATTCATCATCAATTATATGACAATCTCCAACCTCCAGTCCCAGTGATGCTGTCTCAAACCGACCTGAAGCTTTCATCTCTGCTGTCAATTCTCCACAGCTGTCCACAATCACTTTATAACTCATAATCCAAACCTCCGAAACGTGTCATTTGCATCCATTATACGTGGTTTTCATTACCACTTATAACATCATATCACACTTTTCTTTGAAAAAAAAGCTTTTTTTACCCTTCCAGTTTAATTCTTCTGGAAATTCCAAGTGCCATTCCCATCTCTATCATCAGGAACAGGATGGATGTACCACCATAACTGATAAAAGGCAATGTAATTCCGGTATTCGGCATCATGTTCGTAACTACCATGACATTGAGAATTACCTGGATCGCGATATGTGACATAATCCCTGTCATAATCAGTGCTCCATACAGATCAGGTGCGTTCTGTGCAATAAAAAGCAGTCTGTAGATCAAAAGACCGAACAAAACCAGGATAATGATTGCTCCAAACACCCCAAGCTCTTCACAGATTGCTGACAGGATCATGTCGTTCTGCACTTCCGGTATTACCGTCTTTTGCACACCATTTCCCAGTCCTTTCCCGAAAAAGCCACCTGATCCGATCGCATATAGTCCCTGTACCGTCTGGAAAGAAATCGTTGACGCATATTTTTCCGGGTTCAGCCAGGCAATGATACGTCTGAGTCGGAAGCTGGTGCTGTTCTCAAGAAGTCTTCCGAGGATATATGATCCCGCCACAAAAACAGCCAGCCCGCCGCCTGCAATCCACAGAAAAATCTTCTGCTTCTTATGTACGACAAAAAGGATACAGCAGGAAATTCCCATTACAATGATCGCAGAGCTTAGATTATCAGTCAGCACATAAACTCCCAGTGCTGCCAAACCTCCCCACTCCACAACTCCCAGCGATCCTTTCAGGGTGTGTACTTTATTCCCCATTCTGCAGATCAGGTATGGGATAAATATGATCACAGCGATCTTCATAATCTCTGCCGGCTGGAATGACTGGTTAGCCGGAAGCCGGAACCATCTTCGTGCACCATTTACCTCAATACCAAGTGGTGTAAATTTAACAAGTGCAAGAAGAAGCATGGATCCCCAGTAGCTCATTGCTGCATATTTGGAAAACATATGATAATCCAGGCGAGAAACCCACATCATCACAGCAATACTTCCAAGTCCGATGAGGCCCTGCCTTTTCAGGAAGTACATCCCATCTCCGTATTCCGTTCGTGCTTCATAGGAACTGATACTGTATAGCATTACCAGTCCAAAACACATCAGAAATATAATAATCGCCAGAAGACTGTAATCAAAATAATGAACCGCCTGCTTTTTTACAGCCTTCCTTCGTCTGCTTTTAATTCTTTGTGCCATTTATTCACACTCCTACTTAAGCTATAACTACAAAGTCTATATCTTATAAAGTATACCATAATATCCCCCAGACGCACAAGCTTTCCGCACGAAAATAGAGCAGGCTAACTTCTATTCGATTTGTATACAAAAAAATGGTGCCGCTTCTTTGCGACACCATCTTTGTTTTACCAGTTATTCTTTATTTTTTAGCAGCAACTGCTTCTTTGATCTGTTTGGTAAGTTCTGGTACGATCTTATTCAGATCTCCAACGATACCATAGTCAGCTACATCAAAGATCGGAGCTGTCTCATCTTTGTTGATTGCAATGATCAGATCAGATTCTTCCATACCTGCTACATGCTGGATCGCTCCGGAAATACCGATTGCAAAATATACCTGAGGACGAACTGTCTTTCCTGTCTGTCCTACCTGAAGATCTTTTGGTTTCCAGCCATTATCTACAACTGCACGTGAGCAGCTTACTTCTCCGCCAAGTGCTTCTGCAAGATCTTCCAGGATCTTGAAGTTTTCTGCACTTCCGACTCCACGTCCACCGGATACAAGAATCTTGGCATCCATGATATCAACCGTCTCAGATACAGATTTGACAACTTCCATAATCTCAACGTATTTATTATCCGGTGTAAATCCTGGATTAAACTCTTCTACATTTGCCTTTGCACCTTCGATCTTAGCGATCTTCTGCATAACACCAGGACGAACGGTTGCCATCTGCGGGCGGTTATCCGGGCATGCGATGGTAGCGATTGTATTTCCGCCAAATGCCGGACGAGTCATAAGAAGCTGATTGTGCTTCTGCTCTTTTCCTGCTACCGGATTGATCGGGAAATCACCGATCTCAAGCTGTGTACAGTCTGCTGTAAGACCTGTCTGTACTCTTGCGGATACTCTAGGACCAAGATCACGTCCGATTGCAGTTGCGCCGACTAACATGATCTCCGGTTTATATTTTTCGATAACAGATGCCAGCGCATGTGCGTATGGCTCTGTTCTATATTCTTTCAGTTCCGGATCATCTACTACGATTACTTTATCTGCTCCGTATGCTGCAAGCTCATCTGCAAGTCCTTTTACGTCAGAACCGATCAGAACGGCTGCTACTTCTGCATTTAAGTCTGCTGCAAGGTCTTTTGCTTTTCCAAGAAGTTCAAATGCGATTCCGCTCAGTTTGTTGTCTACCTGTTCAGCAAAGACATATACTCCCTTATATTCTTCTAAGTTCATGATATTCACCACTTTTCCTTCTTATTAAATGATATGTTTCTCTGTTAATTTTCCCATCAGGTAAGATACTGCTTCTTCCGGATCAAGAGCAACCTTTTCTCCTGCTCCCTTTCTTACCTTGTCAGATGCTTTTGCAATCTTTGTAGGCGATCCTGCAAGACCGATATTTGCATCATCCAGTGTAGTAAGATCAGCTCTTCCCCATGTTGTGATCTCAGCGTCACAAGCATCGAAGATTCCGCCTGGTGTCATATAACGTGGTTCATTTAATTCTGAAAGTGCTGTGATAAGGCAAGGCATTTTTGCTTTCAGTACATGATATCTGTCCTCAAACTGACGCTTGACGGTAAACACGTCCTTGTCGTCCTTTTTGAGTTCTACGGCGTAGGTTATCTGAGGCCATCCGAGATGCTCGGCAATCTGAGGTCCTACCTGCGCCGTATCTCCATCGATCGCCTGCCGGCCGGTAATGACCAGGTCGAAATCCAGCATCCGTAAAGCACCGGCAATAGCATTCGACGTAGCCAATGTATCTGCACCGGCAAACTTACGGTCGCTCAAATGAATCGCCCGGTCGGCTCCCATGGCAAAAGCTTCACGCAAAATATCGTCGGCCTGAGGCGGTCCCATCGTAATAACGGTTACCTGCGCACCATATTTATCTTTCAAGGCCAAAGCCATTTCCAATCCTCCTTTATCGTCGGGATTCATAATGCTAGGTACACCATCCCGTATCATTGTTCCTGTTACCGGATCGAGTTTGATCTCTGTCGTATCAGGTACTTGTTTTATACAAACTACTATTTTCATGTATTCTCTTTTTATAAGTTCAATGCGGAAAACATTATTATTTCAATAGAGCAGCAGCAATCACCATCCGCTGTACTTCAGAGGTTCCCTCATAAATCTCCGTAATCTTGGCATCTCTCATCATCCGTTCGACCGGATACTCACGGGTATATCCATACCCCCCGTGAAACTGTACGGCTTTTGTCGTCACTTCCATCGCTGTTTCAGCAGCAAATAACTTAGCCCGTGCCGAATCGACAGAGTAAGGGATTTTCCTGTCTTTCTTCCAGGCAGCCGTCCGCACCAACAAACGGGCAGCTTCGATCTTGGCATTTAAATCGGCCAACTGAAATTGGGTATTCTGAAATTGTCCGATAGAGCGTCCGAACTGTTTCCGTTCTTTCACATATTTTATTGTCTCATCCATGGCTCCCTGAGCAATTCCCAAGGCCTGTGAAGCAATTCCCATACGTCCGCCATCGAGCGTCTGAGCATCGAAGAAGAACATTCCGGATTTGAATTGAAGAAACTAAGTCT
>OLSA01002484.1_pt1 | contig 13765 bp, 8 predicted proteins | sample 1672731 | NCBI WGS metagenome assembly OLSA01 (sample SAMEA3136718, study PRJEB25190) | human gut metagenome | biome: human gut; feature: human-associated habitat; material: faeces | place: Austria | collected 2013
TCTGTCCTGCTGCCTTCAAATACAGTTCCAGCATTCCTTTTGCATTGATTTCTTCTTCCGCAAGCAGCGTATCGTTTTCTGTTATATGTGCGATTACCTGCAGCTTTCTCTTCTCTTTTCCACCGCAGATGCGCAGCGAAAGATGATTTGCATGATTCTGATAGCAGACGATCCCCGCCTGTTCATTTTCCCGCTCCGCATCAAATTCCATGCATGCCGAAAATGTAAAATCATAATCTTTCTGCCGCAGTCCGAAATACTGCGCGTCCGTTTTCTCTGTAAGTTTCTGTTTTTTCAGATACATCCTGAGAAAACCTTTTCTCTCGATCAGTGAATATGTATTTTCATCCCTTCTCTGCAGCGACAGGAGTCTGTCATCTATTTTTTTCTGATCAAATGTAATAAAATCCGCGTGGGTCACTTCCTTTTCCAAGCGATACTCACCGATCGGAAGTTCTGTTTTCTCTGTCAGATGTCCAATCCCCGGATTGATGACAGGCCATCCGTCCTCCCATTCCACTTTTGCCAGAAAAGTTTCCCTGCCAATACTACAGTGTCCCTCACATGGCCTCGATGCAAGCATGACGACATACCAGTTTCCGTCTGCATCATCCACAAGATCTCCGTGTCCTGCATAGATCACCGGATAATCCCTGCCAAGATTGCGGTGCGTGAAAATTGGATTTCTCTTGCATCCACAGAACCATTCTCTTAACGACCTGCTTCTTGCGATACTGATGCTGTGTTCCGGTCCCGTACCGCCTTCTGCGATCATCAGATAATACCAGCCGTCTTTTTTGTAAAGGTGCGGTCCCTCCGGCCAGATACAATCTTTTAATGCACCTTTCCAGACCGCCGTCCCCGCACCTTTTAAGCACATTGCATGAAGATCCAGCTCCTCTATCCAGATCTCCCAGTCACCATTGTGTCTGACCCCGGACGGATTCGGTCTCGTCCCGACATAATAACATTTCCCATCTTCATCAAAAAAGAGGCTCGGATCAATCCCCTCCGCCGCATCTCCCAGATAATGTGGAACTGACCACGGCCCTTTAGGGTCCTGTGCCGTTATCACAAAGTTTCCACCATGATCCACATTTGTTGTTATGATGTAATAAGTGCCCTCGTGGTAACGGATCGTCGGTGCAAAGATCCCCCGTGAGATCTCACTGCCGGACAGTGGAAGCTGTTCTTCCCTGTCCAACGCATTGCCGATCTGCTCCCAGTGCGCTAAATCCCTGCTATGAAACACAGGAATCCCCGGAAAATATGCAAAACTCGAATTTACCATATAATAATCTTCCCCCACCCTACAGATAGATGGGTCTGGATAAAAACCGGACAGAACCGGATTCTTTGCTATACTCATTTTATCGCTCCATTTCTACTATTCTAAAATCTTATTTTTCACACAAATTTCTCTGCTTTCCAGGCAGCCATGCCTTTTTTATTCCACATAGCCAAAACCAAGTATTGTAAATTTCTTTTCTTCTTCCCCAGGTGTCATCTGAATCCTCACCTGATGCCATCCGCTTTCTTTTTCTTCCAGAAGAATGACCGGATTGCAGTGCGTCCAGCCGTTCACATGCGGATCTGCGGTCAGAACTTTGGTATCGTCCACAAACACATCTGCCCGTCCGGCGTCCACCGCTCCGGAATCTTTAAAGATGAGAAGCAACGACCGGCAGTAGATATCCATCTGGAATGCATCTTCTGATCTGCCATTTGCCCCATCATACTGCCAATTGTACGGAAATTCAGGAACCGGCGTTAAACTGTCATCCATCTCCACACACTGTAATTCCTGATCTGTACCGGAAAATGCGCCACAGCAGATCTTCGCACGTTCATAGCCGTCTCTGCGGTCTAATAATTTCACTTGCGCAAATTCATCCCCATAAACCGGTTTTTCATGCATTCTTCTTAAAATATCAGGCTCACAGACCGCCCGGTCAATCAGATACATCAGACAGTCTGCCATGATTTTATGTCCCAGATTTGTCGGGTGAAACGCATCATAAAAGAACTGATTTTTTGAAACAACTCTGTCCTTTGTCTGCCGAAACTGCGGTGTCACGGCATCCCGGATGCTTACCATCGGAAGCTGATACCGCTCTCCCACCGGAGCAAGGCGTTCCTGTAAGTTCCAGTCATTTGCAAAAACAGCAAACAATAACAGAACAGCCGGTGCATCCGGCATGGATAAAATTTTTGTCACAAGGCTCTCATAACACCTTCCCTTTGTCTCATCCCCCTCGTCATTTACTGCAAATTCCACGACTACCAGATCCGGCTTTTCTTTTCCATCCCGCAGGACATCCCTCTCAAAACGGATCATCCCAAGCTCCGACGGGGTTCCGCCCACTCCCGCTTTTATCAGTTTCACATTGTTATTTTTTCCGTATTTTCCGGCAAATGCCTTCCAGAACCGGTATGCGTAGCACTGTGTGTGAAGCGGAACTGCCCCGGCTCCCTGCGTGATGGATCCTCCTATATATGCTATGGTTACCGGCTCCCCAGCCCGCGCTTTTTCTACGACTCTTCTGATCCTGCCCGCATCTCCCATAGAAAGGAGTGACCGCTCTATCATTTCCTGATATCCGTGGGATTCCATATCCACCACGCGCTCTTCCTGCGGCTTTGGTACGAAAAATCCATCCTTTAAAAAGAAACGGACATTGACCCTTGCAGACTGTTCCGGCGTCTCAAAGACAAACCGGATCTGCCCCGGCACATCATCATCTGTTTTCCACTCTACCGTATCAAGCGGGATCCTGACTTCTGCGCCGTCTCCGCGCAGTTCTGTTTCTATGAGCGTTCCGCCGCCGTAGAGATCCTCTTTCCCGTACATCTGAAATACAAATGTGACCGGTTCTCTGCTATGTTCCATCTCCACGGATATACCGATGCTGTGCACCAGGCTTTTAAAGCCCTCCACCGTGCCAAGTTTCTTTAAAATTTCTTCATCACAGACCTCACCGGTCACTTCCGCACTGCTTTCAAGCCTTCCATCACTCTCGTAGATAAACTGGACTCCCCTGCCCTGATACTCCCCCTGCGTCTGGAGTGAGCCAAAGGTTTCTTTTTCTTTCATAATGTAAAAATAAGATCTGTCTTTTTCCGGATCTTTCGGTGCCACAGGTCCACTCATCTGTTCGTCCTCCTTCTCTCCGGCAGTCCAAGACCTGACTCCGGCAAATGCTTTCCCTTGCGCACAAACGTCAGTTTTTCCAGCAGAAATCCCGGTGTCCCCGCATAAATTCCAATTTCATTCTCTCCGCTCTGCAGCGTGACCTGCACACGGACAACGCGGATCTGATCCACCACCATTTTCGCCCATTCCGCACAGGACGGCTCGCCGGAACGGTATCCATCCGGAATCATCTCTATCTTTTGCGGTGCATTTCCATTGACGGCGCAGCCAAAATAGACACTGCCTCCCTGACAGACCGGATTTGCCGGAGCGGTATAGCAAATCATTTCGTATTCTCCCGCCTCCCTGACATAGATCTGATACGTCAGTTTTGGTGCCTGTCTGATCTGCTCTGCCATTTCAAAAAAAGTCTTTGTCTGAGGATATGCTTTCACACCAGATAACGTTTTTCCGTACTCCGGCAAAACATAAAATGCTCCCGCATCCGCCTTTTCATTGCAGATAAAGTGCTCTGCCTCGACAGAGAGCATCCCGTCTGTCTCATAAAATGCCTCCGCCGGACATCCCGGCAGATCTTTTTCCAGCAAAATTTTTACCGGTATCCTTCCACCCTCATAGCAAACCTCAAAATCATATGTCCTGTGGTCATTCTCCCAGTCTGTGATCTCATCTCTTTTTATCTGCACCGTGAGCACTTCCTCACGGTCTGTGACTCCCTGCATTTTTCCAGGCAGAACCCACGGACTTTTGCACTCGATATGATAAGGCACTTTTTCTTTCGAGCCGCCAAACAATAACAGGGAGGCTTCACTGACAGCCGGATCTAAAAACTGCCGCATCACGATCAATTTTTTCGTCCAGTCCCCGCCTGCCGTACAGACATCACCGCCCTCTGACATGGCAAAGATCCTCGGCTTATTTGCCGGTTCTATGAAGGTCATGAGCGGATACCTGCACTCCTCATCGTTCCAGTTCACAAAGCCGATGTGCTCTGAGAGTGCCATTCCATCCCATTTTCCATCCAGAAGCTGATGAAACCGTTCTGTGAATAAACGGTCTTTTTCGATACATGCTTTTATTTTTTCTGCATAATCATTTGCACATACCGCTCCCATTTTTGCAAAAAATGAATTTTTTCCTGCATAAAGCTGCATATCAGATGCGTTTGCACTTCCCATTGCCGGGTAATATACCAGTTCCCAGAAAGCCGGCAGCATCTCTTCCGGCACAGAAGATAAAAGCTTTTCTGTCTCCGCTTCTAACCTTTCATTTTCCTTTTGTCTTTTGTCTGCCTCCCCAAAGTGCACCGGATGATAAGTATCTGCGCGCATCGCTTCCGGCTTGCAGTTATGATTCATTTTTGTATACTGCTGCATGATCCGATAAACTGCATCCTGCTGTGCCTCATAGAACCATCCGCCAAATTCACGTTTCACCCAGTACGCCAGATAATCCTGCGGCGCATGAATCCTGCTGCTTCCCCATTTCTCATAATCATATGCGAGATCCATAAAGAAACTGAGCGGATACTCCTGAAATTTCAGATCACCGACATTGACGATCCAGATATCCCGCACACCAAAGTCATATGCCATCGTCATCTGATCCCAGATTTTAGGCAGATAAGAACTGTTCACCCACTCATAAGAGACCGGCGATCCGTGGTAATCAAAGTGATAATACATGCCAAAGCCCCCGCGGTGGGAGCGCATTTCCTCCGTCGGAAGTGTCCGCATATTTCCATAGTTATCCTCGCAGAGCATCAGCGTCACACCGTCTAAGCCATCCCAGTCTTTAAGCCCCGGCGTTGTCTCATCCCCGTAATAATAAGCCTCCACTTCTTTATAAAGTGCGAGCATTTCCGGTTCATTCTCCCCGACACATTCCCGGATGAGTTTTCTCTGTTCTGTGATGATCTCTTTTAACAGGGAAATATTCTGCTCTAAGGATGCATCCTCCCCAAGCATCAGAGAATCTCTCTCCCCACGCATGCCGATCGTGATGATATTTTCATATTTTCCACTGCGCAAAAGCCCGTCGCGCCAGTAACGGATCAGTCCCTCACGGTTGGTAAGATAGCTCCACTCATTTCCATAAACAGAATCCTCTCCACGCACCAGATCCCATTCTTCGCTGTGTCTTAAACATGGTTCATGGTGGGAATTGCTCATCACGATCCCGTAGCAGTCTGCAAGGCGGGCATTTTCCTCCCCCGGTCCATCCAGTGAAAAAGACGATGTCCACATTGCCGGCCACAGATAATTTCCTTTCAGCCGAAGCAGTGTCTCAAAGATCAGGTCATACATTTCTGCAGTAAATCCACCATAATGGGAAAATGTCCAGTTTCCGAACGCAGGCCATTCATCATTGATAAAAAACCCCCGGTATTTCACGGAGGGTTCTTTGCTCTGCATCGAGTCTTTTTCGGAAAAAATGATTTCTTTCTGCGGGGCAGGGACCACATCTGCAAAGTGGACAAACGGCGATACCCCCATAAGCTCTGAGATATGGAATAACCCATAGATTGTTCCCCGCTTGTCACTTCCTGCGATCAGCAGACTGCCATTTTTCAACACCTGAAACAGAAAACATTCCCGCTTTCCACACAGAGAGGAAAGTTCTATCCCTTCCTCTTCTGCGATCGCCTCTGACATCTCACTGTTTCCGAGCGTTGCCACATACACCTGCGCCGGCTGCAACTCTCCCTGCCATTTTATGATCTTCGGGCGGACACCTGTGACCTGCTCCACATCCCCACAAACCTTTTCTGTGATTCTATAGACACCCTCAAATGTCCCATCCTCCATCACAAATGCCGCCGCTTTTTGATCCTTTACCAAAATTGCTTCCATACGAGCACTCCTAATAAATTCTATAATTGCCGCTCAGTGCCAGATATGCGAAGAAATACAGACAGTTGTCATAATATCTTCTGTCCCCGGTGCGAAGCGGTGTCTCCCAGAAACGGTGGACACAGAGAAATGCATTTTTCTGGTCTGAGGCAAGTGCCGCCTGCGCATTGACCGCAGTCATCGCAACCGGATGCAGTGCCTTTCCTTCCAGAATGGTTCCGTCGGTCAGGAAAATACCGTCCCTGTCTTTCTCCTGCACGGTATCACAGAAAAAATTCAAAAACCGGTCAACATTCTCACTCTCCCACTCATCCTTTGCAAACCACTCATAGTCAAGGGCAATGTTTGCGATCGTCCGGTAGGCATCACTGTAATACCAGTCATGTCTGCCTCCCCACTGGTCTAAAACAGGCTGATACGGTGTTCCGTCAAATTCTGCATATTCCGCACTAAGACCAGTGACCGGATGACATGCACGCTTTAAGTAATTACGGCTCGCCTCCGCCGCCTCCTTAAAAAATGCCCGGTCCTCTTCTTTTGCCCACAGTGCGAACAACTCATAAAAATGAGGCAGATGATAGGACGGATCCGAAAAATCCACATCCGTGATAAAACGGATCAGATGATTTGAGGCATCCCACATGGCTCTGCCACCCTCTCCGTTTTCTCCCTTGTGGATGCAGGTGTGCAGCAACTCTTTCGCTTCCCTGCTGTAATTGAATATTCCTTCGCCGTCTCCCCAGCGGTGCGCTGCGAAAAACAGTGCCATCGCAAAAAATTCCTCACCATCCGGTGCTGCGCCAAAAGAATTTTTTGTTCCATCCAGCTGCACCGACCATGCAAAATATCCTGCATTTTCGCCTTCCTCTAAGTACATATAAGTTTTTGCCCATTTCCACAGGCGGTCAAATTCTTCTTTCCGGTCCATCTGGACACACATCATCATGCCGTAGGACATCCCTTCTGTCCGCGCATCATGGTTACCCGTGTCCTCGATATATGCCATATCGTCCCCGACGGGATGATAGATTCGCTCTGATTCTGCCCCGTAAAAAAGTGTATGGAAGATCTCATTTTTCCGCTTTTCTATGGTTTCCTTATCATAGCCTGCCTCCGCAAATACATTGCGGTAAGTTCCAGTCTCAAACGCTCCTCTTTTCATGCAACTTTATCCTTTCCTCTTATTCCTTGACACCGCCAATGGTAAGTCCTGTCACAAAATACCGCTGTAAGAACGGATACAGACAGATGATCGGCAGCATAGTCAGTATCGTTGCAGCGGCACGCACGGAAGTCGGTGTCACAGATCCTGCCGCATTTTTCATTGCCTCCACGGAATTTCCCTGGTTTGTGACGGAAGATAATAATTTCATCAGCTCATACTGTAAAGTTGTCAGGTTCGCACTCATACGGTTATAGAGCATTGCATCAAACCATGAATTCCACTGTCCGACTGCGACAAACAGTGCAACCGTCGCATATACCGGTTTGCAGAGCGGGGAAATGATCTTTAAGAAGATCGTGGTGTAACCTGCCCCGTCTAACTGCGCGGATTCTTCCAGACTGTCTGAGATACCATTCATATAAGTACGGATGACTAACATGTTAAATGCGCTGAACATTCCCGGAATGACATACACCCAGAAACTGTTTGTCAGGTGAAGTGTCTTAAATAACAGGAAGGTCGGGATCATTCCACCATTGACATACATGGTGATCACCCAGAACAGGGATAACTGTTTTTTAAACATGAAACGTTTTCTGCTGACAATAAATGCCAGAATCGCGTTGGCAAACAGTGCAAGTGCTGTTCCGATGACGGTTCTTGCAACCGTGATGTAGGCACCCATAATCAGGTTGTCTTTCTGCAGCACGGTAATATAATTTTTCCATGTAAATTTTCTCGGCAGCAGGTAGATCCCGCCGCGCAGCGCATCTGTTCCGTCATTCAGTGAGATTGCCAGCGTATTTAACACCGGATATAACGTAATGATCACAAACATGATCATAAATAATGTATTTAACGTTACGAAAACTTTGTCCGCAACGGATGTTTTCTTTCTTGATTTTCTTCTCTTTGTTGTTACTGCTTCCATACCAATACCCCCTAAAACAGCCTTTCTTCGCCGTTACGTTTTGCGATCTGATTGGCGATCACGATCAGAATGATACTAACCAGACTCTTGAAAATACCGGCTGCCGTACCAATGGAGAAATCATTCTGGCTGATGCCCCATTTTAATACATAAATATCGATGGTCTGCGATACGCTCTGTACCAGACCGTTTCCAAGCAGATACTGGATCTCAAAACCTGCATTCAGTACGTTTCCGACATTCATTAAAAGTAAGATCATGATCGTCGGCTTAATTCCGGGAAGTGTGACATATTTGATTCTTGCCCAGCGGCCCGCACCATCCATATTTGCAGCTTCATAGAGTGAAGGATCGATTGCTGTGATCGCAGATAAATAGATGATCGCATTCCATCCTGTCTCTTTCCATACATTTGCAAATGCCACGATCGGCCAGAAGTATTTCGGATATGCAAAGAAGTTGAGAGGCTGGTCTAAAATACCAAAGTTCACTAAAAGTTCGTTGATAATACCGGTGCCCGATAATGCATCATGTAAAATACCGGTAACAATAATCCAGGAAAGGAAATGCGGCAGATAAGAAATGGTCTGTACGACCTTTTTTCCTCCCTGTGATTTTACCTCGTTCAATAAAATTGCAAATACGATCGCCATCACAAAGGTGACGACCAGATTGATCACACCCATGGCAAGTGTATTTCTGATTACCCGCAAAAAGGTTGCATCGGAAAATAACTGCTGGAATTTTGCAAGTCCCACAAAAGAAGAATGAAGCAGGCCATCCTTCGGTTTATAATTCTGAAAAGCCATCAGCCAGCCGCCAAGAGGCAGATAACAGAAGATCACTCCATACACTACGATGATCGCTGACCATATTAAAAGAACCTTCTGCCGCTTTATTTCTTTCCATGTGATTTTTATCTGCGGCTCTTTGATTTTTTGTTTTTTTTTTTTTTTTCGTTACTGTTATTGAAGCCATAGTTTCACTCCTCTTTTTTAAGAATGGGGACTGTCATTCGTCCAGTCCCCATCCCGTTTTCTCACAATTTTTACTGATATTTTTTTGCTTCCTCAATTCTGCGGTCTAATTCTGCCTGCATCTCATCAATAAATGCCTGCGGATTACAGTTATTGTAGACACCCATGTACTCTTCCCATGCACTGTCAAAGTCAGATGCCATAACGACCTTCGGAAGGTATTCATGTTTTACTTCGCCCATCTTTGTCCATGCCATGCCGCCCTCAGTTGCAGTCGTCATGTTGTTTGAATAGGAATACATCGGATACCACGGTCCCGGTGCCTCGCTGGTTCCAAGCATATCCACATAAGTCTCTGCGCCATATGCTTTAAAGCAGTTCTGTACGTCCTCGCTCAATCCGTCATAGAACTCTTTTGCCTGATCCCCCGATTTCATTGCATTAATGCCGTCACGGCTGGTACCGGAATACTGTGGGAAATAAGAATATGAACAGCTGTGGGATGCCTTGTAAGCGGTGTCGGAGGACTGCATTCTCATATCCTCGGTACGATAATACTCACCATTTTCATCCACATCATAATCCACACCTTTTTCGCCCCAGAAACGAAGATCATGTACTTCCTGGTCTAACAGATCATTGATGAACTGAAGGGCGCCCTCCACGTCTTCGCAGCTTGTGGTGATTGCAAGACCACTTGACACATTTAATGTTCCGCCGGAGTTGTGCCACTGGTTCTTCATACCTTCGTCGATCGTGATCGGAAGCGGTACATAATTGCAGCCTTCCTTGTCAAGTCCCTGCTGCTTAAATGCATCATTTACGTTGTATGCAAAATCCCACCACTGATCGATCATTCCAAGTACACGACCGGTTGATAATTTTGCAATGTACTCATCATAGGTCTGTGTAAAAGACTCCGGATCTACGATTCCTTTCTGGTACTCTTCATTTAATTTCTGGAAGTAACGTTTTGCTGTCGGTGTTGTATTGTAATCTACGATCTTTAATTCATCCGGGTCTACGATACAACTTCCATCATTTGGATAGCCATCCAAAAACTGTGGTGCATTTTCCAGACAGAAGTATCTCCAGTCATCGCAGAGGATCGTGTACGGGATATTTTCTGTTCCGTCATCCATGGTCGGATTTGCTTCATTGTATTTCTCGATCAGGTCAAAATACTGATCCATCGTATGGATCTCAGGATAGTCTGCCCACTTTAACACTCTCGTCTGGATCCAGAATGCCTCGTCACCGTGGGTGGTTGCTTTTTCTTCCCCGTAAATATTTCCAAACTGATTGATCCAGTAGATATGTCCATCATCCTGACGGAGTTTATCCCACTCCTCATCTGTAAAAAATTCTTTGATGTTTGGATATTTGTCTATGTAATCATCCAGTGCTACCAGCGCACCCGCATCATAGAGCTGTTTCATTCCGTCGCCGCCATCGATCATATCCGGATACTCACCGCCTGCGATCAGTGTTCCGACTGCCTCCTGTGCTGTCTGTCCGGTCAGCCATGTCTCCTTGCATTTTGCACCTGTGATCTCTGCGATCTTCTGCTCGATCTCATTGTCATCATTGATCTCTGTACCAGGTACTGCAAAAAATGCGGTAAACTCTTTCACGCCGGATGAATCATTTGTGTTTTCCCCTGATGAGCCTCCCTCTGTGGATGCTGCGCCATTTGTTCCTGTGGTATTGGTATTTCCCCCGCCACATCCGGTAAGCATTGACGCTGCCATTGCCATAACAAGCAATACTGACACTGCTTTTCTTCGTTTCATTTTTTCTCCTCCTTCTTAATCACATCTGATTTCTGTAAGATCTGTATCAGATTTTGTAATTTTATTTTACCAATTTGTCATTTTTCTACAACCGGACAAAAATCAAAAAAAGTCATGACAAATTTTAGTTTTTCATCTAAAATCTGTCATGACTCTCTATCACAGGTACTATTGTCCTCGTTTATTCATTTACACTGCGTGTCTTCTTGCGGTACGTTGTCGGCGTACATCCTTTGCTCTGGATAAACCGGTTAATAAAGTAATCCAGATCACGGTATCCTACTTCTTCCGCCACAAGATAGATTTTATCATCCGTCCTAAGAAGGATCTCCGCTGCCCGCTCGATCCTGTAATTATTCAGATATTCCTTGAACGATACACCATATTTTTTCCGGAACATCTGCCCTAAATAAGCACTGTTGACAAAATATTTCTTCCCGAGTTCTTTGAGCGTCAGATTCTCTGCATAATTTTTCCGGATCTCCCCCTCCACATCAAGAAGCACACCGCGGGACGCATTCTGCCTTAACTGTACCAGATAATCCGCATACTCCATGACGAATCTGCGGAAATGTGAAAGGCTTCCTCGGATCATATGTACCTGAAACGCATTTTCGCAGATATACTGTAACACCTCATCCTGATTGACGCTGTCATCCTGCTCCATCGCAAGGGAAACCAGACGGTACAGGAGATAATTCATGTTCATCTGTACCAATTCCGGGTTCATTCCCGCCTCATTCATCTCCTCATAGATCGCTGCAACATTATCCTCGATCCTTTTCTTGTCATTCTCTTCCACACTCCGCAGCAGATCCTCGATTTTTTTGTGGCTCACCACAATACCGGACGGATTTTTCTGCTCTTTCGAATAGTACAATAGATTCGGCATCACCTTAAAATTGGAAAAAGTCTTTGCGATCACTGCCGACCGGAAAGATTCTGAGATATCACTGATATCTTCCACCTCACTGCCGACATACATCACGACCGGATGGACTGTGCTTTTCTGAATCTTTTCCAATAGCAGATTGATATATTCCTGCTCCCGCAGTCCCTTTTCCTGCGAAATTTTTTTACAGAAAATAAATCCCACATCATAACATTCTTCCTTGCCTTCCGCGTCTAAGAATGTAAGACAGCTGTATTCACCTCCAAGATACTGCATGCAGGCTTCATATATCTGTCTCTGGAGCTGCCGTTTCTTTTCCGGTCCTATGTCCGTATCCGTCTCGCCATCCTCCGACTCGATCCCGATATAGCGGATCCCTCTTCCAAAATCCACCTGTCCTTTAACATAAGAGAGTGCCGTTTCCTCCTGTCTGCCGAGCAAAAGTGTCTGCATCTGCTGCACAAAATACGCTTTTCCGATTTTCCGGATTCGCTCGCTCTCTTCCTTTTTATCCTGCTGCATCTGTTTTACCTTTGAAAGCAGTGCAAGGAGCTGGCTTTTCTGGATCGGCTTTAATATGTAATCCGTACACTGCCATTTGATTGCCTCTTTCGCATAGGTAAAGTCTCCATAACCGCTCAGTATTACAAAAAATGCCTCTGACAGATGCGTTTCCCTGATATATTTTAAAAATTCCAGACCATTCATAACCGGCATTTTGATATCCGCTAAGATCAGGTCGACCGGATTACTCTTTAAAAATTCTACCGCCTCACTGCCATTCCCCGCAGTTCCCACAATCTCAAATCCTTCTTTTTCCCAGTCAATCAACGCAGAAAGTCCCTGTACGATAAATGGCTCATCGTCCACAAGCAGCACTTTAAGCATTCTATCCCCTCCATTCTTTCTCCCATAAAATTTTCCCTATCTTCTCCTTTTTATGAAATTGCATTCAAAGGTATCACTACAGATACTTCTGTTCCAACACCTCTTTCACTTTCGATATGAAATTTTACATGATCTCCTGTATACATTTTCAGTCTCACGCAGGCATTGATCACACCTACCCGTCCTTTTTCTTTAAGCATCTCGATATTTGCCTCTTCCATGCGTTCCTGCAGATAATTCAGATATTCTTCCGGCATCCCCTCCCCGGTATCCTCCACTTCAAGATGCAGATTATTTTTATCTTTATATACACGGACAAAGATCCATGACTGTGACGCTTTTCCCTCAATACCATGCACACATGAATTTTCCGTAAAAGTCACTAACGATAATTTAGGAATCTGGTACTCCCTGCAGTCATCCTCCATTTCAATGCTGTATCTTAGCCGGTCACCAAAACGGTATTTCTGAAGTTTTAAATACGACTCCACAAAACCGATCTCCGCACCAAGGCTCACAATATCTGTTCCCCACTCCACATACTGCCGTTCTATCAGCGAAAGCTGTTCGATCATTTCCGCTGTCTCATCCTCATGTTTTAAGATGCTCCGCATGCGGATATTTTCCAATACATTGAATAGAAAATGCGGGTTGATCTGGCTGTGAAGTGCCAGAAGTTCCGCCTTTTGTCTGGCAATATCAGCATCCTGTCTGGCAATCTCCGACTCCTGCTGTTTTAACCTGCTCTCATAAACCGTCTCGATCAGATGATTCATCCGGTTTGCCATGGAATTATAATGCTGCATCAGCTGGCTGATCTCATCGGTTCCTGATATTGTTTCCACCACTTTTAATTTTCCGGTATGATCCTGCGAAAAGGTATCTTCCAACAGATGCAGACGTACTGTAAACGAACGGTTTAGAAACTGCATAAATACCCACGGGAGAAAAATATTGATCAACACCAGCAGGATCATCGGTATGGCATTGTTCCACAAAATTTTTGAGATCTGTATTTCCGGATACCGCACATAGATCTTCATCGGCTGTCCGTATAATTCTTTCTCCTGCACATAACACTTGTGCATGGTACCCTTATCAAACCTCTCAAAA
>OLSA01002499.1_pt1 | contig 13712 bp, 13 predicted proteins | sample 1672731 | NCBI WGS metagenome assembly OLSA01 (sample SAMEA3136718, study PRJEB25190) | human gut metagenome | biome: human gut; feature: human-associated habitat; material: faeces | place: Austria | collected 2013
TGCAGATTATTTTCGCTTCTGTATCATATTAGGCGCGTAGTTGCGGATTTGAGGAAATAGTAAGTAAACGCCGAAGAATAACATCAACGGCAGCGCAAAAATAAGTGAATAGCTGTATAATGATGGTTCCATTTTTATATTATGCTTAATGATTTCTGTTTGCAAAGTTACGGAAAATATCAGTTTTCAGGATTATTTTCCAAGTTCTTTTTATCTTTTAATCATATGGAAACGCTTTTATATTATACAGTTATCGGATTCATTTTCATGGTGGAAAGGTTCAAGTACAGTCCGTGATGTTCAATCATGCCATTACGGAACATCTTCCACAGAATGTTACAGCCGAGCTGTGCCAGCGTGGAGTTAATGAACAGGTCCTGCTTCTCCAGAGCCTCCGCCAGCGAGCAGCTCGGTCCGGAGTCTTTCTCCTTAACCTTCTCATATTTCACATAGCGGGTGATTACCTTCAGCGATTCGACTGTCTCGTACAGTTTGGATGCCGGTTGCCTGATTTTCTTCGGCACGGTTCCGAGGATGACTTGTCCCGTGTCCTGCGTATTCCCGAAGTCCATCCAGTACAGGGGCGTTTCGTGGCTTCTGTATTCTGATATAGGCACGGCTTTCAGTATGTTCCAGAGGTCGAGCCGGGATTTGATGTTGTCCGTACAGGTGATTGTGATGTTGGCCAGGTTTTCCCGTCTGGTGTCCTTCATGATTGTCGGATAGATGTCCGGTATCGCCTTCCAGTCGTTGCCGAAGAAGTTGTTTATGCGTGTGACGAGACACTGCGCCTTGTTCAGTCCGATGTCCGATGGACTGAAGAGCTGCCGCCCGATGTTGGCTTCCGTCACGATGTCGGAATCATACACGGTTATGAACAGTCCGGGGTGTCCGAGTCCCCTGAGTGCCGTGTCGAGCCTTGCCAGACAGGTAAGCACCTGCGAGCCTGTTCCTCCCGCTCCGATAAGGTTTACCGTCACCGGATGCTGCGGGTTTATGAGATAGTTGTCGATGTAATGTACCCTTTTCATTTCAGTATGTCTTTAAGTTTCATATTGTTTAACGGTTTCAGTTCGTCGAGGTTGAAATCCCTGTCCCGTGCCGCCTTTGTCACCAGCACGAGGTTTGACTTTGTCGGGTTCCCGTTTCCTCCCAGGTGGGTGAATTCCGTCAGCCAGAATTTCTTTTCCCAGTATTCGAGCAGGTTCGCATAGGTCAGGTTCCGGGGTTTCTCTATTCTTGCCGAACCGAGACACACGCTTGAGCCTGTCACGTTGAACAGAGGCGCCGCATATAGTGCCGTCTCCATGTCAGGCAGGTTGTCCTTATAGGCATAAACATCCAGCTGTGTTTCTTTGGCCTGATAGATTATGCCAGGCAGGTTGTATTGCGCGTTCTCGATTCCGAGATTTTCCACGAAATACATCATCCGTTTCCCGGGAGGATTGTACCAGATGTATTCCTCGCTTCCCTTACGTGTGTCCGCATACAGCAGATTGGACGGCAGTCTGCCATACGGCGTTCCGCTGTATGTTTCCGAGTAGTTGCGTACCAGTTCATTCATGAATTCCACAGTTACAGGGTGTCCTTCACCCATTCTTCCCTTCGCGTCAATGCTCCGCTGTTCCAGGAAATACTTTTTGTCCTGGGCATAGGTGTAAGCTATCAGTACCGCACGGGGGCAAAGGGTGGTATGTATCGTATTCGTAAGTTCATTCTTTTCCATCTTCTTTATTCGATATATGGTTTATGAATTTGTCCGCCCATCTGAAAAAACGTTCGGGATAATCGTCTTCCATTCTGAACAGGCTGTCAGTTTCCGGTGATATTTTCATTGTGGTGACGGGAATCAGGTCATATGTTTCTTGCCTCTCTGAATTGTATTGGTTTTCAAGGCTTTCCGTTACAATATCATAGATGTCATAAGCTATCCGTATCTGTCTGTCAAGTCCCATCGGCCAGTAATCCGGTTCCTCCTCGAAGTACGGGTCATAGCAGTAGTGCATGATCGGTTTTTCCGGAAAGAGAAACTGCACTCCCTCTGTCATCAGTTCCAGCAGGGTCGTTTCCCATTTGTCCTTCGGGGAATATTTCCGTATGGCGGCGGGTAGATTCTTGTAATAGGATGTCTTTTCCACCCGTTTCAGCAACCTGCGGACTTTCCCTTTCCTGTATGAACGGATTGTGGCGAGCCTGTTCCGTGTGTCGGTTTCAGGTTCGTCCCATTCCGCCGTTTCAAGCCAGTCGAGTACCATGTCCGTTTCTTCACCGTCCAGTATCGTGGCGATTCCATTGGCATTAGCCATATCGCAGATGAATGATATTGAGATCCGTTTCAAGACCGGGTTCAGTGCTTCCACGAATTTTACGGGGAAATAGTACAGCGTATATTCTCCCCATTGGTGGTATTTCCACAGGTTGAAATACAGGTGTTGCTGATTTTGTTCTATGTTGACACCCACATTGTCCTTGAGCAGGGTTTCCATGTCATATACCAGCTGGTTGATGCTTTCCCCGATATTCCTTCCGGGGACATGATGGGCTTTTACCCCCATGAGTTCCGCATATTTCCGGTATGAGGCGAGCAGGAATCCGTAGTTTTCATCCGTCAGTATATTGAACGGCTCCCCATCGTAGTCCTTTATGAGAAAACCGGGTACGATATTGGAGAAAGCCGTACTTAAAAAATGATTACGGCACCGCTGGGCGCCGCAATCCTTTTTCTCTTTTCTGTTCCGTAACGGTAGGCTTGTCCGGTTCCTTGTATGATGTACCTTGCAAGCTGTTCCATCTGGGATTCGCTCAATAGTCTGCATGATTCCTTCTTTTTTCTGTTGTCCTTTGCCATATCCTTTATCCTTTCGTTCCGATAGTTGTCTTGAACTCATATTCCGCCATGTCCTCCCTGATGACCGGTCCGTGAACGGTGGCCGTCGTCAGTTCCGGGTACATGTTGGAATAGTAGCCCATGACCATGTCCGGCGAGATGTTCGGATCCGGGTCCAGAAGGGTTATATACTCCGTTCCTTTCTTGAATCTGAATGAACGTATCATTCCTTTAATTTCGAGTGCCATAGCTTAAACTGTCTGATAAGATGAATACTTGGGTTCCAGCATGGACTGTGGGAAATCAACGTATTCCTCATAGTCCTTCTCACTGTATGCGGGGTACTCCTGGTCGGAGAGGTACGGTTGCTGCTGTTCGTCCTCTTGCATGAGCCTCTCTTCCTGCCAGTCCTGCATTTCAGGCTGCGGCGGGTATTGAGGTTGGGGAGGCTGCTGTCCGCCTGTCCGCTGCACGTATTGCGCGTGCGGCTGTATCTGCGGTCTTGCCTGCGGCTGTGGCGGCTGTTGTTGCGGCGGCCATATTCCCGGTTGCTGCGGATGCTGTGTGTATGCCTGTTGCGGTCTCTGCGGTGCGGGCTGTGCCTGTCCCGGCATCGGAGGCTGCGGAGACTGTGTATATACAGGCTGTGGCGGTACAGTCTGTTGCGGATGTTGCGCCTGCGGTGTCTGTGCATATGCCGTCTGTTCCGGCTGTGCTTCCTGTTCCATCAGGTCGAAGAGGCTTCCCCGGTTCATTTCCATGTCGGCCGCCTTTATCTTCTCCTCGATTTCCTTCAGCTGGGCGGCATTCGCGTGTGCTTTCGCCTGTGTAAGCACACTGACGGCTTCCCGGTGGTTTCTGGCCGCTGTCAGTTCTTCCGCCTTCTTCATCAGTTTCTCATACTTCTCCCGTTTCTCGCGTTCTTCCTTCGTCTCCTTGGATTTCGCTTCCTTGGCAGCCTTGCTGCTGGCGGCGGCCTTGTCCGCCTGTGCCTCGAACTGTGCCATGTTGGAGATCAGCCCGCACGCTTTCTGTATCGGTCTTGTGACTGCCTGCAGGAATCCCGTGTCAAGCTCCTGCGGTGTGCCCGTGACAGTCAGCGGCACGATGTGGTTCTGGGCCTCGTCCTTGAGTCCGTTCGATTTGGGCAATGTGGAAACGGTCAGTTGTCCGTTTGTCTTGCGGATGACGATCGTGAGGTCCACGCTTTCCGTCATCATCTGGTGGATTGCTGTAAAAAACATAATTTCAGATATTAAATGATTAGACGATGTATTTCAATATTCGCTGAAGAATTCTGCCAGCAGCCTGTTCCTGTCCGGATGTCTGCATATTTCCTGAATGGGGTTCAGCAGTTTTGAGATGTGAACTGGACCGGTTGTTCCTCTCGGCGGCAGTTTGATGGAGGGCTGCGGGATGTGTACTTTCGGTCTTCTTGTCACGGGCATCCCTATCGGAGCTGGTGACTGTCTTGTGATGATCGCTTGTTGCATATTCTTTATTTTTAAGTGTGAATACCCGGGCTTTGGCAGCCCGTTGAACTACAAGGGCCCAACGGCAAATGCTTCCGGAAAGGCAGGGTTTTCGGGAAAAATACCGGAGCCTCCGGCGAGGATGATTTTTTCCGAAACCGCTTGCGGCCTGACCTTGCCGTCCGACAAGAAGCGTTTGCCAACTTTGCCCTGTAGTTCTCGGTTTGCCAATGTCTGTGTTTTTAGTCCTTTCCCTTTTCTTCCCGTGTCATTTCCGGTTGTGACGGATACAAAAAGAGCCGCCCGCTCCCGGACAGCTCCCTTATGCTGCAATGATAAATTCCGTGCATGTTCCATATCGTCAGATTTCAGAAGACCAGAAAACTCAGTATGCACAGAATGATGGCCAGTGCCACGAGAAAACAGGCTATACGGTAGAGGAACCTGAAGAGTCCCCTGAAACAGATGATGGCCACGGCGGTCCATACAGGCGATATACCGTGGGAATAGAGCCAGCTGAATATGATGGCTGCTGTTACGGCCAGCGCGAGTGTCCTTGCCCATCTGCTGTCCGCAATCTTTCTGATACGTTCTTTTGTTTTCATAATCTTCATGTGTTTGACGGGAATGCCATTCCCGGTTTCAGGGGCTTTCTTGCAGTCCGCCTCCACAGGCAAGGTTTTCGGGAAAAATACCGGAGCCTCGGGCGAGGATGATTTTTCCCAGAAACCGTAAGGCCAGACCTTGCCGGTGGAAACGGGCGGGCTGCGACCTTTGCCCCGCGAATCGGGATGGCTTCATCATTTCCTTTTCCTGCCGTTCCCGTTTTTGGGGAACGAGAGTGTCAGGGTGAACCCGGCGTCGAAAGTGACCGAAGCGTCGAAAGCCACGCCCTTCTTTCCCTTGAATCCCTTGATGAGCCGTGTGGAGCCGGAGGAGAAAAGCTGTTCCAGATGCTGGTCCGTCAGTTCCTTGTTCAGGAATCTGCGGTACACGGTCAGTCCGCACCCTTTATTGTCGCAGCGGGCACTCTTCTCCCTGACGATGATGTGTCCGGTCTTGCATTTGGGACAGGTGAACGTGCGGGCGGCTACCGCCGGAAGGCTGAGGTTCAGGATTTCACGGGTAGCCTTGCGGGTGTAGTCCGTGATGGATGCCATGAACGTGTCCGGTCCGAGTGTGTGCCGCTCTATCTGGAGCAGGGTCTTCTCCCAGCTTCCTGTCAGGGAAACATCCGCCACGAGCATGTCCTTCACCGCATCGTAGATATGGAGTCCCTTTTCCGTGGGGACGATGCTCTTGCCGGAGCGGGCGATATAGTCACGTTTGAACAGTGTGGTGATGATGGCGGCTCTTGTGGCGGGCGTGCCGATGCCCAGCTCCTTCACGGCCTCGCGTGCCTGTTCGTCGGCTATCTCCCTGCCGCAGGTCTCCATTGCTGCCAGCAGCGTGGCTTCGGTATAGAGCGGTCTGGGCACGGTCTTCTTCTGGGCCAGTCCGAATCCTGAAACAGGGACCGTGTCCCCTTCGGCAAATACGGCCGTACCCTCGTCGGTTTCCGGTTCGTCGTCCTGCCTGTCCTCTTTCCTGCGGAAGATGCCGCGCCATCCCGGACTGACGACAAGGGAGCTTTTCGAGCGGAAATCCATGTTGTCCAGACGGCATTCCATAAGAATCAGCTCCTTCTCGCAGCAGGGCGAGAACGCCTCCAGCATACGTCCGGCTATCAGCGTATAGACGGCCTCTTCCGCTTCGGAAAGCCCTTCGGGAGCTATGCCGGTCGTGATGAGGGCATGGTGGTCCGTCACTTTACTGTCGTTCACGCTACGGGTGTTGAGACGCGCAAAGTCAAGGATTCCGGCACTTGTAGCGAATCCGGGCATGGCCATTATCCTTTCCAGCAGACCGGGCACACAGGCCATCACGTCGTGCGGGATATACTGGCTTCCCGTTCTCGGGTAGGAAATGAGTTTCTTCTCGTAGAGCGACTGGGCGATGTCCAGCGTCTTTGCTGCGGGCAGGTCGAGGTGCACGTTGCAGTCCTTCTGAAGTGCCGTCAGGTCGTAGAGCAACGGCGGCTGTTGCAGGGTTTTCCTGCGCTCCACCTTCGTAACCGTCGCCGAAGAATCGGGAGAGAGACTGCGGTAGGCGGCTTCCGCCTTCTGCCTGTCGTCAAAGGTCGCGGGATGGAAGAAGCGGCGGTGTGACGTGCCGCCATTGAGGGTGACATGCAGCTGCCAGTATGGTGTGGATACGAAACTGCGGTTCTCCCTGTAGCGGCTGCATATCATGGCGAGCGTCGGAGTCTGCACCCGTCCGATCGAGTTGTTGGACGAGCCGGAGACGATGGCCAGGGCACGGCTGGCGTTCATGCCCACCAGCCAGTCCGCCTTCGCGCGGCTGTCGGCGGCGGCATACAGGCTGTCGTATTCCGAGCCGTCCTTCAGTTCCTCCAGCCCTTTCCGTATGGCCTCGTCAGTAAGCGAGGAAATCCACAGGCGTCTGAACGGTTTCGTGCAGCCCAGAAAGTCGTATATCCAGCGGAAGATAAGTTCCCCTTCACGACCGGCATCGGTAGCCACGATGATGCTGTCACAGCGGTTGAACACGCTTTCTATGACTTTCAGTTGTTTCGAGGCGGCGATGTCCGTAACCATTCCCCTGTCCGTGCGCATCTGTCGGGAGACCAGGCGGAACGGGTCCGGCAGCATCGGCAGATTCTCCGCTGCCGTTTTTGTATAACCGTAAGTGTCCGGCATGGCCAGTGACACGAGGTGTCCCAGTGCCCAGGTCACCATATATCCGTTGCCGGAACAGTAGCCGTCATTTCTTGTATCAGCCCCGACTACACGGGCTATGTCCATGCCTACACTCGGCTTTTCTGCGATGATTGCTATCATATTGTTAGGATAAAAATTAAGCCGTTTCCCGTTTTCCGTGCGGAAGACAGGAAACGGCGGTAAGACATCAGTTTACTTGATAATTGCTCTCAGGCTATCTGCCCAGCGGTGTCACTCCCTGGATTTCCAGCAGCGGCGCCTCGCCCTTGCGGACCAGCTGGAGGGTGGCGTCCATCACCACGTCCACGCCAAGGAGTACGAGGCTCAGGGACATCACTTTTGTTTTCTCTCCCCTGAGGAGGGTGTCCATCTCGCCGGAGAGTTCCAGCTCGTCCTTCATGATACCGATACCGGAGAGTTCGTCCCAGTTCACTTCATCAGCCTTGAAAGGCATGTCGTTTCCGTTTTCCTTTTTCATATTTCTTTCTTTTTTGATTCAACATTTATTTTTCAGTTGCCCGCCATCAGGCAATGCTCGCACCCTTTGACTTGCGGTTGCCCTGTTCCTGTCGCTGATTGTTTGCCACCACGTTGCGCTGCGAGGCGTCACGCTTGCGGTCGGGATTCTCGTTGTAGAAGTCCAGACGTCCCTGGTTGAAGTTCGCCTTGACGTACTGCGAGATGGTCTTCCCGTCATATCCCTTGATGCCTTCCACCAGCACAGCCTTTCCGCTTTGCAGGTCAGCACGCTGCTTTCTGGTCAGCTCCACGTCCCACACCTTGGTTGGAATCTTGAAATCCTCGCGCTGCTCGAAACCGTCCGGCGTACGGGAGTAGCTCAGGCGTCCCGTTTCCAAATCGGCCTTGATGAAGGAGGAGAATTCCTCTCCCTTGCGGTTCACCATGTCATTGAGGAAAATCACCTTGCCGTCACGGAGTTGCTGCTGTTCCTCCGCCGTAATCTTCACCCCGTTGATTTCGTTGGGGATATAGATTTCGCGTGCGCCTTCCGGAGAGTCCGGGTTGTAGCGGGTGTAGGACGGGCGGCCCGTCGCCTCGTCCAGCTTCACGTAGGAGGAGAACACCTCGCCGTCCTTGCGCTGCATTCCCTCCACGAAGATGGCTTTTCCGGCGTTCAGGTCCTCAATCTGTTTCTGTGTCAGTTCCACACCCCCGAGCGTCTGGCGGTTGAAGAGCTTGTCGTTCTCGAAAATGAATTCGACACCCCTGCGTTCGGCATTCACCTGGATGAAGGCGTTGAACTCGTTGCCGGACTTGGCGATCATGCCCTCGACATAGACCTTCTTGCCTTCACGCAGGTCATTCTGCTCCTGCTCTGTCAGTTCCACGCCCTTGATTTCCCTTGGGATGAAGGCATTCTCCGCTTTCATGGCGACCACCTCGTTGGTCAGCTTGTCAATACTGATGAAGGAAGGGATATATTCCCCGTTGCGTCCTTTCAGTTCCACGACACGTCCCATGTTGCCCGTTTCGATGCGTGTTGTCGGGCGGTCGGTATTCAGCACAAAGGCGTTATCATCGGCGACGCTCTGGAAAATCGTCCATGCGTTACCGAAGCTACCCAGCGTCATCTGGTAGCAGTTCGCCGGATCTTTGGCACCGAACTTGAGAACGAATCCTTCTTTGCCGCCCAGTTTTTTGGCATCGAACTCCACGGATACGATCTTCGACTTGACGGCGTCGAGCCACTGGTCGCGGAGCATGATCGAACCGGTACCGTTTTCGTCGGGCTGAATCAGCTTGCCGTTTTCAATTTTCCAGTTACCCGAAGCGACTGCCCATTCTCCGGGATTATTCTCCAGGTCCGAGGAGTAAACCTCCTCCCCGTCGACCGAGATACGGATGTTCGAGTACTCGGCCGCTGTCTGATAGGTTCCCAGACCGATGCCACCGACCGGAGTGGTTTTATCGGGCAGCAGACCCAGCTGCGTGTCGATGGCGAGGTTTACGTCCGGACGGTTGTCGGTGAACATACGTTCGACCCAATAGGAACTGCGGCCGATCACGTCATCGTTCCGCACCAGAATCAGATTGACTCCCATGCGGCACTTGGTGTTCTCCATCAGCGGAGCATAGGAAGTCATCGTAACCAGATCCGAGTTGCGTTCCATGCCCATGATGAAGGCCCCTTCACTCAGCGCACCTTCCATATTGCCCGCCCCTACACCCATATTACAGGCGTATTCGCCGACATAGGTTTTGTGCCCCTCTTCACGCGGGAACTTGTCGAAATAGTCGGTATTGGAGTAGAACCAGCTGGGGAAGTTGTAAAAATGGGGATCATTCATGTCATAACCGTCGATCCATGAGAGCTGATCGCTCATCGGCAGGCAAGTAATGATCGTTATGTCGGGGTATGCTTCGCGGATACGTTTGTAGAAACGGTTGTAATATTTGGCGTACATGGCACTATGATTCTCGTTGCCCACTTCGATATAGTCGAGCGTAAAGGGTGCAGGGTGTCCGTTCTTTGCACGCTCAGCGCCCCATTTGGTGGTCTTGGCATCGCCTGTAGCATATTCGATGGCATCGAGCGCATCCTGTATGAGCACCTCGACCTCTTCGTCGTCGTAATAGTCGCCGTTGCGGCCGTCACACGACATGCCGGCATTGCAGACGAACATCGCCTTCGCACCCATATCTTCACAATATTGCAGGAATTCGTGGTAGCCGAAGCCGTTGGTCGAGTGGTAGCCCCAGAGGTTGTATTCTCCCTTACGGAGTTCGGGTTTGCCGATGGTGTTTTTCCAGTTCACCCGGTTTTCCATTGTCAGACCTTCAACAATACAGCCGCCGGGCCAGCGCATAAAGGCCGGTTTAAGGTCGGCGACGAACTGGGCGACATCCTTACGCAGGCCGTTGGGCCGGTTATGGAAGGTCTCTTGCGGGAAGAGTGACACATAGTCGATCTCCAATGCACCCTCCGAATCGAAGCGCAAAGCAAACCGGCCGTCATTCATGGTCTGTGACGGTTTCATGACAGCTTCGAAATATTTCCATTTTCCGTCACCTTTGAGCGTAAAACGCTTCGAGGCGATAACCTCATTCTGTGCCGTGAGGATTTCCGCCGTCACACTACCCCTGTAGCCAGACACAGCCTTGATGTAGAAACGGAGATCATATTTTTTATCTGCTTGGACGGCCAACCCGTAGAACCCGTTATTTACCAAACGGAACGGAGCCGCATAACGGTCGATGCTCAGATACATGGCCTTCGATGCCTCGACGCCCAGATGGTCGGTATCGTCGATACGTACCGAATATTTGCCATTAGCCGGACATTCTACCGTCCAGCCCGGATGAGTATCCTCGATGTTCCACGGAATACTCCAGCTTCGCAGTTGCTCGGGAGAGGAGTAAACCGATTTGTGAGGTGCATAAACTCGCTTGTCGTTCGGATTATAGGTACAGCCCGACGGGAGGTTCGCCTCTTCGAACCCGCGGTTAAAGATCAGTTCGGCATAGATACCACCGTCAGCCGAGCGGTTGATGTCTTCGAAGAATACACCGTACATCATCGGGGCGATTTCGGCTTTTTCCTGCGCAACGTCAATATCGATACGTGTCAGGGGAATTTCCTGCGCCGTTGCAGCCGGGATAAGCCCCGTGATTCCTAAAGAAAGCAGTGCTAATAATTTTGTTCTCATTGTCTTATGGGTTGAATATTATTTACAATATTTTTTCAGCAGGTCTATTTCAACCTGATCGTAAGGTGTGAAATCGCCGTGAAAAATGTCGTGCTGCCACGGCCCTTTATACTCGCCGTGTTCGGGACGGTGGCCCCATGGGAGGTCGGTTTGCGTCTTACCGTTCACCAATCCCCAGATCATGCAACCAACCTTCTCTTCGGCGAAGACGGGTAGCACGCCCGGAATCGTCGATGCGGCGGGCCGGTTCATCCATTCGGTGCAGATCACCGGACGCCCCTCTTTTTTCAGCTCGCGGCACGTGTTGCGCGTATGGTTCGCATCGGCGTAACAGTGGAAAGTAACAATGTCCGAGTTATCGAGACAGAAGCGGTTCAGCCCTTCGTTGCCGCACCATACACCGACGGTGATCGGCTGCCTGACATTGACCTCGCGCGCCCACTTCACGACACTCTTCAACAATGGCAGGCTGCGGTCGCCCAATCCTCTGTTAGTGGGTTCGTTGTAAAGGTCCCAAACGAAAATGCGATCGTCTTGGCCGAAGCGGGTCATGATATCCTTGACATAAATTTCAAGCAAGGAATGCGTGCGCTCGTCGATGACCATCGTATGGCCGGGCGAGGGCGACCATGCCCATGCATACCAACCTTTAAGCGGTTCGGGTTGTGGTCCGGTCACAGGATCGGTGTTGGCCCCGAAAACGCAGTCATCGAAGAAGATTGGCATTACCTTGATATGGTATTTGTCGCAAATCGACAGGAATTTGTCGAACGCCTTGATAAAATGCTTCGGATTCTCGGCATAGACGGCATATTGGAGTACGACGCGGGCGCAGTTCAACCCGACCTCCTCGGCCAGTGCGAGTTCGCGCTCTATCACTTCAGGCGAAAAATTCGTCTTGTCCCACATAGCCGTATAATTAACGGCATTAGCGGGAATGTAGTTGAAACCGCAGAACCACGGATTGGCTTCGCTCCATGCCTGTGCCTGCGCTTTGGTCCAGCGTTCCGAAGCATTTACACTGGTAGTATGGATCGTCAGGGCCGCCAGTAGGGCTGCAAATTGGATAATCTCAGTTTGAAATTTTATTGTATTCGGACAACACTTTGTAGAAGGTTTCGGTATCGGTGTGGTGCGTTTCGTACGCCGGAATTTTCAGAGCTCCGATCTCCGTAAGGTCGTGCACCGAAGCATCGGTGATGCACGGAACTTCATTCTTCGAAAAGACGAGGTGTACGCCGAAAGCTTCTGCTTCGACTATCAGGTCCATCATGACCGGATCATCTGTGTCGTAGTACTGCATAAACGCCTCTTTCGGCTTTTTGGTGAATTTGAAAGACCAAGGAACGTAAGGCGGCTTTTCACCGCCGAGGACGCACTTGATCACTTCTTGTTTGATCATATCGTTAGTTTATAAAAAATGGAGCGAATTTAATTATACAAATATATAGGATAAGAAATCTGCTATCTACTGTGTTATTTGCAAATAGTTGTGCTATATTTACACTAAGAGCCATTCCTTCTATAATAATAAGAGGTGTTTATATAATACTCCCTACTCGATTGTGGCACAGGATTTGTGCTATAGGTAATGAATTCTATTTTTACACAAAACATTGACAAAATGTCAGTTGTTACTCGTATAAAAATTTATAACCATAAAACAAGAGAGGACGAATAAATGGATAAAATAAATCTGAAAGCAGTGTTATTACAGAACATGGGAGAAGATTCGGCAGATTTCCTACCCATCATGGGGGACGAGAAAGAACTGCTGAATGATAATATGCAGATTCCTGACACACTGCCAATTTTACCGCTACGGAATACGGTATTATTTCCGGGCGTAATCATTCCGATCAACATCGGACGGGATAAATCTTTAAAGTTGATCAAAGATTCCTACCGGCAGAGTGCCCTGATCGGAGTAGTTGCACAAAAAGATACCAATACTGAAAATCCGGATATAAACGATCTTTACCAGATCGGAACAGTAGCTTCTATCCTGAAAATACTGGAAATGCCGGACGGAACCACCACAGCCATCATTCAAGGCAAGAGAAGGTTTTTATTGGAAGATATCCTTTACGACGATCCTTACCATGTTGGGAAGATCAGTTTGAAAAAAGAAGAAGGGGTACCTAAAAACGATCCGGAATACAATGCGATAGCAGAATCGTTGAAAGATATGGCTTCCAAGATCGTCAAATATTCCAGCCATATCCCTAATGAAGCAGGTTTTGCGCTAAAAAATATCGAGAGTATGCTTTTTCTGATCAACTTCATCTCTTCGAATACAGATGTAGACTATCAGAATAAACAAGAGTTGCTGGAAATCGACAACCTGAAACAACGGGCGATCAAACTACTGGAAATCCTGAGTAAGCAGGTGAGTTTACTGGAATTGAAAAACGATATTCAGAAGAAAGTAAAAATGGATATCGACAAACAACAGCGCGAATATTTCCTGCATCAACAGATGAAGACCATACAGGACGAACTGGGAGGTAATCCGACCGACGAGGAAATCAAAGAACTGGAGGAACTGGCCGAAACGAAAGAATGGAACGGGAATGTCCGGGAAATTTTCAACAAAGAGCTGAACAAGCTGAAACGGTTGAATCCTTCTTCCCCCGATTACTCGGTACAATCCAATTATTTGAGGGAAATGCTGGACCTGCCCTGGAATCACCTCTCGGAGGACAACCTGGATCTGGAACATGCACGCCAGGTACTGGATGCCGATCATTTCGGACTGGAGAAAGTAAAAGAAAGAATTTTAGAATACTTAGCGGTTTTAAAGTTAAAAGCCGATATGAAATCGCCGATTCTGTGCCTCTACGGCCCTCCGGGAGTAGGTAAAACCTCCCTGGGAAAATCTGTAGCCCGGGCCTTGAACCGCGAATTTGTACGGATGTCTTTAGGTGGATTGCACGATGAATCGGAAATCCGGGGACACCGGAAG
>OLSA01002502.1_pt1 | contig 13699 bp, 7 predicted proteins | sample 1672731 | NCBI WGS metagenome assembly OLSA01 (sample SAMEA3136718, study PRJEB25190) | human gut metagenome | biome: human gut; feature: human-associated habitat; material: faeces | place: Austria | collected 2013
TGCAGAAATATGCAACAACGGCGAATTTTAGATATGTAACATTAAGGGATAGGATTGATATTATTAAAAAGCTTGCTGTAATACTTGATGAATTTCATAAAGAATGTCGTATGATTCATGGGGACATTTCTCCGGATAACATTTATCTACAGGAATCTGGTATGGGAAGAAATGGAGAAAGTAGTCTGACGGTAGTATTATTGGATTTTGGTTCTGTACAGGAATTGGATGATGGTGGACGGGAATATTTGCCAATTTATGCGAAAACAGATTATGTCCATCCAGATATTATAAAAGGAAAACGAAATATACTTGAAAAAGATGATGACTGGTATGGCTTGCTTTGTTGTTTGTGGTTTAGTTTTACAGGTCGTACTGTAATAGAATATGCACCAGTAGAAGAGAATATTTATGAGGTCTATCAGAGAATTGCTGTAAGCTATGAACAGAATCTTTTTGATTATGCAGAAGATTCAATTATTCAAAAACAAATTCAAAATTATCAAGTAATATATAAAAAGATAGTGGAACTGTTTGATACAGGAATGAAAAGAACAGATCTGATTATTAAAAATCTCCAAAAAATTTTAAGTCTGATAGATGATAACGGGATTAGTACAGAACGGTTATTTGGGAATCTTAAAACGGAATATGAACAATTAAGGGAAAGCAGATTTTCATCTTTGCATATTCTAAAGGATATTTTACCATATGTGGAATTTCATTTGCCACAAAGTACACCGCGCTTTATAAAAACCAGAAATAAGCAATCACAAACACTTCATCAAATTATGGAAGAAAATCAGGATTCCCTGTTTATGATTGGCGATGGAGGTATGGGAAAAACAACGAGTCTGATTGGAATTATGGATTATGAATATGGTGAACTGAAAAATAGTAATAGTCCTGTTATTTTTATTGAACTTTCTGTATTATCACAAAATTGTGAGGACTGGTATCAGGAAAAACGTGGTGGAACCTTTATAGAACAGTTTATAGCTTCTTATTTGACTGGAACACCACGGAAATTTGTAGAAAAAACACATCCATATATATTGCCAATACATGATGAATTATTTAGACTTCCGGAAGATGGAAAAAAGAAATATACAGTACTGCTTGATGGAATGAATGAAATTGGATTTATCAATGAAAAAAGCAGAGCTGTTTTTTATGATGCGCTTAATCAATATTTACGATATGCCAGAAATCTTCGGCTGATCATAACGGGAAGAAATGATGTATATGAATTATCTTCTGAGTATTTATCTCGTTTGAAGGCACTGGGATTAACAGATGACAGCATTATAAATGTTCTTAAAGAGGCTGTAAAAGAGAGAAAGATATCAGGAGAGGATTTCCAAAACCTACTTAGAAAAAGAACTGATATTTCTACAAATGAAAGTCGATTGTGGAATTGTCTCAAAATTCCATTTTTTCTTATGATGTATTGTGTGTCATCTAATAAAAAGAATGTAGAAAGTCAGGGAGAAATTTTACGGAACTTTTTTCATGATAAAAGAGAAATATTAAGTGCAGATACTGTATATGGAGAGCAAAGTCAGGCACAGATTAGATATCAGTTTAAAAAGTATGATGATAATACGGATCTGAGTATGGAATATGCATTAAAAGCGGTATTGGATTTCATAATACCTGAAATTGCGATTACAATGATAGAAAAAAGTTATTTTTTTATAACTGAAGATATGATGTATTCTGTAGTGAACCAATATTTTGAACGTTTGAAAAATTTGAAAAGACAGCAGGTCTGGACGAGAGTATATTATGGATATCAGGACGATATCCGTGCTATTTTCGAAGAAATAGAACGAATAGATGGTGGAAAGAGGATACCGGAATATGCATGTGGAGTGCTGGGAATTATGCGTGCTACAGCGAATGGAACGTATTTTTTTACTCATCAGTATTTCAGAGATTATTTTGCAGCACGTGCGTTGATTAATAAGATATTAGGTATAATAGAGTTAAGAAGTCACGAGAGAGAAAAATGGAATTCAGATTCGGAAAGATTTTCTGAATTTGTTTATCCGTTTCAGGCACAGGAAATGCCGGATTATGTATGTGCATTAGTTGGAGAAATTTTGGGTGAGAGAAAGAATATCCCTGTATTTAAACGAATTAAAAAGGTTTGGGCAGAAAGAAGAGAAATAATACCGGAGCAGAAAGTTCTTACCGATTTTATGGAGTGTTACAGAAATGTCCGACGGAACACCAATGAAACACAAATGGGATTAAGGAATCTGATTTCTATTCTGAAAAAAAGTCGTATCCGAAATGATGGAAATATCGATTTTTCAGGTATTGATTTTTCAGGAATTAATCTGGATCATATGTCATTACGAGGCGTTATATTTTCTCATTTTAGTCGGGATGGAGGTATATACAGTGCAAATCTGTCCGGAACAAAGCATGTATTAGATGCGATAAGAAGTGATGATAAGCAGCAGATAGCAGTATGCTGTGGGGTTCATTTAACAAAAAGAAAAATACTGATTCTGAATGAGAATTTACATTCATTATTAGAACTGGATCTTGAAAGCGGAGAAAGAACAACATTATTAAGTGTTGATCCCGGATATATATCAGCGTTTTATGTAGGAGATGACGACAATATTCTAATTGTCAGAACAGAGCAGGAAAAGATAGAAGATGATGAAAGTTATGCGGAATATGACTCAGATAAATTTTATAATAAAACAATTGTAGAACTTCAGTATTATTTTCGTAAAAATAATAAAAGTGTTTACTATCAGATAAAGAATGTACTGGAATGTCTGGAAGTCATTTATTCGGAAAAGGACAAACAGCTTAGTTTGTTTATAAAAGCAGATGAAGGAATCGTACTTGTACTTTTGGAACTTCTGGAATATTTTGATTCTGATATAGAACAACCCGTCAGGAAAATCGGGAATTATGTACTTCCTCTGGAAATGGAATATTGGAGTAAGATTGAAAGAAATACTTTTATGGTTACAAGGCTGAACGAAGAAGAATATATTTTCAGTGATTGTAAAATTTTTAAGTGGAATATTGGAAAATGGAATATCAGAGAGGGAAAAATTCAATCTGTATGTTATCTGGAAGAAATATCAAAAAATGAAGAATTTTATGCGGTGTGCAGTGATGTGAGCCATAAGAATATAATTTTTTTAAAAGGGGACGAAAAATTATATGTGACAGGTTTGAAAGAAGTTCACAATATCGGGAAAAACCGGGAATGGTCTATAAATGCTCAAAGTGGAGAAAGAGTATACAATTTAAGAGACCATAATATTTTGCTGATACTTTCAAATGGAGTTTTAACTGCTTACGATACAGAAGAAAAGAAGCTAATATGGAGATGTGCTTCTTTAGTTATTACGCAGTTGTTTGTTGGACATGGGGTTGTTATTAATAGTGATAACGGAATTTATGAAATAGATATAGTAGATGGTGGATACAGATGTCTACAGCAATTTCAGAAAGACAGGATTCAGTGTATTGTTGGACGGACCTCTGAAAAAAATAGTATTCTGTTATATGAATCAACAGGAATTGTTAAATGGATTGATATTGAAATGGGGTGTTGTTATCGTTATGTTTCTGTACAAAATTTTGGTCAGACATTGGATAGTATTTTCTGCTATGAGGACAAAGACATTTTGTATGGTATTTCCGGAACAAAGATTTATTCATGGGATGGATGGTCTGGGACGATAAAGAGGATTATAGATTTATCTTTTTCAGAAGAATGGATTCCGTACTTTATAGATTTTAATGCAAAAGAGAAAAAAATAGATGTTTACTTTGAACGGAAAGATTATGAGAAATTTCCATTAAAGAAAAAATATTTTTTAATGGAGTGGTCATTATATCTGGAACGATGGGAATATTCATATCGAGAAGAAATGGAGAAAGAAGAATTATATCGTTATGTTTATTCTGATTATGGAGACAGATTGGTTAAAGAATGTATAAATGTTGAAAATTGTCAAAATGAACAAAATGGATATACGCAAACAAATGTTCGAAAGCGGATTATGAATTTCTTTTCACTGGTGGATGAAAATGACACTAATGATGATCTTCTACGTGAATATGATGACGTAGAAAGTGAAAAAATATTGTGGAATACAAAATACAATGTTGGCAGAGAGAAGCAAAAAGACATTTACTATAAAAACAGAAATAAAAGCGATAAATGGAAATATGTAGATAGTGTTAATGGAAATAAACAGGTTATAGGGGTAACAGAAACTGGTATCCTTTATGCTCTAAATCAGGACGTTGGAGAGGCAGATATGAAGTTATATCGCCCTGGACGGGAAGAACTTATTAAGATTGGTGGTATGGAACAACAGAACTTTATGGATGCGTTTGTGGTAGGTAATATTTTTGTCGGACTGGTACCAGATGAAACAGGAATTTATGGCGATAAGATATATTTTTGGAACACCGAAAAAAATTTTCTTTATGATTATGAGATTTCTGAAAAAGTTTATGTTGCAGGGTGCAAAGTGGATGAAGAAGAAATAGAAAAAAGAAATGAAAAACTTGCACATATGGAAGGGATGAGCAAACCTGCTCGACATATTTTCAGGAAAGTAGAACGATTTGAGAATAAGATTAAATTCAGATCTGTTGAAACAAGGCAGTTATTAAAACAGTGGAATTATCCGGCATTGATCTGTGTGATAATATTGCTTGCTTTGGATGTTTTTCTTCGATTTTTAACTCGAAACTCTTTACAGTATAGTAACAGAGAATTTGTTTATTTATTGCAGAACTGTTTATTAATGGGTGTTCTATATTGTATGGTTATTTTTATACTTAAAGCGGGATATCCACATTTAATCTGTATCATGCAGCAGGAGTCAATTTATTCTAATAAAGTAAATATATTTATTAAAGTATTAATGTTATTATTTTTTAATTTTTTGCTGTTTTTTTATACAAATTTATTACATATGAATACATCAATAAGGATTTTTCTGATAATTCCTTTTGTGTGGGCCTATTTTTATTGCTGTCCAATAAAAAAAGGAAAAGCATTAGCAGTTGGAGTGGCTTATATTGGTGTATTGATTGTACTGATTCTGATAGAAGTTCCACAATCTATTATACTTAAAATGGAAATTATTATATTTGTTATCTTTTCTAACGTATATATACTGCAACAATGCAGACTTCATATTGTTGCTGATTTCTCAGTTTGTCACTAATTAGATTTGCTCCCATGTCACAGATCTGCCATGTTTTGTGTCATTGGCATTTTTGTACAATCCGGCAGATTTCCTGCCGGATTATCTGTTTCATTTACAATGTTACATATGAGCTGAGTGCTTCAAGCGCTTTTACGATACTGATGATGTCCACTTTTGATAGCTCTGGATAGTCCTGTTCAAGGCGTTCCCTGTTCCAGAAACAGTCCGACAGGGACGCTATTTCTGTTCCAATCCCCCAGTTGGGAATACACAGATACCTTCCATATGTATGTTTTCCTACCATCAGATGGAAAGTGCTCCCACGGGCAGTCACCTCAAACTCATTTCTGTTTATGTTTAATGGACGGATATGACCGGTCCAGTTTTTTTCATTGCTGTCCGGATCGCTACACTGATAATAGGATCCCATATCAGACATCACCTCCCAGCATTTCGTGTTCAATGATATAACGCACCAGATGTTCGTCAATCAGGCGTTTTCCCTGCTGGCTGGCATACATCAGGCTCTTTTCGCAGATACGGTTGATACGCCGCGGGATCCCGGTAGATTCTTTATAGATATCGTCCAGTGCCCTGTCTGTGAAGATATCCTGCTTTCCCCCGGCATAGACCAGATGTGATAAGATATATCTTTCGGTTTCTGCCCTGTCAAAGTGTGGCAGGACACAGTTGATATCAATACGCTGCCTTACTGCCGCATACCGCTGCAGCCGGAGCTTGTCCCACAGTTCTGTCTGTCCTGCCAGTATGAGCGCCATGGGACTCATGGAATCGAATCTGTAATTCAGGAGAAAACGGAACTCCTCGATCGTTTCCTTTTCCAGGAGATGTGCTTCGTCCAGGATGCAGACAACTTTCTTTTTCTGTACACCCCGGATGATCTCCACTTCTTTCTGGAGCTGGCGTTTTGCATCCCCTCTGTAAAACTTCGATTCGATTCCCAGCTGGTCCAGCATACTTTTATAAAACCAGCGTGGCGTCAGTTTGGAATCAGAGAGGTACAGAAAGAGGTACTCATCCTTTGACAGGCTCCCGGAAAAGCGTCTCAGGAGTGTGGATTTTCCACATCCGGCATCTGCTGTGATAACTGCAAAGAGCTGGCGGTCAGCTGCATAGGCCAGCCTTCCCAGGGCTTCCGACATGGCAGGGGATTCATACAGTTCCTGTATCGGGACATCACGGACAAATGGCATACGTTCCATTTCAAAAAAAGATCTATACATGATCCCCACCATCCTTTCTGTAGCTGCCAAACGAGATCGCATCTGCCCGGCGCTGCATGGACTGTGCCTGTTTCTTTTCCAGGGCATCCAGCAGGCGGGAAGATTCCGCTTCTTTTGGCTGCATGGATACGGGGAGGGACGGGTTCTTATCACAGAAAGCGCCTATCTTAAGAGGACGCGCCGTAAAAGGTTCCATACCGTGGTAAGTGATCGTCAGGATTTCCGGCACCATGGGATCATATGCGATCCCGACGGTGCAGCCGATCAGGGCAGGGCGGGTCTCAAACTTCTTTCCCCTGAAACTGATGCATGCACCTTTGTCCACCAGACGTTCCTCATGGTGCAGGAAGGCTTCCGCAACCACAGAAGCATCCAGAAAAGTAAGCGGTCTGGAATCCCGGTTCCATTCCTGGACCGGGGAGATCCCTCCTTCCGGCACCGACACACCCATACTCTCATAGTATTCTCGGATCCCTGCGTGCGGGGAAGTATGGTAGTATTCTTCCAGATAGTTGCTCCAGTGACGGTTCAGTCCTTCCAGTGTCCGGATGTTGTGCACTTTTACTTCCGCCAGAAATCTATCTACGATCTGATGAAACTTTTCGCACTTACCTTTTGATTTCCCGCTCCGGACAGGGGCATGACGGATCGTGATCCCAAGCCTGGACAGGGAAAACCTCAGCTGTCTGGCAATGTACTGTGAACCGTTATCAAAGTAGCAGGCATCAAATTTTCCTGCCTTGAGTATGACTTTATGGAAAGTATCTTCCACGATGGATTCTTCCTGGTTATCATAAAACCTTGAATGGAGTACGTAACGGGAATGGTCATCAATGGCTGAGGACAGATACGTCTGTACCATTGCGCCGTTTTTTCCAATGGGGAGTTTGATCCCATATTTGATGTCCCCCTGTATCAGCATCATCCGGTGTGGTTTACAGAAACGTTTGGATGAACTGTTCCGGGCATCCCGGTACATCTGCATCTGTTTCTGACTGAATCCGGCATTATAGAGATGCCTCTGCATGGTGGAGCGTTTCAGTGTCCCCACAGGTGCCCAGCCTTCCAGTTCCAGGATGTAAATGATCTGGTTTACAGACCGTGTCGGGACTTCCCTTTTCAGCTGGACTGCCTGTTCCAGGATCTCCTTAAAGTTATCCGGCAGCTTTGCGGAATGCTGTTTAGGACGCTCTGCCGGTTTCAGTCCGGAAAATCCCTCTTTTTTGAAAGCAGCTTCATAACGGTACAGGCTCCGCAGGGAGATCCCGTTCCTGGATGCGATGTCCTCCCTCATCTGGAGACGTTTTGCCGGATCAAGGGAGCCTTCCAGTAATGGTGCGATCAGTGCGTAGCGTTCCAGGGCTTTCCCGTCGCGCCATTGGTTATCTTTTGTTATATTCATGGTCATTATTCCTCCTTTGAGAGGAACTTACCATATCTTATGGATGACAGCAAAACAAAGCCGGTGCATAGGGAAAACTGTATCACGGGACAAGAAAACCGCCGGAATCATAGATGAATCTCAGTATCGTTTCCAGCCAGATATACAGGGAACTGCGGAGCATTTCAAGCAGCGGCACGCCGGACATCAGCAGTTCCTCACTGAATCCCGGCAGACGGTGGCCGACAGACCTTAAATAACCATCTATCCTTAACGTATTCTTCATCAGCCAGTGATGCCAGCGGTGCATGGTCATCTCACATGGATAATCCGCAGAATCTTCATCATATGGGGTAACCTGCCCATCCAGGACACCGGATATGACCTCAGCAGTGTAATGTTTGTATGGGACCAGAAAATCCGGCAGTTCCCGGTGAAGGATCCCACATTTCGTGCATTTCATCCGGCGGATGATACAGACATGACGTTCATGCCCTTCCTGTAGCAGGATCCTTTTGCAGGAATCCCTGTAGGAGAGTTCTTCCATACAGACTGGACAGTAGGATATGGCGCTGCTTTTAATTAAAAATATCGTCTTCCTCATTGTACGAAACGGAATAATCTGATATAATAATCATGGTTTCAAAACCATGATCCCAGAGTATACGTCTTGTCAGGAGGATGCTCTGGGATCCCTTTCTTTACTGTATTAATGACAGTATACAGGGTAACTCAGAGACAGGCAACAAGGTCTTTGTATTGCCATCTAAAGTTGCCATCAACATTCATATTGAAGGAAAAAAGAGATTCAGGAAGACATTATTATGTATATGTTTTGTGGTTTTGTTTGCGATTGTAATCGCATGGAAGAAAATGAATTCAGGAGAAAATCTTTGGGGCGCAGACAGACTTTATAACCTGATATTTTACTGGTCGCAATATTTTGAACATATAAGGGCAACTATTTTCAGCTATAACTTTTGGGGTGCAATGAATACTTTAGAAGAGGCTTATTCAGAAGTTGATTTTTATCAGAATTTTACATTGAGTTATGTAATGGAACATTATGGAATACTTTGTGGGATTATCATTATGAGTGTTATTGGATTTATGCTGTATTTTTTATGGAAAGGTGCAAAAGATCAGACAATTCTGATTGATAAATGTGCCTGTGTGAGTTGCACGATATATATGATAACAGAAACAATTGTTGCGGTTCTGCCTGCATTAGGCATTGGAGTGTTGCCGCCGTGTAGACTGCCTTTCTGGGGAGGAAGAATATCTGATCAAAGAACAACATGGATGGCACTGGGAATTTATATGGCTTTTTATCAGGCACACAGGAGATGCAGGAAATGAAATTTGAGGAACAGTTTGAAAAATTTTATACAAGTACAAAAAGTATATATAAAGAATTAGTCAATATTTCGGGTGATTCTGATGTATGGAAAAGTTTATTTGATAGGGTAAGTCTTGAAGAAATAAGTAAAGAATTAAGTAAACAATCCCTCAGTTTATTTCGTTATGGTGATGTGGAAAAGTCGATTGATACATTACAGTGGAAATATATTCTGGAACAGAGTTGGAAAACAGGAGGACATTTTCCAACTTTGTATAAAGTAAATCAGATTTATGATAAACGAGAAGTGGTTATTTGCTTTTTGATGGTTATGCAATTTTCTTTAAAAGAAGCAGATGAATTTTTAAGAGCTGTATCGTTTAATGAACAGAATTATGATAACAGAGAATTATATCCATTACATTATAAAGAGGGATTTTTTCGTTTTGTTATTTTATGGAATGAGCAACATGATCATGTGCTTTCATTTGATATGGCTGTAGATTATTATAAGAAATACGAGGAAATAGTCAGTGTCTATGTGCTGAAAATGGCTGAAAAAGTTTTAGGTTCAAAGGAATCATTGGAAGACGGAAAAGATTTGAAGAAATACAAAAATATGAAATATTACTGTGATTTGCTGGAACCAATCTGGAAAGAGATGTGTCAGTGGAAGCATCCATATACACTCAGGCAACAGGATATTTTGCAGAGGATGCTTGTTTTGGTATCTCATGCAGAAAGAGCACAAAGAGAATATAATGAATCTGGTTCAGAGGATATGCTGGAATATAATGATAAAACACGAGGACTGCAGGACAGAGGGACAAGGCTGTGTATTTCAATAGCTGAGGAATGTGCAGGAATATCGAAATTTCCAGATGCGATGAAATGTTTTGCAGACAGAGAACTTCCTGAAATGGGAGAAGCGTACTGGAGGGCAATTTCTTATATAATGCAGGCATACGCTGAAAGCGGTAAAAGTCCGTATTACGAATCTGCGCTGATAGAAAAACGTATATTTTCTAATAAAAATGCTGAAGCAAAAAGATTTAGGAAAGTTAATCTGTTTGGAAAGAATAGTGAGTTTATCCAGAAAAGGATATTATCGTTCGCAGCGATGGCAGATGAAGTTCGGGAATATATCCGTTCAGAATCAGCAAATACAGTTTTAATAGCAGAACTAATAAACCCTGTGGGACGAAATGACAGTAGTATTTTTAGCGGAAAACAGGAAGTAAATACTTATTCTGCTTTGAGTGGCTTTATCGGAAGTTATGTTACATGGCTGGAAGGAAAATCCAGGCAGAATAGTTTAGGACAGATACGAGAACCTATGCCATATTATTTTTTTAAAAGAGAGATGGTTTTAAAATATGCTCTGGCTTGTGGAAGTACTTCAATCGAAGAGATAGGTGAATATCTGGAGTTTGCAGGTAATTCAGAGTTAAATATCAAATCTCCGAAAGAAATTTTGATTATGCGGGCAATAGAGTATTGTGAAAAATACAGCTCAAATAAGCAGATAATTGGTATTATCCGCAATATGCAGTCACTGCTATTGTATTTTGAAGCCGAAAGGGCAATAGAAGGAAGTATAAAAGCTGTTGAATTCGAAAAATTTATAAAGAAGAGAGTTGATAAAATTACAAATATATTTTTGTATGAACCGGCGATTAATGCTTTGAATGGAAAAAAAAGAGAGTTGACTAAGCAAGAACTTATAAGTGGTTATTATTCACAGCTTTTTTTATGGAACATGTTAATGGAAATTATATGTCGGACTGATTCAGACATGAAAATGGAGGATTATGCTCCGATGGTCATAGATGTGTCATTATTTATGGATAATAATTATTATGCAGATGAGGGATTTATTAATTGGACTACATGGCCGGAAAGAATGACAGAAGAATATATAAAAGAATTGCAGGAAATATATTTTATTGACGATGGGGCGATTAACAAAAAAAGAGTTTTTAGCAATCTGGTTGAAAGAGTTCTGGCTGAATTAGTAAAAAAAATCTTGCCTTTAGAGTATCTTAGGGATGAATGTTCATTTGAACTGAAAATGTTTTATGAGAAACAATTTTATACGCTTTCTGGAATAAGACAATATTACTTTGATGTTCTTACAAAACAGGGACTGGAGAACTACAGTAAATTGTTGGACTGGACCGTAAAGGCCAGTATATTATTTGCGTTTCATAGCGGATGTAAAAATTTTTCTCTTACCTGGTATGAGAAAAAATTTCGGATTAATCATTTTCAAAATAAGTATAAAGATGAGTCTGGAAAAGGTATAGATGGATATACTTGGCATAGATGGACCGTTTCAATGGATAATTTTGAAAAACAGGAAAATATGTGGGAAATGATTGCATTAGATGCGAAAAGAATTCGAAAATGTTATAGATACTTGGAAAAAAATAACGCTGAATTGATTATAAAAGATATTTATGAGCGATATAACATTCAACGGGACAAAGTGCATAAAGAGTGTATAGAATTACTTGTATGGATGAAAAAGCATAATATGGGAATTATGGATGAGGTTGTTTCGAAACTGCGATACTGTGAAAAAGAATTAGACGGTAATTAAAGTTAATTTATTTTTGAAAATTTTAAATCTGAAGATATGTCGGATGGCGCAAAGGTATTGTATATGCAAATCAATTGACAGGAGGCAACAGATATGACGAATAAGGGATATCTGAAATATATCCAGAATCAACTGGATGCTTTGATTTGCAGATCACATATGATACCAATGAATAAGAAGAAAAAAAGACAATTTGATAAACTTATTAAAAATGTTCGTTTTATGTCAGAGAAAAATAAAAATGAAGCTCAGAAATATATAAAAAAAGCACAGGAATTTCTTGACAGATGCGAGATCGCAAATATTCGAAAATGGAATGTTGAATTTGGAATTGGTATATTTGGGATAATAGTGTTAATCTATCTTGGAATGAAAAGTATGTCGGATTGTTTGTGGCTGGAATATATACATATTTCATGTTATGGCTCAGCTGGTGTTCTTTTATCCATATTAAAAGATACGCATATTGGCTCAGATATTGGATATTTTGATACAAAATCAGAAGTGTTTTGGAAAATTATTGTTAAATATGTGATAGGGGTATTTTCGGCTGTGTTTGTTATAAAGGCATTTAAAGCTGGAATATTTATGAAAGATTTTATAGCGCCTGAGCATAATAATGAGTTTATTTTGCTATTAGCAGTAGTAGCAGGATATAGTAAGGATATGATGTTTTCGTTGGTTAAGAAGATAGAAACAAGAGCTGTTCAAATGAGCGAAATAGCGAGCAAGGAGACAAGCCGCAAGGGTCAGACCCCAATGTGGTCAACCTAGCGTCAACTTAGGGGCATATTAGCGAATATCCTCTAATGCAAACTACAAAATTAATCGGTTTATGACAGAAAACAGTTGCTGTTTTGTTGGAAACCAGAAGATTCATAAAAATTGCCGCACTTAAATAAGCCTATTGATGAATGCTGGCTCTATTTTAAAAAGAAGCTTTCTTATTTCGGAAATGTGAACGTCCCTTGGATTTCAATTTCTTCCTTGGAAATGACCTTCCGGGCAGAAGCTGTGATCTGCAACGTACAGCATCTTTATATAACTGTTCAATAATTGAAAGCTCAAACAGTCCGCAGAGTATTTTGGGAACAATACTTTTGATCCGTCCAATGATAAATGCACGATTGGCCTGATAACGGAACTTATTTGTGCTTTTGGCAGAAATCTGTATTTCTTCATCTGCTTCATTTTTTATAAGAGAGGCCAGATTCGATAAAAGCATATTTATATAAAATTCCTGCTGTATAGACACTGCAGTAGCACCGGAAAACTCTTCCATGGCAAAGCGGCTTTTTAGTTCTTTGTACTTAAGTTCTACAGGCCATCTGTAGAAGTAAAGTTCCCGGAACATATCTTTTGTAACAGCAGGATCAAACAGGTTTGTTGCAAGATATTCTTTTGTGCCATCATCAAGCGGAATCTCAAGGACACGTATGGGTACATCGGAAGTACCTTCTTTTGAAGTTCCCTGAAGAATGGAAATCATATCACCATTGCATTTTTTAGATAAATTGATTCCCTCTTTCAGTCTCATAACACAGAGATGCCCATGCTCTACACAGTAGCGGAACATATCTTCTGAATAATAACCTCTGTCAAAAATAATAATACTGTTGTTATATAGTCCCATATCTTCAAGAACTTTAAGATGTTCTAATGCAGCTGCTCGTTCAGAGGAAAGAAATTTATGGATAGATGCATGAAGGATATAATCATCCAGAACATCATAAATTATGGAAGCCAGTCCCATGGTATAACGTCGGTTTGGATCAGGATAGCTGGACATTTCGCCAAAGAAATCAAAAGTTGATTTTGAATTCGGAAGTTCGATCCTGGAACCATCTACTGCAAAAAGATGATAACCCTGCCACAGCTTTCTTGAAGGGATCTGGCTGTAAAACAGATCAACAGAAAGATAATAAA
>OLSA01002506.1_pt1 | contig 13685 bp, 10 predicted proteins | sample 1672731 | NCBI WGS metagenome assembly OLSA01 (sample SAMEA3136718, study PRJEB25190) | human gut metagenome | biome: human gut; feature: human-associated habitat; material: faeces | place: Austria | collected 2013
AATTTTAGAAATAATTTCGTATTTTCTTGAAAATAGAACTTGAATTTTCCGACGAAATTAGGTATTATACAGATAAGGTTGATGTTTCTTTAACAAAGTACAGAGACTCAAAATTAAAATTCACTTTTTAGGAGGAATTGAAAATCATGGCAGTAAAAGTAGCAATCAATGGTTTTGGCCGTATCGGACGTCTTGCATTCAGACAGATGTTTGGAGCAGAAGGTTATGAAGTAGTAGCAATCAACGATTTAACATCCCCGAAGATGTTAGCTCATCTGTTAAAATATGACTCTTCTCAGGGAAAATATGCTCTGGCTGATACCGTAACATCCGATGAAGATTCCATCACAGTAGATGGCAAAAACATCAAAATCTATGCTTTCCCGGATGCTAACAACTGCCCATGGGGAGAGCTTGGCGTAGACGTAGTTCTGGAGTGCTCCGGATTCTACACCTCCAAAGCAAAAGCTCAGGCACACATCAATGCAGGCGCTCGTAAAGTAGTTATCTCCGCTCCGGCTGGTAACGACCTTCCGACCATCGTTTACAATGTAAACCATGAGACCCTGACAGCAGACGACAACATCATCTCCGCTGCATCCTGCACCACAAACTGCCTTGCACCTATGGCAAAAGCTCTGAACGAACTGGCTCCGATCAAATCCGGTATCATGGTTACTATCCATGCTTACACTGGAGATCAGATGACACTTGACGGACCGCAGAGAAAAGGCGATCTGAGAAGATCCCGTGCAGCTGCAGTTAACATCGTTCCAAACAGCACCGGTGCTGCAAAAGCAATCGGCCTTGTTATTCCGGAACTGAACGGCAAACTGATCGGTTCTGCACAGCGTGTTCCAGTACCAACTGGTTCCACTACTATCTTAACCGCAGTTGTTAAGGGCAAAGATGTAACCAAAGAAGCTATCAACGCAGCTATGAAAGCAGCAGCTAGCGAGTCCTTCGGTTACAACGAGGATCCGATCGTTTCTTCCGACGTTATCGGTATGAGATTTGGTTCCCTGTTCGATGCTACTCAGACTATGGTAGCTCAGATTGCAGACGATCTGTATGAGGTTCAGGTTGTTTCTTGGTACGATAACGAGAACTCCTACACCAGCCAGATGGTTAGAACAATCAAATACTTCGCTGAGTTAGGCTAATTGTTGAATTAAATGTGACTCAAAAAGGGTCCGGTCATGTTTGGGCCGGACCCTTTTTATTTCATAGGAAAGTATGTCCTATGAGATTCATTTATTATCTGTCCATGAAGGGAGAATTATCATGTTAAATAAAAAATCCGTTGATGATTTAAAGAACTTAAAAGGCAGAAGAGTGTTAGTACGCTGTGATTTCAACGTACCGTTAAAGAACGGCGTGATCACAGACGAGACCCGTATCGTTGCAGCTCTTCCTACGATCCAGAAGCTGATCAATGAAGGCGCAAAAGTAATTCTCTGCTCCCATTTAGGAAAAGTAAAAAATGGCCCGAACGAGGGTGAGTCCTTAGCTCCGGTTGCAGCAAGACTGGAAGAGAAATTAGGCAAGAAGGTTGTATTCGTATCCGATTATCACGTAACAGGCGAGGCTGCTACCAAGGCTGTTGCTGAGATGAACGACGGCGATGTTGTTCTGTTACAGAACACCCGTTTCCGTGGCGCAGAAGAGACTAAGAACGGCGAAGAGTTCAGCAAAGAGCTGGCTGATCTGGCTGACGATTATGTATGTGACGCATTTGGTTCCTCCCACAGAGCACATGCTTCTGTTGCAGGCGTAACCAAGTTCATCACCGCAAAGGGTGGCACAAACGCAGTTGGTTATCTGATGCAGAAAGAGATCGACTTCTTAGGTAATGCAGTTGAGAACCCGGTAAGACCTTTCGTTGCAATCTTAGGTGGCGCAAAAGTTGCTGATAAATTAAACGTAATCTCCAACCTGCTTGAGAAATGCGATACCCTGATCATTGGTGGTGGTATGGCTTATACTTTCTTAAAAGCACAGGGCTATGAGATCGGTAAATCCTTAGTAGATGACACCAAGTTAGATTATTGCAAAGAGATGATGGAGAAAGCTGAGAAATTAGGCAAGAAATTACTTCTGCCAGTTGACTCTGTAACCATCGCTGAGTTCCCGAACCCAATCGATGCTCCGGTTGAGACTGAGGTTTATGGTGTTGCTGATATGCCAGCAGACAGAGAAGGCTGCGATATCGGACCTAAAACTGCTCAGATGTATGCAGATGCTGTTAAGACTGCTAAGACCGTTGTTTGGAACGGACCGATGGGCGTATTCGAGAACCCAACCTTAGCAGCAGGTACGATTGCAGTAGCAAAAGCATTAGCTGAGACAGATGCAACTACCATCATCGGTGGTGGTGACTCCGCAGCAGCAGTTAACCAGTTAGGTTTTGCAGATAAGATGAGCCATATCTCTACAGGTGGCGGTGCATCCCTGGAGTTCTTGGAAGGCAAGACTCTGCCAGGCGTAGCAGCAGCTGACGATAAGTAAGTGCTTAGTGAATGCGAGCGAAAGCGAAGCATGAACTTAGTACGAACTTACTTCCCCGCACTTAGCGAAAACGAGCCGAAGGCGAAGTCTTGAGCTTAGTAAGGGGAAGTTACATTATAATTTAACTTTGAGGGGATAATATCATGGCAAGAAAGAAAATTATCGCAGGAAACTGGAAAATGAATATGACTCCATCTGAGGCTGTTAAACTGGTAGAGGAGTTAAAACCATTAGTAGTAAACGATGAAGTAGATGTTGTATTCTGTGTACCGGCAATCGACATCATTCCAGCTATGGAGGCAGCAAAAGGAACCAACATCCAGATCGGCGCTGAGAATATGTATTTTGAGGAGAAAGGCGCTTACACAGGAGAGATTTCTCCAAATATGTTAGTAGATGCTGGCGTAAAATATGTGATCATCGGACATTCTGAGAGAAGAGAATACTTTGCTGAGACTGATGAGACTGTAAATAAGAAAGTCCTGAAGGCATTTGAGCATGGTTTAACACCAATCATCTGCTGTGGTGAGACTCTGACTCAGAGAGAGCAGGGAATCACCCTTGACTGGATCCGTCAGCAGATCAAGATTGCATTCCAGAACGTAACTGCAGAGCAGGCGAAGACTGCTGTGATCGCATATGAGCCGATCTGGGCAATCGGAACTGGCAAGACTGCTACTTCTGATCAGGCTGAGGAAGTATGCGGCGCAATCCGTGCATGTATCGCTGAGGTATATGACGAGGCAACTGCAGCAGAGATCCGTATCCAGTACGGTGGTTCTGTTAACGCGGGCAACGCAGCAGAGCTGTTTGCAAAACCTGACATCGATGGCGGTCTGGTAGGCGGCGCATCCTTAAAGCCAGATTTTGGTAAGATCGTTAACTACAAATAAGTGATTACGATAGTATTGGAGATTTGATTATGAGTAAAAGACCAACCGTATTAATGATCCTTGATGGATATGGTCTGAATGACAGATGTGACCACAACGCAGTCTGCGAAGGAAAGACTCCGGTGATGGATCAGTTGATGAGCCAGTGTCCATTTGTAAAGGGCAATGCCAGCGGTTTATTTGTAGGACTTCCGGACGGCCAGATGGGTAACTCCGAGGTTGGACATATGAACATGGGCGCAGGCCGTGTCATTTACCAGGAGCTGACCAAGATCACCAAATCCATCCAGGATGGAGATTTTTTCCAGAACCAGGAATTCTTAGCAGCTGTTGAGAACTGCAAGAAGCATGATTCTGCCCTTCATCTGTTTGGCCTGGTATCTACTGGCGGTGTTCACAGCCATTTGACCCATATCTATGGTCTTCTGGAACTGGCTAAGAGAAATGGTCTTGAGAAGGTGTATGTACACTGCTTCTTAGATGGCCGTGACACTCCACCAGAATCTGGTAAAGGCTTTGTAGAGGAACTGGAATCCAAGATGGCAGAGCTTGGCGTAGGCCAGGTAGCGACTGTTATGGGACGTTTCTATGCCATGGACCGTGATAAGAGATGGGATCGTGTAGAAAAAGCATATAACGTGATGACGAAGAGCGAAGGAAAGACGGCAGAAAGTGCAACTGCAGGAATCCAGGCTTCTTATGATGACGGCAAGGCAGATGAGTTCGTAGAGCCATTTGCAGTAGTAAAAGACGGAAAGCCAGTTGCAGCGATTCAGGACAATGATTCTGTGATCTTCTTTAACTTCCGTCCAGACCGTGCAAGAGAGATCACTCACGCATTCCGTGACGCAGAGTTTGATGGATTTGCAAGAGAGAAAAAATTAGATCTTGTCTATGTATGTTTCACCGATTACGATGAGACCATCACAGACAAGCTGGTTGCTTTCAAGAAAGAGGGCATTACCAATACTCTGGGTCAGTACCTGGCAGACCACGGCAAGACTCAGGTGAGAATCGCTGAGACTGAGAAGTACGCTCATGTAACCTTCTTCTTCAACGGCGGTGTTGAGGAGCCAAACCAGGGTGAGGATCGTGTCTTAGTTCCGTCTCCAAAGGATGTGGCAACTTATGATCTGAAGCCTCAGATGAGCGCATATGAGGTATGCGACAAGCTGGTAAACGCCATCAAGTCTGATAAATATGATGTGATCATCATCAACTTCGCGAACCCGGATATGGTAGGTCATACCGGCGTAGAGTCCGCAGCGATCAAGGCCATTGAGGTGGTTGACGAGTGCGTAGGACGTGCTGTTGAGGCATTAAAAGAGGTGGATGGCGTGATGTTCATCTGTGCAGACCACGGCAACGCAGAGCAGTTAGTAGACTACGAGACCGGCGAGCCATGGACCGCTCATACCACAAACCCAGTTCCATTTATCCTGGTGAACGCAGATCCTTCTTACAAGCTAAGAGAGGGCGGCGCACTCTGCGATATTGCACCAACTCTGTTAGAGTTAATGGGCATGGAGCAGCCAAAAGAGATGACTGGTAAATCTTTACTGGTGAAATAAGACTCCTCAGAGCGAGGATTTACGAATGAGAAAGACGGATACGGAGTGACGTATGCGTAAAAAAACTACCGACAGATAAAACCATGAAAAATGGGATGTTTGTCGGTAGTTTTTTATGTCATAGGAAACAAGGATTTTTTAGTTTTCTTCGTACAACTTTGTGTAGATTTCCTCGCATAACGCGTCCACATAAGCCGGATCTGGAAGATCCTTGTGGGTGATCAGATAATCCTGGATGATCTGGAAGCGTTTTAAGCTGATCTCTTCGTCATTTAACTGGTCGAGATCCAGGATTTCCCGGTCGATGTCCTGGGCGCTCTGTTCCGATAAGAACCATTGGATGAGATCATTGGTTTTCTGCTTTTCTTCTTCAATCTGCGGAAGCAGATCCCTGGCAGATCTGTTTGATTTTATGTAAACTACCATAGAGAAGATTCCCATGGCGGTCAGAGCGGTCTGGATCAGATAGCGGGAAAATCCAGCCATAGGCAGACGGACGATCTGTAACCAGCACAGAGCCGAGAAGATCAGGACTGCGCCGCCGACGATGAGAAAAGCGGAGGCAGAGGAACGAAGATCCTCATATTTCTGACCTTTATCTACATAAGCTGTGGACTGCTGCTTGAAGGAAAGGGCAGATGCTGGATCGGTGGAGCGAGAACCTTTCGTGGAAACATCTGGATCATCAGAATTCGCCAGATTGTGAAAGTCTTCCGAAGCATATCCGGAGAAACTTCGAACTTCTTATGGAAATCATCAAACTTCTTATACTTAGACAACCATTCGTCACGATGTGCATCTATCTGCCGGAAGTGCACTTTCATCAATACCCCCTTATCACGCAACTGACGATGATATTTAGTATAGAGCGTCGTATCAATCGGCACAAAATAATCCGGCATAATGCCACCTCCACCATATACCGTACGTTCTAATTTATGAGTCTTAAACTTAAGAGAATCAGGAAAATGAATACTATCGGCACTCAGCATTTCCCCTCGGTTATAGCGGTCTATCAAATCTTCATTATATTTTTCAATACTTTCGTAAGGCTTCTGAATACAACGCCCTGCCGGAGTATAATAACGAGCCACCGTCAAGCGAATCATAGAGCCATCGGGCAAGTCGATGGGACGCTGCACCAGCCCCTTACCGAAAGTACGGCGACCAACCACTACTCCTCTGTCCCAGTCCTGAACAGCTCCGGTCACGATTTCACTGGCAGAAGCCGAAAACTCATCCACCAGCACAATCAGACGCCCATCCCGGAAATCTCCGGTACCCTTGGCAAAGAACTCGCTACGAGGATTCCGGCGTCCTTCGGTATAAACAATCAACTCTTGTTTTTCCAAAAATTCATTTGCCAAATCGATGGCAGCATTCAGATAACCTCCACCGTTACCCTGCAAATCAAGCACCAAATCTTTCATGCCTAGTTTTTTCAGTTCAGCCAATGCCTTCTTAAACTCCTCATGCGTGGTAGCACCAAAACGATTGATGCGGATATAACCGATTTTATCTTTCAACAGATAAGAAGCATCGAGGCTGTAAACCGGAATTTTATCCCTTTTCACCGTAAAAGGAAGCAGTTCCCCCACTCCACGGCGCACAATTTTCAGATTCACTTCCGAACCCTTCGGCCCCTTCAAACGGCGCATGATATCTTCCGTGCTCATCTTCACACCGGCAATAATCGTATCATCCACCATTACAATGCGGTCACCGGCCAGAATGCCAACCTTCTCAGAAGGACCTCCCGATACAGGCTGTATAACGAAAAGAGTATCTTCCGCCATATTAAACTGAATACCGATTCCTTCAAAATTGCCCTGCAACGGCTCATTCATTTTTTTTACCTCTTCCGCATCCGAATAAACAGAATGCGGGTCAAGCTGTTCCAGCATCTTTATAATGGCTTCTTCCACCATCTTGCCTTCATCCACCTTGTCGACATACAGATTGGCAATGGCAAACTCCGCCAATTGCAGTTTACGGGCCGGGGAATCCACTAAAGACTTTCTTTCCTGTGCCCGGACAGCACAGAAAGAAAAAATGCAGGCAATCAAGCCTGCAACTAAATACTTGGTATATTTCATCATTAATCTATTTTCATTCCTTCAGGCAAAAACGGAGTCACATCTTTACCGAATTGCAATAATTCCCTCACAATAGTAGAACTGATAGAAGTCAGTTCGGGCTCGGTAAACAGTAAAATAGTCTCTATTCCCGCCAGCTTCCGATTGATATCGGCAATGGTTTCCTCGTACTCAAAATCATGCACGGTACGAATGCCGCGCACGATAAACCCGGCATTCTGTTCTTTGGCAAAATCCACCGTCAGACAGTCATACGCCTCCACCCTGATACGAGGTTCATCGGCAAACAATCCGCGAATCATTTCCAGACGTTTATCCATCGGGAACCAAGTCTTTTTATTATCATTAATACCAATACCGATAATCACCTCATCCATAAAGGTCAATGCCCGTTTTACAACCGAATAATGCCCGATGGTGAAGGGATCGAATGTTCCCGGAAATATTGCTCTTCTCATCTCACGCTATATCTTCTTCTATAACAAGGTTTTCAATTATAAAGTTTTGTCTTTCCATGGTATTCTTACCCATATAGAATTCCAACAGTTCTTTCACCAAATCGGTCTTTCTAAGGCTTACCTGTTCCAAACGCATATCTTTTCCGATAAAATGCTTGAATTCATCGGGTGAAATCTCTCCGAGTCCCTTAAACCGAGTAATTTCAGGATTGGGACTCAACCGTTCGATAGCAGCAATCCTTTCCTCTTCCGAATAGCAATAGACAGTTTCGTACACTCCCTTCTTACGGTTACGCACGCGGAACAAAGGAGTCTGCAAAATATACACATGTCCTTTCTTTATCAAATCGGGGAAGAATTGCAGGAAAAACGTTATCAACAACAGACGTATATGCATGCCGTCCACATCGGCATCGGTTGCCACAATCACTTTATTATAACGCAGTCCCTCTATGCCTTCTTCTATGTTAAGAGCCGCTTGCAGCAAATTAAACTCTTCATTCTCATACACCACCTTCTTGGTCAGCCCGTAAGAATTCAGCGGCTTACCGCGAAGACTGAACACCGCCTGCGTGTTTACATCACGACTTTTCGTGATAGAACCGCTTGCCGAATCACCCTCGGTGATAAAAATACAGCTTTCCTCTTTCTTATCTCCCTTTGCATCATTGAGGTGGAAACGGCAGTCGCGCAACTTACGGTTATGAAGGTTCGCTTTCTTGGCACGTTCACGTGCCAGTTTAGTCACACCGGCTATCGCTTTACGCTCTTTCTCGGATTCCTGTATCTTTTGCAACATCACATCCGCCACGTCCATATGCTTGTGCAGATAATTATCCACTTCCGTCTTCACAAAATCGCCTACGAACTTATTCACCGTAGGACCGCCGGGAGCCATATTGGTAGATCCCAACTTAATCTTTGTCTGACTTTCAAACATCGGTTCTTCCACATTGACGGCAATGGCTGCCACCAATCCGTTACGGATGTCCGCATAATCCATATTCTTATTGAAATACTCTTTAATAGTACGTGCAATATGCTCCTTAAAAGCACTTTGATGTGTACCCCCCTGAGTGGTATGTTGCCCATTGACAAACGAATAATACTCTTCGCCATACTGTCCGGTGTGCGTAAAGGCAATCTCTATATCCTCATCTTTAAGATGGATGATGGGATACAGACCGGTAGCCGTCATATTATCATTCAACAAATCCACCAGCCCGTTGCGCGACAATATACGCTGTCCGTTATAAATGATAGCCAATCCCGTATTGAGGTAAGTATAATTGCGCAACATCGTTTCCACAAATTCAGAGCGGAAACTATAATTTTCAAATAAAGTATTATCCGGTTCAAAGAAGATATAAGTACCGTTCTCTTCCGAAGTATCTTCCGTCCGGTCTGTCAGCAAATCTCCTTTGGCAAAAGTAACAATACGCACCTTCCCTTCGCGGTAGCTTCGCACTTCAAAGCGCGAACTCAATGCATTGACCGCCTTCACACCGACACCATTCAGCCCGACACTTTTTTTAAAAGCCTTGCTGTCATATTTGCCACCCGTGTTCAGCACGCTCACCGCCTCAATCAGTTTTCCCTGAGGAATACCACGGCCAAAGTCGCGCACACTGACACGAAGTTTATCTTCTATTGTAATTTCAATCTTCTTGCCCGCCTGCATTTTAAACTCATCGATACTGTTATCGAGTACCTCCTTCAAAAGAACATAAATACCGTCTTCTGCATGCGCTCCGTCACCCAACTTTCCAATATACATACCGGGACGGGTACGCACATGCTCCATATCGCTGAGGTGGCGGATGTTATCGTCGGTATATTCTACGGCGGAATTGTTTATCAGTTCGTTGTTTTCTTCCATATCTTAGTAACGGTTACAAAATCAGTTTCTTCACGAGTACATTGTCAGACGATGCTTTTCTTATAAGCACGACGGCGCTTATGCTGTTCAGTCTCGAAATACTCCCACTGTGCCTGCACCTTTCCGTTCAGCTCCAGTTCCGGATTACTTTCGGCATACTTGAACCCCAATTGCTGATACACAGGAATCAGGTCGGAGAATAACAAAGCATTCACCCCTTTGTTTTGGTACTCAGGCTTCACAGCCACCAACAGTAAATCGAGCATGGGAGGATATTTATGCATAAACAGCACCTTCATCAAGTGATACCATCCCATAGGCAGCAAACGTCCTTTTGCCTTTTGCAATGCTTCAGACAAAGAAGGCATTGAAATACCCACAGCAATGAGTTTATCGTCGGCATCCGTAATCAGAGTCACCATACGCAAATCCACGATAGGCAGATACATCTTGATATACTGGTCAATCTGTCCTTGTGACAATGCCGAAAATCCATAAAGGGGCGCATATGCCTCATTCATCAGCTCAAAAATAGCCTGACCGTATTCGGCAGCAATCTTTTTACCCGATGTATATTTCTTAATCTTCAGATTAAACTTACGCTGAATCAAATCGCTGATACGCTTATGCTTGTCAGGAATAGCATCAGGCACATATATCTTATACTCCACCCAGTCGGCATCTTTCTCAAATCCCAACTTTTCCATATGTTGCGGGTAATAAGGATAATTATAAATAGTTGCCATCGTGCTCAACTGGTCAAAGCCTTCAATCAACATTCCTTCCGCGTCAAAATCAGTAAAGCCCAAAGGTCCTTGAATAGTATCCATGCCCTTCGACTTTCCCCATTCAGACACAGCATCCAGCAGTGCACGTGATATTTCTATATCATCCAGAAAATCAATCCATCCAAAACGCACTTCCTTTTTCTGCCATGTTTCATTGGCACGATGATTGATAATTCCGGCAATACGTCCCACCACTTTATCATCTTTATAGGCCAAAAAGTAAACAGCCTCGCAAAACTCAAAAGCAGCATTCTTCTTCGGGCTGAACGTATTCAGCATATCATCGTACAAATCGGGTACGGAATAGGGATTATCCTTATATAACTCGTAATTAAAACGTATAAATGTTTTTAGTTCCTTTTGGGTACTGACTTTCTTAATGGTAATAGCCATGTTCGATTTTTATAAAAATTCAGGCGGTAAAGATAGCTGTTTTTAATTTAAAAAGAGGTGATTTTCACACCTTTTTTCATTGTTGGGCAATAAGATAGGCCGTATAAGCCACATAACACACCATCATCAACACCCCTTCAGGGCGTGTAATGGTACGTTTTTTGAAGAACCATCCCACCAGCCACAACAGCAGTGCGGAAGCAATCATCACCGTCAAGTCAAGATTATTGATGCCACCCATCGGCAAAGGTGAAATAGTTGCGCTACATCCCAACACAAAGAATATATTAAACAGATTGCTACCTATCACATTTCCGATGGCAATACCCGGATTCTTCTTCAATGCAGCCGTAACAGATGTGGCCAGCTCGGGCAACGAAGTACCTCCTGCCACCAAAGTCAATCCTATAACAGATTCGCTGACACCCAGCGACCGGGCAATACCGCTTGCTCCTTCAACAAAGAGTTGCCCGCCAAAGATGAGACCTGCCAGTCCGCCCACTATAAAAAGAACAGATTTCCATACAGGCATCTCTTTAATCTTCTGTTCTTCTCCCACTTCTTCGCCTCCGTTTCGTGCAATGGCAAATGTATATCGCAAGAAAATAAGAAAGAAAGCGAGCAGAATAAGTCCGTCAATCCGCCCGATTATATTTTCATTGCCTTGATCGAGCATCACATCATTGGCACAAAAGAAAAGTACCAGCGAAGAAAGAATCACCAGCGGTATTTCTTTGCTCATGGTTCCCTCACCAACTTTGATGGGTAGTACCACCGCCGTGCAACCGATAATCATCAAAGCATTGAATGTATTACTACCCACCACGTTACCGATAGCCATCTCTGCACTTCCGTTTAAAGCAGAAAGTACACTGATTACCAACTCGGGTGCGGAAGTACCGAAAGCCACGATGGTGAGACCGATTACGAGGTCGGAAATACGAAAACGCTTGGCAACAGCAGCCGAGCCGTCAGTCAGGCCGTTTGCTCCCAGCAATATAAGGGCTAAACCGCCGATTAAAAGAAGGGTGTCTAACATAAATTATTTGATTGAATTTTAAAATTTGACGGTAAAATTAAAGGTATTATCCGAAAAAGACAAGGAAATGGAGGAGGAATGATGGATAAAAAGAAAGTAGGAGAAAACGATAGTCGTTCACTCCTACTTTAATTATAAGCTAGATAATAGCTGTAAAACTATTATTTACTGAAACCTACAATTTACTGTACTTTAATAGGTATATTAACTACTGTCTTAATACCATTAAGGTCTGTGATGGTTACTTCAATAGTAGTTTCATAAACACCAACACCCATAGGCATATCTTCCAACTTCAGTCCATTAGTAGCATCTATTGCGGCTTTACCATTACCGGCATCTTTAACTTTAAAAGTATAAGAAGCGCTTGTCGTTCCGAACAAATCGATAGAACTATCGAATTCTTTTTCAGAGTTGCTTGCTTTCAAAGACAAGCCGTTATACTTACTAACACTAGTCCCTGCACCTGTTCTCTTTGCAATAGTATATGTACCTGTATTAGCATTCTTACTATCATCTGCTAATGTAACAGCTATAGGAGTTACCACAGCGTTTTCTTTATAGAATAAGAATGCAGCGTCGGCAAACGGTGATACAAACTTAACTTCAAATGAAGGTATTTCAACTTTCAGTTTTGTATTTGCTGTTCCACCAATAAAGTAGTTACCCTTAACAGTTACATTCTGTTTAACCTTATTATCAGCAATAACACCTGTGGCTTCAAGAGTTGGAGTTGCACCAGTTGTACAAGTAGCCAAAGCAGTGCCATCTGCTGCCGGCTGAGGTTCAAACTTAATATTTGCCCATTTGAAATCATCTGCAACTTCATTATAAGCATTGGTCATGTTATACTTCTTCACATTAGAACCGGTGCCACTCAGAAGAGCTGTCAGTACATTGTCTGTAAATGCTTTACTCTTAGACAAAAGTTCATCAAATGCAGGCAATGTAACCTTAACAGGAGCAGCTACTTTCTTAAACTCATTACCATCAACATCTGTCAATGTCAAGTTCAAAGTATAAGAACCTGCTTCGGCAGTTGTTTGATATGAACCATTCTGAATTACTGCATACTTAACAGTCTTGATATTTTCTGCAGTTACAGGAGTTACTTCTGTTTTACCATCTGTACCGTCTGCCTTCAAATCTTTATAATACTTCACAGTAGGAGAAGCATAGATAAATTTAGCAGCTTTATCATCAGCTACTGTCCATTTCATACGAGCAGCAGCAACTTTGGCAGCATCAGCAGTTGACATTCCGGTCAGAGCAGTACCCAAATCGATAATAATCTTACCCGGAGTATCCATTGCTTTGTAAGTTACTTCAGATACCGGAGTTTCAGGGTCAACTTCTGTTCCTTCAAAGTTTACAGTAAAATCAACTGCAGTCGCAGTAGTACCGTTAAACTTCACATAATTTACTGTCAAAGAAATATTCTTAGCTCCGGCTGCAGCGGCAGTAGAAGAGATAGTCATAGTCTTACCATTGATAGTAATTCCCTTATTTGCCAATGTAGTAGGGGTACTAGTAGTCAGATAAGCATCATAAGCTACTTCTGTCTGTTCTTTGATTTTATATGTCTTAGGAGTTGTAGAAGGAGTAATTTCTTCCGATTCCATATTATCCACTGAGAAAGTAACCTCTTTTCCATAAGGTACTGTTACAACAGCAGGTGGATTAGAGAATCCACTAGCGGTAGCTACCAATGCACCATTTGCATACAATGCATTAACCTCCTTGTTAGTCACAGCTGCTGTCGGTGCCACTTTTGTGTCATAACTAGTCAAAATATTACCATCTTCCTGAACAGCATAAGCTATATCACTACCTTTATATTGAAATGCTTTGGCAATATTACTTGCAGTAACCGTGCTATTAGGTTCTATATCCAATACCCATAGACCATTAGCCGAAGCAGCCTTAGTTATGATACCTTCATACGGAGTAGCTGAAATAGTTGCAGGAGCCTCTGTTTCGCCATCGCTGGCAATCAACTTAATAGCTGCTGTCGACAAATCATAAGAAGCAGGAGTAACACGAACCACTAAAGAGCTAGG
>OLSA01002527.1_pt1 | contig 13614 bp, 4 predicted proteins | sample 1672731 | NCBI WGS metagenome assembly OLSA01 (sample SAMEA3136718, study PRJEB25190) | human gut metagenome | biome: human gut; feature: human-associated habitat; material: faeces | place: Austria | collected 2013
GCGTGACGGTGCTGGCGGCGGCGCTCATCGTTCCGGCACTGCCCTGGCTGCTTGGCTTTGCCGCCGGGGCTATGCTCTATGTGGTGGCCGCCGAGCTGCTGCCCACGCGCGGCGATTCCGGCCCGGGGGCGCTGGCCTTTGCCGCGGGCTTTACCGTAATGATGATCCTGGACGTGGCATTGGGGTAGGGAGGAGGGTTGACAACGGCCAATTCCTGTAATATAATGTCGCTGACAAGTAAATAAACAGTCTGTTGATCCAATGTCGCCGGCGACCGTACAGCCCACCACGGGCCAGGCGTCGGCATAGAAGGAAAGGGGTAGCCAAACCCCGCACGACCGGTACTGTGAGCGCAAGGATGCACCGAAGCGGCGTAAGCCGCCGGGACGAAAGTCCGCCATTGTGGGTAAGCCCATGAGAAGGTAGGCTGCAAACGAGGAGGGATGTCTGTCCCCCGCGGCGCGAGCCAGGAGAATTGCATTGTGTAGGACAAAGTTGCAGCGGGCGCGCTCTCCGTGTGCGGGAATCTTGTACCACCATGTAGATGTACCACGCTGACCTCCTGAACGGGAGGTCGGTGTTTTTTGCACCGCCTTTTTCGCGGCCGGCCCTTTTGGGCGGGCGGCAGGGGCGGCGACGTCTTTCCGTGGTGCAGGGGTCGTATCTATTGCGTTCGCTGTCCGGCTTTGCGCCGGGCAGCGTTTCATTTTCGCGGGACAGAGTGCACTCTGTCCCGTTTTTCATGCCCTGCATGAAAAATATTTCCCTTGCCAGGCTGACACGCTGCCATACACAGCGAAGCGGTGCGGAAAACTCGACTGTCAAGCTGAGACGCCGTGCGCTTTCCATCTGACCGTGAAACTGTGCAGACGAGTCCCCTTTGTCAAGCTGAGGCGGCCATTGGCCGCGTGCTTTTCCATAAGTGGGGCGGGGATGTTGCCGCATCCCCGCCCACCCCCTCACGTCGACAAAAAATTTACATAAAGGAGAAAGAGATATGAGGAAGAGAGTCATAAGCTGGCTGCTGACCGTCGTGATGGTCGTCAGCATGCTGCCCACCTCCGTGTTGGCCGACACGCTGGCCGCGGATCAGGAGCAGCAGACCCAGCAGGAACAGACCGCCCCGGCGGACACGGAGAACACCGTCCCTGCCGGGAATGAGGAGACGCAGGAGCAGCAGGAGCCTGCTGAGGAAGTGCCTGTGTCCCGGTCTGCCCGCAGCGGCGGGGCGGACAGTGCGCCGACAGCCATCAACGATGCGGATGACTTCAAGAAAATGGTCGCCAGCGGCAGCTATACGCTGACGAAGGATATCATTGTCACCGAGCCCTATGCCAGCGACTTTTCCGGCACCTTTGACGGCAACGGCCACACCGTGACGCTGGCACTTGAGAATGAAGCAGGCGAATGTCAAGCGCTGTTTTCAAAAATTGCGGCTTCCGGCAAAGTCCAGAATCTTGGGATTGCGGGAACCGTTACAGGGAAAAAATATGTTGGCGGTATTGCCGGAAAAAATGCGGGCAGCATTGAGAATTGTAAGAATACCGCTGCAATCAAAGGTGCCAGTGCTGATGGCAGATGGATAGGTGGCATTGCCGGAGAAACCTCCAATGGTTCCAAGATTTTAAACTGCTACAACATTGGCACGATTTCCAGCGATCGAAGCGGTAAGGGTGTGTGTTTGGGTGGTATTGCTGGAAATGCTCCCAGTGCAAAAATCAGCAACTGCTATAATGCTGGACAGATAGTAACAAAGTCCACGACAAATTATGGCGCAATTGCTGGTTATGGTTATGGCGTTACCGTTTCTAACTGTTATTTTATTGCTGTTGACAACCTAAAAGGTGTATATGGTACTGAAACGGAGTCTACTCCAAAATCCGCCGAGGAGATGAAATCCCCCGCGTTTGCAGCCTTGTTAGGCAGCGCCTTCATGGCCAAGACCGGCGACTATCCCGCCCTCAGCTGGGAGACCCCCACCGCGGCGGTGACGTTTGCCATTCAGCCCGAGAATGCTGTGCTTACGATAAACGGCGGCACTTATACCGGCTCCACCACCGTGGCGCTGCCTGCCGCCGATGCACCGTATTCCTATACCGTGTCCTGTGACGGTTACACCACAAAAACCGGCACCGTGACCGTGAGGAACAAGGATAATCCCGTGGCTGATCCTGCCAATGTTACTGTTACGCTGGCGGAGGACACCTCTGCTTGGGTGAACGTGACCTTCAATGTCACGCCCACGGGTGCGGCCCTGACCGTCAAGCGGGGCGACATGACTGTTGAGCCGCAGAGCGACGGCAGCTATAAGCTGCTGAAGGGCGTCGAGTATACCTATACCGCCGTCAGTGACGACGAGGGCTATGAGCCCGCCGCCGGCACCGTGACGCCCACCGAGAACAGCACCCAAACCGTGGCGCTGAAAAAGGTGCAGAGCATCGAGGTGACCAAGGCTCCCACAAAGACGGAGTACTACAAGGGCGATGCCGAACTTGACCTGACCGGCATGGTCCTCACGGTGAACTATGATGGCACCAATGAAACCCGCACCATTACCGATGGCTATGACGCCGCCGGTGTGACGTTTGAAGGGTTTGACACCAGCGAGCCGGCGGAATCGAAAAGTATTACCGTCAGCTATAGAGGCAAGACCGCGAGCTTTGCGATCGAGGTCAAGGACAAGCTGCAATTCTCCGATTTCTTTAGTGCCATCAGTGACAGCGTCACGGCAACGAATAGTACGTCCCGTCCATTTGAGCCGGTACAATCTGAGGGATGCCTACAACCGGCAAGTAACGCGAGTTCCTATTCCCCCTCAACGATAACGATTGCGGCTATCAAGAATGTAACTGTATCTTTTGACTATTGCGGCGGTACAGGTTATACGGACTTCTATGTCAAAAAAGGCAGTAGTCAACTGTTAGCCTCCTATTATAGCTCCGAGTGGAAGAATTTTTCTGCTGATCTGAGAATTGGGGAGACACTGACGCTGAGTTATGGTTCCTCAAGCGGACTCAAGCTCAAAAACTTCACCGTCTCCCCGCTGTACACGCTGACCATAGCGCCGAACCAGACGGACGCGACGGTCACTCTGAAAGATAAGGAAGGCAAAGCCGTCTCCGGCAGCAATGGCGTATTCGCCGTAAAAGCCGCGGCGGACTACACCTACACCGTCACCAAAAAGGGCTATGAGCCCGCCACCGGCAAGGTGACCATGAGCGCCGAAAATCAAACGGTCAATGTTACCCTTGTCAAACTGCCGGTCATTACCCTGCAGTTTACCCCCGATGATGCGGCGGTAACACTGAAACAGGGAAACACCACCGTTTACAAGGAGTCTGCGGACAGCGAAAAAGGCAAGAATGTCTATATCGCTGCCAAGAATACGGCCTATACCTACACCGCCACCAAGTTCGGCTATGAGACGGCCACCGGCACGATCAGTGTTGCGACCACCGATGTGAACAAGACCGTCACGCTGACCGAGTTGGCAAAGCAGACGGTGACCTTCAACATCACCAAGCCGGAGGGCGTGAGCGCCGAGCCTGTCGTCACCGTGAAGTACAACGGTACCAAGGTGTACGAGGGCAGCGGCACGAACTGCACCCTCCCCGCCGGGAACTATACCTACACGGCCACCCTGGATGGCTGCGATACCTTGTCTGGGAGTTTTGTGGTCCAGGCTGCCAAGACCATAGGCCTGGAGTTCGTCAAGTCGCTGACCTTTGACGATTTCTTTGCCGGCCTGGACGGTATCACCGCCGAGAACGGCACACGATATGGCTTTGAACCGGTACGGGCTGCTGGCGGGAACTACCTGCATCGAAATGACAGCGTAAGTTACAGCAATAATACAGCCACGATTACCCTGAAAGCTGATAAATCGCTTGTGCTGCAGTTTGATTATTACGGAGGTACGTATTATAGCAGCAGCGAGTATTTTTCTGTAAAAAAGGGAAGTACCGAGATTTTTAAGTCATATAACAGCAATGAGTGGAAGACATATAGTGTGGCAGTGGCTGCGGGCGATGTGCTGACGCTGACATACAAAGGATATGGGGAAAACAGCTATGTCGATCTGAAAAACTTTACCGTTTCCCCCGTCTACACCGTCTCTCTCAATGTCACCGGCGCGGAGGATTGCACGGTCGCCTTGCAGGATGCCAGCGGTGCAGCCATCACCGGCACCGACGGTAAGTATGCGGTCCCCGCCGGAGTGTACACCTACACGGTCAGCAAGTTCGGCTACGAGACTAAGACAGGAACCATCAAGGTTGAGGGCGGGGACGTGTCCAAGGATGTGGCCCTCACTGCCCTGACGGCGTACCAGGTGAAGTTTGCCGCTGATCCGGCGGATGCGTCTGTTACGCTGACCCACCCCGTGGGCGGCACGATCACAGCAGACGAGAACGGCGCATACATCGTCTACGCCGGCGAGACGTATGCCTATACCATCGCCAAGGCGGACTATATCACGGTCAGCGGCAGCTTTACCGCTGCCAAAAACGACACCATCAAGGTAACACTGACCTATGCCGGTGCGGGCTGGGACGGCACGACCAAGACCGCGCCCAAAACAGAAAACGGTGTCTATCAGATCGGCACCGCCGCGGAACTGGCATGGTTTGCCGATGCGGTCAACGGCGGGCAGAGAGATATCAGCGCCAAACTCACCGCCAACATCAACCTCAACGACAAGACCTGGACGGCCATCGGCACCAGCAGCAATAAGTTCGCCGGCACCTTGGACGGCGATAATTACACCGTTAGTGGACTCGTTACAACCGGCCTTGTGGGGGAACTTGCAGAGGGCGGCGTAGTTGAAAATCTGCGTGTGAATTGCGCGATTGTCAGTACCTCGTCGCTTTTGGGAGGTGTTGCCAATTCCAGTGCAGGAACGATACGGAACTGCATGGTCAGTGGTAGTATCACATTCTCCAGCAATGGCCCTAATGCTGCATTAGCAATCGGAGGCATTGTTGGACGGACCACCGGAAACAGCGTGATTAGTGGCTGCGTTAGTAGGGCTGTCGTCAAGGATGCTTACGATAACAGCACATATGGTACAACCGCACCTTTGGGAGGCATTACCGGATATGCACACGGTGTTGTCGAGAACTGCTATTTTACCGGTACTCTCGCGGTAAAGAAGACGCAGCCGAATAAGATTATCTATCAAAAACGCGGCGGACTTGTAGGCGAACTGCAAGCTAATGCAGAGCTCAAGGGTTCCTATGTGGCAGGAGAGTTCGCAATAGCAGATGAGAGTAAGTTCGGTGCGGTAGTTGGCGTGGTTGCCAGCAGCGCCACCATCACCAACTGCGCTTATCTGGACACCATCGCACCACAGGCCGTGGCGGAAGGCAGCACCAGCGGTATGACTGCCCGCACCGCGGACTATATGCGCACCCCGGAATTTGCGGCGGAGATGGGGATGCACCTTGACAGCGACAACAGCAACGGCGGCTTCCCGGTGCTGCCCTGGCAGGGCGGCACCCCCGTGGACAATGCCGATCTCAAGGCCGCTGCCGCCGCCGCCAACGCCTTGCAGCTTCGCGGCATGAGCGCCGCCGACGCCGCCAAGAAAGCCAAGGCCGACTGGTACGCCGAGAATGTGCTGGGACTCTATAACCTTGAGAACTATAACGATAAGGCCGACCTCTGCGAGAAATACGGCATCGAAGAGCCCGGCGAAGCGGTCACGAACCCGCACGACTATTTCCTGACCGCCCTGCAAAAGCACTTCTATAAGGAACTGGGGCTCGATGCCGAGAATGCAGACCTTCTGAAGGCCGATGCCTCCGGCGTCTATCAGCTCCGCGGCCTTACCCCGGTGAGCGGCGACCCGGAGGAGGAAGAGAGTGCGCAGACCTATACCGGCTTCCTGACCCTGCCCGCGAACGTCACCGTTTCCGTGGAGGGCGAGGAAAAGACCGTTTCCCTCGCATGGACGGCGGATAACGCTCTGGTGAACACCGCCACCGGCGCGCTCACCGCGCCTGCGAAGGATAAGGTCACGGTGACCCTCACCGCCACGCTCCGAAGCGGCGCGGCCGCGAAGGTCAAGACCTTCAAGTTGTGCCTTTGGTCCGAGAATGCGGAAAAGGTGCAGACCCTGGAAGACATTGCCGCCGAGTTCACGCGCAAGAATATTGCCGTGCAGCCCCTGCAAGGTGTGGGACTCTATGATGAAACCAACATCACCGACGCCTTCTGCCGCCTGCTGAGGGAACAGGGCTATGCGGATGTGGCGGACAAGGCCGAGATCACCTATGTCAACGGCAGCGCCAAGGCCAACGGCTTTGACGGTACCAAGGTACAGTACATTGCCGACAACGGCGACATCACCTACTTCACCGGTGACGGCACCGCCCGCCAGACCGTGCAGTACACGGGATTGAAGTTCCGCATCGCCTATGCCGGGGTCACCAAGGAGATCATCCTGCGAGGCACCGTGGGACGCAGCGCCGATGCTGTGCAGCAGCTGGTGGAGAGCGCCGCCGAGTCCCTGAACTGGGAACTCATCCGCGGCGAGAATACCAACGGGGCCACCCAAAGCGAGGTGGCGGGCTGGACGCTCTACACCGTGAACGACCGCATCACCTCCAACCTCACGCTTCCCTCCGGCATTGCGGGGCGCTATGATGTGAAGGTGCAGTGGGGCACCCGGAACACCGAGTGGCTCTACATCACCAACGGCACCAACGGCACCGGCGTGGGCACCGTCAACCGCCCCCTGCAGCCCGCCGACGGCACGGCGCTGCCCGAGAAGGCCGGCAAGTTCCGGCTGATCGCCCGCGTGACCTATGACGGCTTCGATGACTACACGCTGGCGCACATCACCGGCGACAACGGCGTGGAGGTCTATGCCGATGTGTTCTTTGATGCCACCGTTGCGCCCTTCGACAGCAGCGTGACCAGCGAGATGCAAAACGCTCTGGCGGAGAAGTATCAGGGGCTCCTGCGTGACTTTGTGGATAAGACAAAGCCCGTGAATTTGGATGCCGTCAGCGACGATATGCAGATGCCCAGACCCGCTCTTCTGGAGCAAGCGGGCATCATGAGCGACAGCTATAACCAGAAGGTCACGATGGTGAGCCGCACCCCCGATGTGCTGGACTTCAACGGCTATCACGCCATGGTCTACCGCCCGCTGCCCGGTGAGGAGCCGGTGGAGGCGAAGTATGTGGTCACCATCACCACCCGCAGCTCTGGCCTTCTGCTGGCGCGGCAGGAGTTCAGCTTCACCATTCAGCCTTTTACCCAGCAGGAGTTGGATGATGCCGCCGCCTTTATGACCAAGGCGCTGACCGGGGATGTCTACTGGGACGGTATCAAGAACAAGAATACGGATAAGACCAAGGTCACCTCTGACCTGTACCCCTTCGCTGAGATCTGCAAAAACAAGGACGGCACGCTGGAATACGTCCGCGGCACGGTGAATATGACCTTCGACGGCATCGAGGCCGACGATATCCCCGGCTGGCTCGATACGGAGAAGTACCGCTGCTTCCGATCCTCCCGACCCTCCGTCATCGAGAATGAGCTCCTGCGTGTGCACCAGCCGGAGTACAATACGACAGTTACGCTGGACAGCGTTCTGACCTACACCAAGTACGCCCAGTATTGGGAAAAGTTCGGCATCAACGGCACCGAGGAGACCAAGGAACGCTACAAGGACTTTGCCCAATTCTACAAGCAGCCCATCCACATCGATCTGACGGTGATCGGCGAGAAGAACGCCGCTGACCCCAACGAAAATCAGACCCTCACCGTGAAGGTCAAGGTGGACGGATACAACAAGAACGGCCATACCTTCACGGGAATCTCCGACTTTACCTTCACCGGCAAGGTCAACGAGGATCCCACCGCTTGGGACGCTGTGAAGGCGTGCTTGGACAGTGCCAACTACACCTATACCGGCAGCGGCACCTACATCAAGAGCATCACCGATGCAAGCGGCCACACCCTCAAGGAGAAGGGCGACGGCAAGTCCTCCGGCTGGATGTTCGGCCTCGCCGTCAAGGGCGGCACCGAGACCTTGCCCAAGACCACGCTGGATAACACCTATCTCAAGGACGGCGACACCCTGCGCCTGTTCTTTACCGACACCTATATTCCGCTGGACCCGACGGATCCCACGGTGCCCGGTACGGAAGTGCCCGGCTTCGATGAGGCGTATGCCGGCGCCAAGGCGTATATCCAAAGCGCGGTGAGCACCCCGGTCGTCAGCTATCTCTTCGGCGAATGGGCGGTACTGGGACAGGCTCGCGCCGGCGTGGAGCTGTCCGATGCATACATTCAGGCCTACTACGATAAGGTTGTGGCCTATGTAAAGGCGAACATCGGCTCTGACGGCATCCTCCGGAAACCCGATGATAAAAACACCCCCGTCATCACCGACAATGAGCGTATTGCCCTGGCCCTTACCGCCATCGGCAAGGACCCCGCCAACGTGGGTGGCAAAAACCTGCTGGCAGCGCTACAGGACAAGGATATCATGAAGGTCACCGATACCAGTTACACGGATATCAACGGTCTCGTCATGGGTCTGCTGGCGCTCAACAGCCGCAATTACACCTCCGACACCTCCTGGCTGGTGCAGGCCATTCTGGGCCAGCAGAATGCGGACGGCAGCTGGAGCGCCAGCGCCGACAGAAAATCTGTCGGCGACGTGGACATGACCGCCATGGCGCTACAGGCGCTGGCACCCTACTATAAGGACGGCGGCAATGAAACCGTGAACACCGCCGTGGAGAAAGCCCTCAACTGGCTCTCCGGCAAGTATCAAAGCGGCTACGACTCCTCCGAGAGCTGCGCACAGGTGGTCATCGCCCTTTCCGCCCTGAATTTGGATGCCAACACGGACGCGCGCTTTACCAAGACCGTGGAGGGGAAGACCCTGAGCGTGCTGGGGAACCTCCTGCAGTACCGCGTGGCGAAGAACGGCGGCTTTAAGCATCAGTTCGCAGACAAGGCCGTCAACGAGATGGCCACGGAGCAGGCGCTTTGCGCCATGGCCGCCTATGCGCGCTTTACGGAGAAGGCCAACGCCCTCTACGATATGACTGACGCCGCCTGCGCCCATCGCTTCGGCGAGTGGAAAGTGACCGTGGCCGCCACCTGCACCAAGGACGGCGTCAGCCGCCGGATCTGCTCCATTTGCGGCGCCGTGGAGGAAAAGTCCGTTCCCGCGCCGGGCCACAAGTTCGGCGCGTGGACGACCACCAAGGAACCCACCTGCACCGAGACCGGCACGGAGAAGCGCACCTGCTCCGTCTGCTCCAAGGAGGAGACCCGCGTTATCGCTGCGTTGGGCCACACCCCCGGCACGGAGATGCTCGCAGACAAAGATGGCCACTGGAACGTCTGCAAGGTTTGCCATGCGGTGGTCAACAAGACCGGGCACACCTATGTGAACGGCATCCAGTGCGTCTGCGGTGCGGTGAAGTCCGAGGGTGGTACGCTGAAGCGCATCGAGGTATCTGACACGATTACAGTGCCCGATACCCTGCGGGATAACGAGAAGCTGAACAGCGTGGAAAGGATCAAAGCCGAGCTGCAGCTGCAGATCACATTGAAAAACAGCAAGGGCAATAAGGACAACACCGTTTTCATGGATGTGTCGCTGCTCGTATTCGAGAACAACGAGTGGCGTCCTGCCACCAAGGAGGACCTGACAGCCGGCAAGATCACAGTTTTGCTGCCCTACCCGGAGGCCGTGGCCGCCAAGTACGGCCAGTATAACTTCACCGTGGCGCACATGGTCGCCATGGCGGACTGCGGCCTGGATGTGGGTACCGTGGAATTCCCCGCTGTCACCAAAACCCCCAGCGGTCTGCTGGTGACGCTGACCGGCCTGTCTCCTGTGGCCATCAGCTGGACGGAGTCCACCAACCACTATTACTACAACCCCACCGCGACGCCGGACAAGACCGACTCCGCCAACACGGCGGACGACAGTCAGATGGTGCTGTGGCTGGGCAGCGCGGTCCTGGCGGCGGCAGCCGTTGTGGTGCTGACCCGGAAGAAGCGCGTTTCCAAGTAACAACAGAACAGCCGACGCAGGGGCGCGAAAGCGCCTCTGCGTATGGCGCTTTTATGAGGAATGAGAGATATGAAGAAAAACCACCGATTTTGGCTGTTGGCGCTGGCACTGTCCCTGCTGCTGACCTGCGCCGCCTGCGGAAAAAAGACCGTATCGTACGCCCCCGGCAACATTCCCACGGCAAAGCAGGAGCAGACCACGGACACCAGGAAGGACGACACAGCTGAAACGGGCACCACCAAGGCTGACGGCAAGCAGGACGCGGCAAAGACTGAGGATAAGACCGCGGACGATAAGAAGCCTGACAAGCAGAAGTCGGCTGATGATGCCAAAAAGGCCGAGGAGGACGCCAAAAAGCAGGAGGAAGCCAAGCGCCTGGAGGAGCAGAAGCGGCTGGAAGAAGAGAAGAAACAGCAGGAACAGGAGCAGCCTTCTGCGCCGGACCCGGACCCTGCGCCTGCACCTGACCCTGCGCCGGCGGCATCCGTATCGCTGTACATCTCCTGCGCCACGGTGCTCAATAATATGGACAAGTGCTCCGACGGCGTGAAGGGCCTTATCCCCGCCGACGGCGTGATCCTGTCCACCACGGTGACCATCACCGAGGGGGAGTCTGTCATGTCCGTACTGAAGCGGGCCTGCGGTGACGCGGGTATCCCGGTGAGCTCCAGCGGCAGCTATGTCAAGGGCATCAACGGCCTGTTCGAAAAGAACGTAGGCAGGAGCTCCGGCTGGATGTACTGCGTGGGGGGAACCTTCCCCAACTATGGCGCGGACAGCTATACGCTCTCCGGCGGCGAGAGTATTCAGTGGCTCTACACCTGTAATATGGGTGCAGACGTGGGCAATACCTACATGGGCTGACAAAAGGGCGGCTTTTGCCGCCCTTTTTCCGCACGCAGGATTGACGTATCCCCTGGCGGCAGGGTATAATCAAAAGGTTAAGACATCATGTATGCAGGAGGTGATCCCATGGACGATACGCTGCGCACTTGCCATCCGGCGGTGAGCTTTGCCTATTTCGCCCTGGTCATCGCCTGCGCGATGCTGCTGATGCACCCGGTGTGCCTGGTTCTGTCGACGCTGGGCGGTGGGTGGTATGTTGCCCGTCTGCTGGGCGGCAAGGGCCTGCGCCGCCACCTGCTGTGGCTGCTGCCCATGGCCCTTCTGGCGGCGGCCCTGAACCCGGCCTTTGTCCACCAGGGCGTCACCATTCTGGCCTACCTGCCCTCCGGCAATCCTTTGACGCTGGAGAGCCTGCTCTACGGTCTGGCCGCCGGCGCCATGCTCAGCGCCGTGGCGCTGTGGTTCGTCTGCGTCACCGATGTCATCACCTCGGACAAGGTGGTGTACCTCTTTGGCCGCGTTATCCCGGCGCTGTCCCTGCTGCTGAGCATGATCCTCCGCTTTGTGCCCCGCTTTGTCCGGCGGCTCCGTGCCGTGGCGCAGGCCCAGCGGCATCTGGGCCGTGATACCCAGACCGGCGCCCCGGCCCGGCGCGTCAGAAGCGCCCTTCGTGTGTTCTCCATCGTTGTTACCTGGAGCCTGGAAAGCGGCCTCATTACCGCCGATAGTATGCGCTGCCGGGGCTATGGCCTGCCGGGGAGGACCTCCTTCTCCCTCTACCGCTTTGACCGGCGTGACGGTGCCGTCGCCCTCTGGCTGGCCTTCTGCGGCCTGTATCTGCTGGGCGGCGGTCTGGCCGGCGGCCTGCGCTTTCAGTATTATCCCATGCTGATCAGCGGCCCCGTCACACCGCTGACGGTCAGCTTTTTCGCCGTTTACGGCCTGCTCTGCTTTACGCCGGTGCTGCTGGACGCCCTGTCCCGGCGCCGCTATCTCGTCCGGAAAGGAGGGACTCCCCGTGCCTGAACTGCTGCGTTTGGAGCATTTTGGCTTCACCTACCCCCAGCAGCCCCGCCCCGCGCTGGCGGATGTGTCCCTCACGGTCCGTCAGGGCGAGTTCTGGGTCCTCTGCGGCGCCTCCGGCTGCGGCAAGACCACGCTTCTCCGCCAGCTGAAGCCCGCCCTGCGCCCCCACGGTGCGGCCGAGGGCTGTATCCTCTTCGACGGTCAGCCGCTGGATGACCTGCCGCCCCATCAGCAGGCCGCTGATATCGGCTTCGTCCTCCAGTCCCCGGAGGAGCAGACCGTCACCGACAAGGTCTGGCATGAGCTGGCCTTCGGACTGGAGAGCCTGGGCTGCGACACGCCCTCCATCTGTCGCCGCGTGGCGGAGATGGCCTCCTTCTTCGGCATCCAGGACTGGTTCCATAAGAAAGTGGACGAGCTCTCCGGCGGCCAGAAGCAGCTGCTGGCCCTGGCCTCGGTCATGGTGCTCCAACCCCGTCTGCTGATACTGGACGAGCCCACCAGTCAGCTGGATCCCATTGCCGCCGCCGACTTTTTGCAGACTGTGGGCCGCCTGAACCGCGAGCTGGGCATCACCGTCCTCCTGACGGAGCACCGTCTCGAGGAGGCGTTGCCCCTGGCCACCCACGCCGCCGTGCTGGACGGCGGCCATCTCCTCTGTGCCGGCGCGCCGGAGGCGGTGTGCCGTTCCCTGCGGGGCCGCGGCCACGATATGTTCCTGGCCATGCCCGCCGCCGTCCGTATCTGGGCCGGGGTGGACAGCGACGCGCCCTGCCCCATCACCGTCCGCGAGGGCCGCGATTTCCTGTCCGGCTGGTGCGATGAACACCCCCTGTGCCCGCTGCCGCCGGAGCCGGTGTATCCCACCGGGGATACCGCCCTTGTCGGCGCGGGTCTCTGGTTCCGCTATGAGCCGGACCAGCCGGACGTGGTCCGCGGTCTGGACCTTCAGGCCCGCCGGGGTGAGCTGCTGGCCCTGCTGGGCGGTAACGGCGCGGGCAAGTCCACCACCCTGGGCCTGCTGTCCGGTGCGCTGACGCCCCAGCGGGGCACCGTGACCCATACGGGCCGCATCGGCGTTCTGCCCCAGGATCCGCAGGCTCTGTTCGTGAAAAACACGGTCCGTCAGGACCTGTACGAATCCTTTGACGGCACGGACCTCCCCAAAGACCAACGTGACCGCCGGGTAGAACAGGTGACGGCCCTTTGCCGCCTGACCGAGCTGCTGGACCGTCATCCCTATGACCTCTCCGGCGGCGAGCAGCAGCGGGCCGCCCTGGGTAAGGTGCTGCTGCACCAGCCGGATATCCTGCTGCTGGACGAGCCTACTAAGGGCCTGGACGCCGCCTTCAAGCAGTCCTTTGCCGCTATTCTTTCCGCGCTGACCGCCGCCGGCACGACAGTGGTGATGGTCAGCCACGACGTGGCCTTCTGTGCCCGGTATGCCCACCGCTGCGCCCTGTTTTTCGACGGCAGCGTGGTGACGGAGGGCGCGCCCCGCCCGTTCTTCTCCGGCAACAGCTTCTATACCACCTCCGCTAACCGTATGGCCCGGGACTTCTGCCCCTGTGCCGTCACGCCGGAGGACGTGATCGCGGTCATCGGTGGGACCGTCCCGCCCCAGCCGGAGGCCCCCGCCGCCTGGCAGCCTCTGCCTCCGGTGGCGGAGGAGTCCACCGCCTGGAAGCCGAAAA
>OLSA01002528.1_pt1 | contig 13612 bp, 15 predicted proteins | sample 1672731 | NCBI WGS metagenome assembly OLSA01 (sample SAMEA3136718, study PRJEB25190) | human gut metagenome | biome: human gut; feature: human-associated habitat; material: faeces | place: Austria | collected 2013
CCAATTGTCTGAATGGAAAGCAAACTGCAATTTACACTCTTGAAAATGCCTACTACAATATACCATGTTGGCTAATTGCCAAATCACGCTCACGCCAACCAACAACATGGCATATATGATTAACCGATCAAACTGCCAAGGTGAATAAGCTACAAAAAGCACAACACCCAACCTCATAAGTACGTCAAAAATTCCCAAATAAGCAAAAAAACTCATCTTTTCATGTGAAACTATTGATGCACTGTAAGGCACGGAAAAGAGCCCCATCATAAAAGCAAAAACAGAAGCTTGAAAAACCCAATTGGCTGCATACAAACGAACTGTAGGTATGGTCATCCTTTCATTTAAAAACCAAATGCCAATAGTTTCTGCAAGTAGGAAAACGGCAACCGCCAATATTGCATGAATAGTCAGTGAAGTAGAAAAAACTTGTTTTAATCGCTGCATGTCTCCTTTCCCCAATTCAAAAGTCAGAAAACGACTGGTTGAAGCAGATAGCGAATTGGAGATTAATGAAAACATGGCTACAAATCCACCAACCACATTGTAGATTCCATAATCTTCTACTCCCAACGTGTTTAGCACCACGCGCGAAGTATAAAGCGAGACCATCATACCAAACATCATGCGCACGTAGAGCATGAGTGTATTTTTGGCAATCCGTTTGCTATTTATTGTTTTTAGAGGGAGGGTATTTTGTTCAGTACTCATCGTTTTGCTTTAGAAAGATAAGCATCCAAAAATGTTCTTAACCTTGACTGCTTCCCTAAGTCCACCAATGAATTCTGGCTACTTAAATATTCTCGGTAACTCCATCCATTACTCACCATCCCATATATCTCACCCCAATCGGGCAAGCCGCCTACATTGCGGTCATCAATAAACAGATCGGCTTTCAATTTCCTACAGGGAACAGAATACATCTTTGCCTCTTCATCAGGATGATTGGCATTCACTGCATAAAACTCCAAACCACGTTCATGACAAAAATTCACAGCTTCTTCCAATAGTCTGCCTTCTCGTACCGTCCATAATATCAACTGGTGATGTTCAGCTTGTAAACGCTTCAATGTAGAGATCGCAAAAGGAATCTCTTTACCGATATGCGGATATTTGTGTTCCACAATGGTCCCGTCAAAATCTACTGCTATAATCATTTTACTTAATTGAAAGTGGCAGAAACGGGAAACGAATGAACAACGATTGCCTTTCTGTGTCTATACGTTCTTTTATTTCAGCGGATATTCCGGGCAGTGTTTCGATAATCGACAGTATGCGGATTGTGTTGTTGCACATAGCATTGATAATGTCCTTGATTCTGTCCACTCGCATCTGTTTACCATCATGAAACATGCGACATCCTATCTCTTCAAGGATACATACAGCAATTTCTATTGCCTTGACATACTCATGGCTCATAATCAGGGATTCCGCCTGTAAAATACACTTATCCAAGCTCTTGGCTATGGCTAAAACGTCTATTCGGTTTTGAGGTTCAAAAAAACAGTTGTTTACCCTTATCTGTTCGGGAGTAAAAGTAGCTGTATTCGGAAAAACTTTCTCTCCTTGTTGTTCTTTTCTGATGTTGACATACTCTTCTGTATTCTCAAAACTTTCTTTGCTAATGCCGGATATGGCTATTGTCATGTTACCAATAGAAGTAACAAGACGTTTTTCGCGTGCTATACGTATAATATAACCTTCCAATCCAGCCAAAAGCCCTGAAGTTACAACTATCCGCGTATGCCCAAAAGCATAATGTCCTAAACTGTTAGGCATAAATCGAACTTTGTCTGCACCAATTTCCGATATTTTCATGAAAGGAAACATCTGGCTACTCGGTATAGCAACTATTTTCCGCGTATAATAGTCTTTAACAAGATGCAGCCCCGGAAGATATCTGTCAAGAAATGCCTGAATTTCATGACAACATTCTCCTTTGACAAATATCAAGCCGGAAATGGTAGGCCGCTCCTCTTTCATTATGCACTTTTTGTGACGACTGTATACAACTGTTTTATGTATAAAGGTCTGAAACTTTTCTTGCAGTTTTCGTTCCACTTGTTCCATTTTGGAACAATGAGTGAAAAGGTAAAACCAAGGTGATTCATTATCATATACAGATAAAATCTCCCTTTCCGAAACAGATCCATGATTTGCTTCGGCCTGATTGTCTTTCCCGACGCTAGACAAAGTATCTGAACTATACAGTGACATCGATTACTCTATCTAAATATTTATAAATTAACATATTACACAAACTCGTCTTTCCCAATATATTGGTTGAATCAAAAACAGTATCCATCCAATTTTACCTTAAAAAATTTCAATAAAAAACTTTCTATGTACTTTTTTTAATCCTTCTCTTAGCAAGAGAAAGATTTCTTTATTTTTATATTGATATACAACAAATTACTAGACTGATTGTGTTGTATAGCTCAACAAAGCGTATAAAATATGTATAATCGTGTTATTTAAAATATTATAATGCTATTATTTTATTTATCTAAAAAACATAAACTTATTGATTTTATTTGTACTTTTGCAGTCCAAAAATCTTTCTCTTGCTAAGAAATCAATCAAATATTCTGCCTTTTTACAAGGTTTGTATGATCAGACTGTTTGCTTCATCTACGATTGAAGTATCCAATGAAGCTAAATAAATACGCGTTGTACTTTCCGAATCATGTCCCATTGCCTCACTAATGGTTGAAATTTGAACATTTTTGCTTCTTGCAATACTAGCCCATGCGTGCCTTGCAACATATGTTGTCAATGGAATGGGTAATCCTATAAGCATACCTATTGTTTTTAACTTTGTATTCATTAGACGTATTGCATTCTTGTATTGTCCCGTATTATCCTTTAGGATATTTTTAATTATAGGAAGAAGATAGGGGGTGTTTGAGGTATCATACTTGTCTATTATTTCTTGCATAGGTTTTTCCCACTTAATAAGCAATCGCTGATTGGTCTTTTTTCTGCAATATGATAAAAAACCGTTTTGCAAATTGCTTTTCTTTAGGTAAGCCATATCTACAAACGACATTCCTCGAGTATAAAAGCTGAACATAAACAGGTCTCTTGCATATTCCAAAGAGGGAGTATGGCTTAAATCTAAATCGCGTATTTGTCGAATAATTTTAGCCGAGACTGCACGCTTTACAGTCTTATCTATACCCGTATATACATATTTAAACGGATATCGCTGTATAACCAATTCTTTTTCTACAGCACGGTTATATATAGCCCTGAGATTTCTCATATAATAAGAACTACTATTCGGGCAAATATCATGAAATTTTAAATATTGTTCATATTCCATCATCAGGCTGGAGTCTATCTTATCGAAAGGAATGTCACTGCCTTTTTTTCGGGAATGCATAAATCGTCTGAAGCTATTAAGAGTAGTGGTATAAGTTTCAGCTGTACGTATTTTTCCTATTTGTTTCAATTGTCCAATGAGATTCTCACTAAAGCATATAAAATATTCATTCTTGGGAAAGGTGGAATAATATTCAATAACCTCGTCTGCCGTATAGTTATACCCAAAATTATCAAATTTTATCATAATATCTTTCAGACGTAAGGTATCTTCTTTTATATATTTCTCTAAAGATACCAAATATCGGTACCTGTTTTCTTCAATTCCTGTAGGTATAATTATTTGGGAGTTGGAAATATCCCACTCGTCAGGATAGATTTTGTATCCTGAGCTTATCTGCCTTGCTATACGCTTATGAATTACTTGATAGAACAAAGTTCCTGCTTTTCCTTCTATAGAGGAATGTCGATACTTTATTTTCAATGATGCCATTTTTCGTTGATATTATAATTCTAATAATAAATATATTACCATCATTCAGACAAACAAAGAAGAGATTTCTTTAATGTTTCAAATCAATATAATTCATAAATTTGTTTGATTTGTACTAATTCAAAATTATCACCCACTTTAAAGCGAAGTTCAGGAATGGTTATGCTGTTCTTATATAAAACAGACAGACTTTAAAATGCCATCCAGCAACCCTCTTGAATCCCGCCGTATTTCAATTCTCTTTTTCCCATATAACGATTTTCCCATTTTTATTTATCCCGTCAGTAGCTCCACCTTGCCGGGTTCAGGGTGCGAAGCTACGGACGGGTCCCCTAAAAATCTGCAAGGCCGCTTCGCGCCCTGCGGGTTTTGGCGAAAATTTTTCAATCCGTCCAGTCGGGCGGTTGAAAATTTTTCACCAAAAGCCTTGCATATTTTCTCCCCGTCCGTATCTGCCCCCTGAAACGAGCAAGGTGAAGCCACCGACAAGGCATAAAAAAAAAGTCAATGTTATGAAAAAGAGAATTGAAATACGGCAGGATTGGAAACGAGGCTTCGGCTCCGCTCCAACCGGCATTAAAAATTGGGTGAAGTGGTCGCCGGTCGGTTTCGTGGTCTATGTGGCGGTGCGTTTCGTGTGTGCCTTTTTGGGCGGTGTGGCGATTGGTTTAAGTGGTGTGCTGCCCATGTTGGCAGTTTTGGCGGTGGTGATCTTCCTCATCCGTGCCGTGTGGCGTATCCTTTGCGTGCTTGCCCTTTTTATCCTTGTTCTTTGCGTGATACTCTGACAGAATATGAATCATTTTAAAATCAAATCATTATGACTAAAGTACATTTATTGGGAGCTAACAGAAGTTACGACAGAAGCGTTCAGACCGTTTCAGTCAATCAAGTGGTAATTATGGAAGGCTACAGCTATGACAGCTATGTTGTCCATGAAGTAAGCCGCAACGGGTGGGGAATAACCTATCATCTTATCAATTTGCGGACATACGAGTTTCATACATCCGACCTTATCCGACCGTTATCGGAAAAATTCGGAATAGGAATCTATTACGATGATGCAAATCCCAGTTTTTTAGATCCGTTGGAAACAGCCGCCTTACTCACCAAGGCAAAAGAGAAGAAAGCCGAAAAAGAAAAGAAAGCGAAGGAAACAAGAGAGGAATACGGACGTATCGCCAAAATCGGTGCGGAGCGTTTGCGCCCCCTTGTCCCGACGGATGCAAAGGCGGTCATTATCGGCACACTACGGGTAAACGAGTGCGACAGCTATACGGACTATTATGACTACAGTATAGCAAGAACCGTCATTTTAGGCTTTTCCAAACATACACGTAACCTCTTTTCAGAAATGCGCAAGCATGCCGCCAATTTTGAGGGAACGGCCTATTTGGCGGAATATAACGCAGATTACGAACACCGTGAAAATTACAGTATGGGGGACGGCATGTATTTGGGCAAATACAAGTACAGCGGTTGGACGGTTGAGAAAGAACCTATCTGTGACCTTGAGAAGTTCATAGAACGGTATGCGCACACCGCAGGGGATAAAGCCAACCTTTGCATGAAAGCACCGCAGAGAAACAGCGATACGGCAGAACAATCCACAGCAACCGCAGACCTTTCAACCCTCAGTCTTGAAATCGTGGAATACAGCGAGAAGGCGATTGCCGTATTCGGTGACACCAGGCCGATAAAGGACATTCTGAAAGACTTGAACGGTCTGTTCCGTGCGAACCTCACCTATAAGGGCGAAAGGCGTGCAGGGTGGATATATTCCAAGAAGCAGGAAACGAAAGTAAGGGAAGCACTCGCCACGTGCATCCGTGTATGACAGCATGAACGGCAGGGCGGAACAATCCGCCCGCCTATCAACGAACCCATAAAAAAGTAACGACATGAGAACGGAAACAAGAACATACACCCTCTATCGGATAACCGAGTTATCCGAGGAAGCCAAAGAGAAAGCACACAACGAATGGTTGTGCAACCGATATTTTTACGGTTGGACACACGAGAACCGTCAGACCCTTGATACCTTTTGCGAACGCTTCGGCATTGTGTGCCGTAATTGGAGATATGACGCATGCAATTACAGCTATGACTACCGCAGCAGGCAGGAAGACTGCATAGACGGGCTAAACGGTTGGCGGTTGGCGGCCTATCTGATGAACAACCATTGGAACGACCTGTACACGCCAAAATATTTTTGGAAAGGGACGAAAGGACGAAAAAGCAGGATATTTGTAGATGCCTGTTGTCCCCTTACGGGCTATTATATAGATAACTGTATTCTTGCTCCGATTTATCAGTTCTTGAAATCCCCCACCGAAAATATCACGTTTGACAGCCTTATGAACGAATGTCTCGACAGTTTTTTCCGTGCTTGTCGGGATGATATGGAAAGCACCCGGACTTTGGAATACTTCACGGAAGAAAGCAACGCCAACGGTTGGGAATACCTTTCAGACGGAAAACTATTCAATTAATTATCAACATTTAAAACTTATCATTATGAAAACGAACAAGAAAGTACAGAAGAACAGCGTACAGAAATCAGAGAAAGAAAATGCAGTAAAGGTGACCGCTTTGGCAATCATCCCGAAACCGATTACACTACTCATACCGCAGGACGTGCCCACGGCTACCGAAGTGACGGAAGCACCCGAAACGGCAGCCGTTCCCACCGTTACGGAAGAAGCACCGCAGCAGGCCACTTTCAAGACACCGCTTGCAACGGCCACAGCCGAAACAGACCTTGACATCACCACCGTACACCCAAGCACGGACAACCACCGCAAGACGTTCAATGACGCATCATTGCAGGAACTTGCGGAAAGCATTCGGGAAGTGGGAATCCTGCAGGCCATTGCAGTACGCCCACGCACGGAAGGCGGTTATGAAATCATATACGGTGAACGCCGTTACCGTGCATCATTGCTTGCAGGAGCAAAGACCATAAAGGCAACCATATATAACAATGTGACGGACGATGAAGCGGAAGACATGTCGTTAAGCGAGAACTTGCAGCGTGAGCAGGTACGCCCCACTGAAGAAGCAAAAGCGTTCAAGCGGTTGCTTGAAAAGGGCAGATATGACATGTATTCACTGACCGCCCGTTTCGGACGGAGCGAGAAATATATCTATACCCGATTGAAACTGAACGAACTCTATGCGCCTATCGGTGAACTGTTGGACAATGAAACAATCACTGTCAGCGTAGCCGAGGAGATCAGCACCTATGAGCCCGATATACAAAAGGACGTGTACGAGAAGCACCTCAAAGAGGGGAACGGTGAGGATTGGACGGGATATACATTGAACCTCTTCAAAAGGTACTTTGAAAAATACTATACCACCGACCTTGGGCAATACAAGTTCGACAAGACGGAATGCAATACATGCGTACACAACGCAGCCAATTACAACCTTTTTGCCGAGCATAACGGGTGCGGACACTGCACCAACCGCAAATGTCTGGAAGCCAAGAACGCAGCCCATGTGGCAAAAGAGACGGAGAAACTTTTGAAATCCGATCCGAAGCTGGTTGTCGCACGCCCCTACTACGGAAGCCGTAACGATATGGCACTACAGAAATTGGACAAGAAAGGGCATGAAATCAAGGAACTTGACTACAACGTATCGGCAAGGGAATTCCCCAAAGCACCCGAAGCACCGAAGAAAGAGCAGTTCACCCAAACGAAAGAGTACGAACAGGCGGTGCAGACATTTGAGCGCAGAAACGAGGAATATGCCCGAAAGGTGGAGGAACTTGACCGCATGAAGGAGGAAGGCAGGATAAAGACCTATGTAAAGGTAGGACAGACAGAACCCGAACTCTGCTACGTGGAGATAAACAGGAAGGAAACCGCCCCCGTCACTATCGGGACATTGCAGGAAAGGGACAAGCGTTTCAAACAGCTTTCCATCGAAAAGACCGTTGCCGATACGAAAAAGATTGTCCGTGAGAACGACTATCCCGAAAGCCCGTTCACGCAGTACGAAGACGGTATGGTTTATTTCGCCATGCTTGCCCAACTTCAAAGGAGACATTTCCCGCTTTTCGGCATCAAGGACCAGCCTTTCGCATTGGACGAGAAACAGCGGATGAAAATCGTTGCCAAACTGACGGACGCACAAAAAACGGTAATCAAACGGGACTTCATCAGCCACTTCCTTTGTGAGAACGGCCACGGGGACAACAACGCATCCAAGCTGCTGAGGGACTTCGCAAACATGCACTTCCCCGACCTGTACGGACTTGTCAAAGCCACCCACGAGGAAGAATATCAGAAACGGCATGAACGTTTGGAGGAAAGGATAAAGGAAATGAAGAAAGCGGAAAAGAAAGCTGCCAGGGAAGCCGAAAAACAGCAGACGGCAGAAAAGAAGACCACCGCCCCGAAAACAGAGAAGCCCGAAAGCGGAAAAGCCGCCTGACACCAAGCGGAAAGCATGTGCCGGAAACAACATCCGGCACATCTTTTTCACCGCCCCCGAGAGAACAGAGGGCAGGGCCGGACGACCCCACCCACACCGCCACCGTAAAACCTTTTAAAATATCAGCGAATGAAATATATAAGAATGTTCCCGGACGTGGAATATTCCACCGACAGGGATTTTTTCCTTGAAAATCAGATTGTCTGCATTGTAAGCAGGGAGGGCACGAAGTTTTGCAGCCTGATAGAGAACCGTCTGTTCATGCGTTCCCAAAGCCGCCATATCAGCAAGCGGATGCAGCTGCATATCATGTGTGAAATCCACAAGGAAATCTGCCGCCTTCACTATGGTGGCGAGCCGGTGGAATGACCTGCCACACCCCACACCTGAATTCCTCACTTCCTAAAAAAGTCGGGCAATCCCTATGCGGTTGCCCGGCTTTTTTCTATTTTTGCAGGGTTGAATCAAAAAAAGAAGGTTATAAGATTAAAGAATTTGAATGATAACATATTAGAATAGCTTTTAGCTGTTTATTCCCGAACACGAAACGACCAATTTTAATGCAGGAGAATAAACGAGCGGAGTCCTTGTCATATCCATTGGCACGGACTTAACTCGTCTCCTGCGAGGCGCTTGGTCGTGCCTGTGTTCGGACTTGTTAAGTTCCGTGCTTTTTTCGGTACTTAACAGTAATTACGGACAAGGCATTAACAAAAAAACTCATGGAAATATGTATGACAGGAATGTTGCCGTTACAGGCTGTACCATTGAAAAGACAAGCCGATACGACCGGTTCAGGGAAAACAATATCCGTATGGAACTCTACCGTATTATTCTTGCACTTTATGATGAAGGATACCGCATGTTCTCCTGCAATCTGAATACCTATATCGGATTATTGGCGGCAGATACGGCCATCATGCTCCGTGAAGCGGACAAATGCCCGGAGATACATCTTTCAGCCGTCATCACCGGTACACGCTATCCGGCAGATACCGACAAAGTGTATTGCGCCTTATATGATGACCTGATAAAGAAGGCGGACAGCAAGGAGACGCTTTCAGAGAAAGACAGCCTCACCGGTGCGCTTGCCGCAGGCCATATCATCTGTTATTACGAGGACTTTTCTTTGGAAATGCAGCGGATACGCATGTCCGCCACTCCTTGTACCAATATCCGCAAAATGATATAGGCATCTATTCTTTATCGCAGGTTACAACAACTTTTCCAGCCGGACAATCCGTTTTTCGGTTGATGGATGCGTGCTCATGATATATTCGGTGAACGAAGGCCGCTCCCCACCCGTTTCCGCCACCTCCAGCCGACGCAGGAACGAGAGCAGGCCCTCCCCGCAACCGTAACGTACCGCATACGTGTCGCAACGGTATTCGGCATATTTGTTGATATTCACCTCTGCTATCCGACTGATACCGTAAATCGTATGATGCAACAGTTTATAAAGGCTCCACCAGAGTCTGGCCATCCCCACCACGGCGAAACGGACAGCCGGAACCACGGCGATTACCAGATTGCCTGCCAATCCGAAAAACAGGGCCGGAATCAGGAACAGCCCGTACAGGCAGCGGTAGCCCAGCGACTGCATAGAGAAAAGAAGCACCTGATAGACAAAATCATAATGCGAGATGTGTCCCACCTCATGGCTGATTACCCCTTTGAGTTCCTCGTCCGATGCCGTCTGAAGAATACCGCCTGTCAGCCCGATTGTATGGAAGCCGAAAGTCACGGCATTCGTGCGTGCGTCCCTGTTGCAGTAGATATTCAGCTTCCTCTCCATCCCCATTTCCGAAAGCAGGCGTTCCACCCGTATCCGTTCCTCACCGCCCAGCGGTCTGTAACCCTCTTTCATCCGCATCAGCCATACGTTCAGCGGTGAAAGGCTGTACAGAATATAAAGCAAGACCATATAGAAAGGCAATGAACAGACCAGATGATGCGCAAAGCCGTATCGGGCAAACAATCCCGGCAGGAAGGAAGGGGACACCCATTCCACGACAGCCAGCAGCAGGACATAAAAGGCCGATATAAGAATAATGTTTACCACCGCCACATAAGAGAACAGAAGCAATTTGAATAAAATTCGGAATATCCTAAGTGTTGTTTTCATACGTATCTGATTGATTAATAAACTTCCGGCTAAATATAAAAACAAATTCCGTGCAATAGGAAACAATTACTCATTCCTTTGTTTTCATTAAGCAAATTTCATAAAATCAAGAACGGCGGGATACCCCACCGTTCTTCCTGACCGGCCTGACAACGGCTATTCTCCAGCCGTATCATTCGCAGTGTCAAATGTTACTGTCAGTTCCCTTTCCTGTCCGAAATTGTCCCGGACAAAGAATTTCAGTTCCGAGCGTCTGGCACTTGTCGAACGGTAAAAGAGGGTGAATACCTGCCTGACCGGATTTTCCCTATCCAGTTCCGGCACTTCCGCCAACGGCCTCACTTCCCGGTTGACGAGTCTTACGCCTTCACTGTCCGTCACCTCTCCCTTGCCTTCCATCTGGATGTAACCGATTTCATACTCCGCCTTTTCATAGTCCCCTTCACGGTCAAGATAAAAGCGTATCTCCACCGTTTCACCCGTTTCAATCTGTTCTTGCAGATACCATGACGAGAGGCTGAAATCATAATCCTGCCGGATGTCTATAGCATCGTTGCAGGAACCGAAGGCCAGCACCGCAAAGAGTGCGCCTATACATATATATAGTACATTTTTCATTTTTAAGTTTCTCCTTTCTCTTTTCATTAGTTAATGATAAGGCGGACTCCCAGTCCTACCTGCGTATGGAAATTACCCGCATCCGTTCCGAACAGGGCCCTTTCCTTGACTTGCAGCAGGAGCATCATCCGGTCGGTCAGATAAGTCTCAAAGGCCGCAGTCAGCCCACCGCCATAGATAAAGCAGTCACCGTTTGTCACCGTCGCCCCGTCAGGAAGCAGGGAGATTCCCCGGTTGACCGTCTCGAAACCACCCAATGCCGAGAGTCCGATACGCAGACATACATTCCGGCCCTTGTCCCACAATACGGGAATAAAGTAACCGAGCTCCCCTGTGAACTGCGCTTTGGGTATCGCCTTATTTTCATAGGTGTACTCCTTTATCTGATAATCCAGGCCATACAGCCAACAGGTACGGTTACGGTTGGTATGTGTAAAGGCCAGCGAGGTGAAGTAGTGGCGTTCACCGCCACTCTTCCATGAAAGGAAATGATTCACCCCGCCCGTCGTAAACTGTATGCCCGTCTGCCCCGGCAAGTCACGCTGCGCGTATGCTTCGCCCGCAAGGAGCGACAGTACAGCAGCTGTCAATATGAATAATATTCTTTGCATATACATTATATTATATATAGGTTATTATTTCAGGTGCAGCTCACTGATTGGTTTTGCCGCCACAAGGTCTGTATTCTCTATGCGGAACGACTGGTGACGGGCACCACCCTTTTCGTAAATCTCCACTACCAGCAGTTTGTCATCCGGCAGTGTCAGCTTGGGCAACACGAAGATGTTGCGTACCGTGGCCTTGCCGTCCACCGTTGTCAGACGGTTGTAAGTCCTTACCGGCTCTATAATATTCTCCTGCATGGCCGTGCGCCTGGCCATCTTCTTGTCGACCACCTTGAAACGGATATGGTCAATGTCGAACGATATGTCCGAGGTGTTGCGCAGGGAAGTATGCAGGTACAGCAGGTCATTGTTGATATAGATTCCTTTGAGCAGGGTCTGTATGCCGTACTTCTTGCAGCCGATATGCCTGATGTCCCTTTTGTTCTTCTTATACAGCGTGTACATGACGCGGTTCACCACCAGCGGTGTCTCCCCGCCGAGTTCCTTCAGTTTCACGAACATGCGGTCGTCAGCCGCCCCGCCCATCGGGTTCTTCCGCAGCCAGTCTTCCATCTCAATGGAAAGTTGTGCCGGTTCATTCTTATATACCACATTAAAGGAATAGAAGCAGCCGTCAGCCGTAATGACCGAGAAGTTCGTCTCGCCCTCAAAGCCCTTTACGGCAGACTTGATACGTACCACATTCTCCGCCCCCGTAGCTTTGTCGGCAATGATGTCGTAGGAGCCCAAATCCACATATTTCACTTCCGAAGGGAACAGGATATGTACGGTCTTCGAGAAAGTCACCTCGATGAGGTGCGGTGCGATAATCTGATTGGTGGGGAAAATCCTTGTTTCCACGGATTCCTGCGCCTTTACCGACAATACGGTCAAAAGCATTACTAATGATAAAATAATTCTTGTCTTCATCTGATTACTGTTTTTTTGAGATTAATAGAAGTTGATAATTTGCTTTCACGGCCACCTTCACCTCACGCATCTTTGTGGCCAGGTATTGCGACCCGCCGCCAAGCACGCCCCTTGTCACGTCCATGACCAGTTGCTGCGAGGCACTGCGTGCGAATGAGATGCTTGTCCCGAAACTGCCCCCGATATTGGCGGCGGCTTCCTTCATGGCGGTACGTTCCGCTGTGTTCGGGACGAAAAGTCCTTCCTGCCCGTCCATATCGTAAGCCACCAGTTCCACCGGCAGGATATTGCCGCCGCTCTCTATGGAGTTTACCGTGACCGCCATCCGTTGCCCCTCGATACGCACCGTGCCATATAGCGGAGTATTGGCAGGCACAGGCACACCGCCCACTTGCAGCGGTTCCAGCAGCCGGAACTTCAGTCATGCCCCGGTGGTCACCGTCTGGTCTTCAGCCACGCAGGCACGTATCGTATTGGTTCCGGCAGGCTGTCCGGCACCTACCGCCGTGGCAAAACCGTAATTGCGGGGTATCGTGTCGGGAGCCGGTGGCGCAGCCAGCGACGAGACCACGCTTTCCGTGGCACGTCCGGCGGCTATGGCGGCAGGGTTGCCGGACGGACCGCCCGACTGTATGCTTTTCACCTGCCCGCCCGCCTGACCGGGAAAATAGCGTGCCGCCATCTCATACGACTTTTCCATCAGTTCCAGCGGATCTTGTCCCTTCCGTTCCCGTTCCAGCTTTTCATTAAGCTCCTTCACCTGCCGTTCCAGATCGCTTACCCTGGGATTGTCTTTCGGTTCCTGATAGAACGAGGCTATCTGTCTTGATATTTGTTGTTGCTGTTGCCGTGACTCCCGGATAGCGTCCTGTTCCGGTGCCGCCTTTTCCGGCTTCAGCCCGTCCGACGTGTCCGGTATCAGGTAATCGTCCGCCATGTCCTGCAAGGTTCTTACCTTTTCCTGCCTGCGCTTCTTCATCCGCTCCAGTTCGTAAGCCTTCTGTTTGTCGGTCATCGTTTCCGGTGCGATAGCGTCGGGTATCGTTGTATTGATGCCTGCCGTCCCTTCCACCG
>OLSA01002536.1_pt1 | contig 13591 bp, 7 predicted proteins | sample 1672731 | NCBI WGS metagenome assembly OLSA01 (sample SAMEA3136718, study PRJEB25190) | human gut metagenome | biome: human gut; feature: human-associated habitat; material: faeces | place: Austria | collected 2013
ATCGTCCACAATCCTTCCTACGAGATGCTCTTCGCCGAAGAGACGAAGCCCGGTCTGGAAGGCTATGAGGTCGGCCAGGTCAGCGAACTGGGCGCCGTCAACGTTATGACCGGCGTCTACACCGGCCGCTCCCCCAAAGACAAGTATATCGTCGTTGACGACAACTCCAAGGACACCGTGTGGTGGACCTCCGACGCGTACAAGAACGACAACCATCCCATGTCTGAGCAGGTCTGGAAGACCGTCAAGGATCTGGCTGTCGGCGAACTGTGCAACAAGAAGCTGTATGTAGTTGACGCGTTCTGCGGCGCCAACAAGGACACCCGCATGGCCATCCGCTTCATCGTGGAAGTTGCTTGGCAGGCACACTTCGTCACCAACATGTTCATCCGCCCGTCTGCGGAAGAACTGGAGAACTTTGAGCCGGACTTCGTCGTCTACAACGCGTCCAAGGCCAAGGTCGAGAACTATAAGGAACTGGGCCTCAACTCCGAGACCTGCGTTGCCTTCAACATCACCAGCCGTGAACAGGTCATCATCAACACTTGGTACGGCGGCGAGATGAAGAAGGGTATGTTCTCCATGATGAACTACTATCTGCCGCTCAAGGGCATCGCTTCCATGCACTGCTCCGCCAACACCGACATGAACGGCGAGAACACCGCCATCTTCTTCGGCCTGTCCGGCACCGGCAAGACCACCCTGTCCACCGATCCCAAGCGTCTGCTGATCGGCGATGACGAGCACGGCTGGGACGACAACGGCGTGTTCAACTTCGAGGGCGGCTGCTACGCCAAGGTCATCAACCTGGACAAGGACTCCGAGCCTGACATCTACAACGCCATCCGCCGGGATGCTCTGCTGGAGAACGTCACCGTGGACGGTAACGGTAAGATCGACTTCGCCGACAAGTCCGTCACCGAGAACACCCGTGTGTCCTACCCCATCGACCACATCGAGAAGATCGTCCGTCCCGTTTCCGCGGCTCCCGCTGCCAAGAACGTGATCTTCCTGTCCGCCGACGCCTTCGGCGTTCTGCCTCCCGTGTCCATTCTGACCCCCGAGCAGACCCAGTACTACTTCCTGTCCGGCTTCACCGCGAAGCTGGCCGGCACCGAGCGGGGCATCACCGAGCCTACCCCCACCTTCTCCGCCTGCTTCGGCCAGGCCTTCCTGGAGCTGCATCCCACCAAGTATGCTGAGGAGCTGGTCAAGAAGATGCAGGTTTCCGGCGCCAAGGCTTACCTGGTCAACACCGGCTGGAACGGCACCGGCAAGCGTATCACCATCAAGGATACCCGCGGCATCATCGACGCCATCCTGAGCGGCGACATCCTGAAGGCCGAGACCAAGAAGATTCCCATGTTCGACCTGGAGGTCCCCACCGCTCTGCCCGGCGTGAACCCCGCCATCCTGGATCCCCGGGACACCTACGCCAACGTGGAAGACTGGGAGACCAAGGCCAAGGATCTGGCCGGTCGGTTCGTCAAGAACTTCGTCAAGTACGAGGGCAACGACGCCGGCAAGGCTCTGGTCGAGGCTGGCCCCAAGCTGTAATCAGCAGCACGATTTACCAGTAACCGACAAGCGGCGCAGCGAAAGCTGCGCCGCTTCTGTCTGCCGAAGGACGCCTGCTTTCGCCCGATGAAAGTGGGAACCTTTTGACAGATGGAAAAATCACCCAACGGTCTGAGGGGTGGTCGTAAAACAGTGAATGGAGCGTATCGATACCGATACGCTCCATTTTTCGTATGTAGTGGGGTACGCTCAGCCACCTCTCCCAAGGAGAGAGGCAAGGGGTGCCTGTTAACTGTCTGATGTTTTTGCATATGCAGAGGAATATTGCCCTTACGTCCGCAGCAGCGCCCGAAAGCCGGGGCTGAAAAACTCCCCGCCGTCGGCGTCTACCCACATGGCTTCGGCATTGTAGCGTGTCAGAAGCGTCTGCCCCTCGTCCTGCGGCATCAGGAAAAGCGCCGTGGACAGAGCGTCGGCAATGCCGGAATCGGCGCACACCACTGTGACGGAACGCCAGTACCGTGACGGCATCAGGGTTTCGGGGTCGATGATGTGGTGGTAGGATTCCCCGTCCACCAGATAGGTACGCTGGTAATCGCCGCTGGTGACCACGCTGCCGCCGGTGACGCAGACGGTGTGCAGGTAATCACCGCCGTCCGGGTCCTGAATGCCTATCACCCACGGGTCGCCCGCCTCGGTTTTGGGGCCGGTGGCGCAGACGTTGCCGCCCACGCTGATGAGCAGCCCCTCGGGCGCGTTTTCCGCCGCCCGCTGGGCAGACCAGCCCTTGGCCACCGCGCCTACGTCCAGCCGGGTCTCCGGGTCGGAGATAAAGACGGTGGAAGCGTCCTCGTCGATGATAACGGCGTCAAAATCCATATGCGCCGCCGCGTTTTCCAGTGCGGCACGGTCGGGAAGACGGGCATTTGCCGGGTCGTCAAGCCCCGCCGTCCGGGCGTCGTGCCACAGCGCCAGAACGCCGCCCATGGCGACGTTGACCTTGCCGCCGGTGGCGTCGTAAAATTCCCGGCATTCCAGCAGCAGATGGATGATGTCTCCGTCCACCTCCACAGGGGCAACGCCCGCCTGATCGTTGACGGTTTTCAGGTTGTTACAGCCAGCATAGTCATTGTAGATATCGAACAGCTGGTGATAGTGCAGCAGCGTATCGTGGACGCCTTGGGCGGCCTCCGTAAACGCCGCCTGACTTTCCGCCCGGCCGCGAATCGTGGTGACCGTGTCGAACAGGGTCAGAAACGTGGTCTCGTAAACGTTCCCCCCCACCGGGCTGGCGGCGCAGCCGGTGAGCAGACACGCAAGGGTAAGCACCGCAAGAAATTTTTTCATACCGGTCCCCTCCATAGGGATTTTTCTTATAGTACCACACCCCCGAAAGACTGTAAAGAGGGAACATATCCCGCCGCAAAAAACGGCGTTCATAAAAGATTTACACATTTTCAGTTGATATTCAGGGTCAAACGGTGCTATGCTGTTACAAATGTTAATGCCTCTTTTGAGAGCAGTGAGGAGCGCAGTATGTCCAAATTCTCCGTCAAAAAGCCGCTGACGGTTTTCGTCGCGGTGATCGCCATATTGGTGCTGGGCGTGGTGGCCTATTTCCGCATGACCCCCGACCTGCTTCCCAATATGGATTTCCCTTACGTGCTGATCATGACCACCTACCCCGGCGCAAGCCCGGAAAAGGTGGAGCAGGAGATCACAAAGCCCATGGAGCAGGCCATGTCCACCCTGGATCACATTCAGGAGGTGACCTCCGTTTCCAGCGAAAACGTTGGCATGGTCATTCTGGAATTCACCGAGGGCGTCAACATGGACACCGTGGGCGTGGATATCCAGCAGGAGATCTCCCAGCTGTCCGCCGACTGGTCGGACACGGTGGGCACGCCCTACGTGCTGAAGATCAACCCCTCCATGCTCCCCGTGGAGGTGGCGGCGGTATCCATGGAGGGCATGGACACCGTGGAGCTGACGGAATTCCTGGATGAAACGCTGATGAACAAACTGGAGGGCGTTCCCGGCATCGCCCGGATCACCACCAGCGGCGAAATTGAGCAGGAGCTGCACGTGGTGCTGGATCAGAAGCTGATCGACAAGCTGAACGACCGGATCGCCGCTGCAATCAACGGTGAACTGGACGATGCCGCCGCCGAGCTGAACGAGAAAAAGGAAGAACTGGAAGGCGCCCAGAAAAAAGTAGACGGCGCACAGTCCCAGCTCAGCGCCGGGGTCAACGCCCTGATCGAGGGAGAAAAGCAGCTGAATGAGAAAAAGACGGAGCTGACGGCCATGCGGGAGCAGCTCCAAGAGCAGCTGGAACAGGCGCAGACCGGGCGGCAGCAGTTGGTGCTCGCCTACAACGCCCTGAAAGAGCTGGACGATCAGGTGAACAACGTCCTTTCTGCCCAGCAGGAAGCCCATGGTTATTTGAATACCCTCCAATCTCTGTCCGACCGGCAGAGCGCCCTTGCGAATAAGGAAAGCAGCCTCGCCCAGCTGAAACAGGACAATGAAACTCTGGACGCCGAGATTCAGGCGCTCCGGGAGCAGATCGCGGGCATGGACCCCGCCGACGAAAATCTGCCCGCTTTGAGCGCGGCGCTTGCGGAAAAAGAAGCCGCTTACAATGACAATCTGCTGACCATCGCTCAGACAGAGGCGGAGATCGCTGTAGAAAAAAGCACTCTGGAGGCGGACATGGCAGCTGCCGGTGTGACGGCGGAGACCCTGCCCGAACGTCTCACCGCCGCCGCAGAAGCCGCCGCCGCAGCGGATGCCGCGGTGGACGGAATCGATGCGCTGCTGGCATCTCAGGGAACCGACCGGGCGGGTCTGGCCGCCTCCGTGACGGAGACGAAGGCGCAGCTGGACGCGCTGGACGAGGGCATTGCCCAGCTGGAAAGCGCGTTGGAAGAACTGGATAACGGTATGCTCTCCATCGAGGAAGCCCAGCAGCTGCTGAATGAGCAGAAAACCGCCGGTATGCTCCAGCTCAGCACCGGCGCGGCCAAGCTGGCGGTGAGCAGCGCCGCCATTTCCGAGGGCTTAAGCCAGATCGAAAGCGGTCTGGACACCGTGGAAAGCAGCCGGGAGGACGCGCTGGACAAGGCCGACCTGAACAACATCGTCACCATGGAAATGGTATCGAAGATCCTCGCCGCCCAGAATTTTGCCATGCCGGCGGGATACGCGGAGCAGGACGGGGTCAAATACATGGTCTCCGTGGGCGACGAGATCACGGATCAGGAGACGCTGGAAAACCTTCTGCTGTTCGACCCGGACATTGACGGCATCGACCCCGTGCGGCTGAAGGATGTGGCGGTGGTCATGCTCACCGACAACCGGGACACGACCTACGCCAAGCTCAACGGCAAGGACGGCATCGTGCTGAGCTTTGAAAAGCAGAGCACCTACGCAACCGCCGAGACTACCGACAACATTGAAGCGCGTTTCCGGGCGTTGGAAAAGGAATACCCGGGCTTAAGCTTCGTGTCCCTGATGAGCCAGGGCGACTATATCTACCTGATCGTCGACACCATTCTGAATAGCCTATTGCTGGGTGCGGTGTTCGCGATCCTGATCCTGTTCCTGTTCCTGCGGGATCTGCGCCCAACCTTTATCACCCTTTGCTCCATCCCCATCAGCGTGATCTTTGCCATCGTGCTGATGTACTTCACCGGCGTGACCATCAATATGATCTCTCTGTCCGGCCTTGCCGTGGCGGTGGGTATGCTGGTGGATAACTCCGTGGTGGTCATCGAGAATATTTACCGCCTGCGGGCCAAGGGGGCCAACGTCATTCAGGCCGCCGTCTCCGGCGCAAGACAGGTGGCAGGGGCGGTGACGGCCTCTACCCTGACCACCGTCTGCGTGTTCCTGCCCATCGTGTTCGTCACGGGTATCACCAAGCAGCTGTTTACCGATCTGGCGCTCACCATGACCTATTCCCTGCTGGCAAGCCTGATCGTTTCCCTGACTTTGGTGCCCGCCATGGCGTCGGGAATGCTGCGCAAGGAGCACGAGATCAAGCCGGGGCTTCTGGAAAAGCATCTGCTTCCCGCCTACCGCAAGGCGGTTAAGTGGTCGCTGGGGCATAAGGCCGTGGTTCTGATCGTTTCGGCAGCGCTTCTGGTGGTCACGGCGCTGGGAAGTCTTGCCAAGGGCTTCATCTTCATGCCGGACATGGATATGCCCAGCGTGAACGTTACCCTCACCATGCCCGAGGATGCGGACATGGCCGAGGCCACCGCGCTTGCCGATCAGGTGCTGGACAGAATATCGGAAATTGACGGCATCGAGACCGTGGGCGCGATGATGGGCGGCAGCTCCTCCATGCTGAGCATGGGAAGCGGAGAATCCCACGACGTAACGGTTTATATCACTCTCGCCGACGACGAGGCCAGCGGCGCGGCGGTGGGCAAGCAGATCGAGGAAGCCTGCGCGGATCTGCCCTGCGAGGTGACGACCTCTTCCGCCATGATGGATATGAGTATGCTCACCGGCAGCGGCGTTTCTGTAAACGTCTACTGCGACGACATGGACACCCTCCAGTCCGCCGCCGCACAGGTTGGCAAGGCGCTGGCGGATATCCCCGGTGTGGCGGAGGTTTCCGACGGATTGGAGGACGCTTCCCCTGCCCTCCACGTGGCCATCGACCGCAACGCCGCCATGAAGCACGGCCTGACCGTGGCGCAGATCTATATGGAGCTGGCTTCCGCCCTGACGGACAACGCCACCGCCGCCACGCTGGAGCTGGACGGCGTTTCCACGGACGTAATTATCGGAAAGCCCGAAGGGGCGGTGCTGGACGTGGATTCCCTGCGGGGTTACGTCTTTGAAGTCACCAAACAGGACGGTACGGTGGAGGAGGTTCCTCTGAGCGACTTTGCCGAAGTGCGGGAGACGTCCAGCCTTGGCTCCATCCACCGTCTCAACCAGAGGCGCTACCTCTCCGTCACCGCGACGCTGGAAGAAGGCTACAACGTCACCCTGATCACCGCCAAGGCGCAGGACGTTGTGGGTGCTTTGGACTTGGGTGACGGCGTCAGCTATACGTTTACCGGCGAAAATGAGACGATCATGGAAGCCGTGCAGCAGCTGCTGTTGATGCTGGTTCTGGGCATCCTGCTTGTGTACCTCGTGATGGTCGCCCAGTTCCAGAGCCTGAAATCTCCCTTCATCGTCATGTTCACCATCCCGCTGGCCTTCACCGGCGGATTCATGGCGCTGCTGCTGTGCGGCATGGAGATCAGCGTCATTTCCCTCATCGGCTTCGTGATGCTCACCGGTATCATTGTCAACAACGGCATCGTGCTGGTGGACTACATCAACCAGCTCCGGCAGGACGGCATGGAGCGCCGCGCGGCCATTGAGGAAGCGGGCGTTACCAGAATGCGTCCCATTCTGATGACCACCATCACCACGGTGCTGGGTCTGGTGGACATGGCGGTACACAAGACCGCAGGCACGTCGCTGATGAAGCCCGTCGCCATCGTGTGCATCGGCGGTCTTGTGTACGCGACGCTGATGACGCTGTTTGTGGTTCCCTGCATCTACGACATGCTGAACAAAAAGGAACTGCGCAGCGTCCGGGAAGAGGACCTGAAGCTGCTGGATCTGTAAGCGCAAAAAAACTTTCACCCCCCGGCTTTTGCTGGGTGACCGTAAAACAGCGAATGGAGCGCATCAGTACAGATACGCTCCATTTCTCGTACCAACCGGGGCACCCCCTTGGCTCCCCCTTTGGGGGAGCTGTCACCGAAGGTGACGGAGAGGGCATTTGCAACCTAGGGAAGCTCTGATTAAATCGGCAAGAGCTGTGAGCGAGAGATTTTTCGGCCAATCGAGGTATCGAAAACGGCGGAATACTTTGTGTATTTCCCGCTTTCGATACCGAAGAGTGGACGGAAAAGATTCGCTCACGACCGCAGACGATTTATTCAGAGGTTCCCTAGTATACCCTCTCCGTCCTCGCTGCGCTCGGCCACCTCTTCCAAGGGGAGAGGCAAGGGAGCGGATTTCTTAAGATATGGGCAAATTCCCTTGCTTTTTCCCTCGCCGCATGGTAAAATGTTCTGACGAAACTGATAAAAGGGGGAGTTTGCTTGAAGCGTATCGGGATCGGGCTTTTTCTGTGCATATTGCTGATGGGCTTTTTTGTGCTGCCCGCGTCCGCTGAGAGCGCGGCTTCCCGGGTGGATACCTACTGCACCGTCAGCGCCGAGGGCGACTGTCAGGTGAATATGACCGTCACCCTGCGCATGGAGTATGTCACTACTGCCATGAGTTTCCCCCTGCCCGCCAACGCCACGGGCATTACCCTGAACGGTGCTTCCGTCTCCACCAGCAAGACATCCTCCGCGACCATGGTCGATATCAGCCGGGTGGTCAGCGGCATTACCGGGGAGATTCCCCTGAATTTCAGCTTTACACTCCCCAAGTCCGTGGGCGTTGTGACCGTTGACAAGGAGCGGAAGTTACAGCTGAGCGTCGAGCTGCTCAGCGGCTTTGAGTTCCCGGTGGAGCAGCTGAGCTTTGTCATCACCATGCCCCCGGGAAATATGCCCAACGCGCCGAAGTTCACCAGCATCTACCGTCAGGAGAGCATCGCCTCCGACCTGACCGTCACGGTGAGCAGCAACCAGATCATCGGCGCCAGCAAGACCATTCTGAACGACCACGAAGGCATCACCATGACCATGCTGGTGGATCAGAAAATGTTCCCCACTGTCAGCACCTACATCCGGGAGGGCAACCCGGAGATCAAATACATGCTGATCTGCGTGGGCCTCGCGCTGGTGTACTGGCTGATTTTCCTGCGCACGAAGCCCATCGCCCACATCCGCAGCACGACCCCGCCCGAGGGCATTACCGCGGGCGAGCTGGGCTGCCGTCTGACCCTGTCCGGCGGCGATCTGACCATGATGGTGTTTACGTGGGCGCAGCTGGGCTACCTGCTCATCCAGACGGACAGCGGCGGAAAGGTGCTGCTGCACAAGCGCATGGACATGGGCAACGAGCGCAGTCTCTTTGAAAACAAGATTTTTGCACTTCTCTTCGGCAGCCGCCAGACGGTGGACGCCACCGGCTATCCCTACGCCAAGCTCAGCCGCAAGGTGTCGGCCATCGTTCCCAATGAGCGGAATATGTACAAGGGCGTCAGCGGAAACATGAAGATTTTCCGGGGACTTTGCTGCGGCGCCCAGATTTTCTGCGGCGTGTGCGTTGCCATGAATATGACCTCCGTCCGGGCGATCCAGATCCTGCTTTCCATCATTCTGGGGGCCTTTGGCGCGGTATCCGGGTGGCTGATTCAGGATATGGCCTACCGCACCCATCTGCGGGGCAAGCTGCCCATGCTGATCGGGGCAGTGTGTATTGCCCTATGGGTAGTGCTGGGGCTGCTGTGCGGGCAGGTCTGGATACCGCTGCTCAGCGCGATCGGCGAATTCCTGCTGGGTTATTTCGCCGCTTACGGCGGAAAACGCAGCGATCTGGGCAGCTACGCGGCGGCGCAGGTGCTGGGATTCCGGCGCTACGCAAAGAAACTTCCCACGGAGGATGTCAGCCGCCTGATGGCCAACGACCCGGATTATTTCTTCAATCTTGCGCCCTTTACGCTGGCGCTGGGGGTCATCAATCCCTTTGCCAGAGCCTTCGGCCATCGGAAGCTGGAGCGGTGCCCGTATCTGGTCACCCGCGCCCGGAACGTCCAGACGGCGGAGGAATGGGCAGGCATCCTGCTGGACACGGCCGACCGGATGGACGAAAAGCTCCGTCAGATGCAGATCGACCGGTGGATACCGGTCCGCCTGCGGCGGAGAAGAAAGTGAAAACCCACGGGTCATTGATTGGGTGTTCGCAATACAGTGAGTGGAGCGTATCGGTATCGATACGCTCCATTTCTCATGTCAACATGCGCTATGCAACGGGGAACAACCCCCTTGGCTCTCCCTCTGGGAGAGCTGTCACCGAAGGTGACTGAGAGGGCGCTGCACCCCGGTTTTCCCTCTCCGGCTTCGCTCAGCCACCTTTCCCATAGGGAGAGGCAAAGGGTGCAGCTCATCCCGTGGGTTCTGTGTTATTTCAGCATCTCCCGAACCTGAGCGATGCTCAGGCCCTGCTCCCGGGCGATGGCCGCGATGTCCTCATACTCGTCCTTCTGCCGCTGGACGCCGTAACCGGAGGATATCTTCTGCCGAACCGCGCCGTAGGGGGTGGAAACGGTCTGCGTGCGCCGCTCCAGCGTGTAGCGGTTTTGAAGGCTTTCCCGGATGCCCAGAGTGGTGGTGTGACGGAAGATCAGCCGCGCCATTTTCTCCTGGTCGCCCGCCCGGCACAGAACGCTCAGAAGCACCCCGGGGCGGTTCTTTTTCATGCCGATGGGGGTGGTGAACACGTCCAGCGCGCCGCCGCTCAGCAGCTGCTCCATGGCGAACCCGATCTCCTCACCGGTCATGTCGTCGATGTTGCACTTAAGCTCCGCAATGGCGTCGGTCTGGTCAGAGGTCTCCCCCAGCATGACCCGCAGGCAGTTCGCTTGCGGGAAGTCCTTTTTGCCCATGCCATAGCCGGTTTTCTGCACCCGCATGACGGGCAGACTGCCAAAATCGTCGGCAAAGTACTTCAGCAGCGCCGCGCCGGTGGGGGTACACAGCTCACCCTGAACGTTCCCGGACTGAATGGGCATTCCCTCAAGGAGCAGTGCGGTAGCCGGCGCGGGAACGGGGAGGATCCCATGGGCGCACCGGACGGTGCCGCTTCCCACGGAGACGGGGGACACGATCACCTGATCGGGGCGAATTTCCCGCATCAGCAGGCATGCGGCGGTGATGTCCGCAACGGCGTCCATGGTGCCGACTTCGTGGAAGTGGATCTGCTGAACCGACACGCCATGGACGCGGCTTTCCGCCTCGGCGATGAGATTGTACACGGCCAGAACGTCCAGCTTGACCATGGAGGGGATGGGCAGTCTGTTCACGATTTCCTCAATGCCCTCCATGCTGCCGTGAACATGGTCGTGATGATGACTATGGAGGTTCTCGTCTTCCTCGACTCCCGCCACCCGGACGGAAAAATGGGTTCCAGACACACCGCATTTCACGCCTTTTTCCGCGCTGACGGTGACGCCGGGGATGCCGAGACCGTTCATTTTTGCAAGGAACGCCGCCCGGTCGGGGAGCAGCTCCAGCAGCGCCGCGGCGAGCATATCCCCGGCAGCGCCCATGGCGCATTCGATGTACAGCGTTTTCATCCCTTGACCTCCATGTGGTTAATCATGTTTGCCAGATACCCCGCGCCAAAGCCGTTGTCGATGTTCACCACCGACACGCCGCTGGCGCAGGAATTGAGCATGCTCAGCAGCGCCGCTACGCCGCCGAAGGACGCGCCGTAGCCCACGCTGGTGGGAACGGCGATCACCGGGCATTCCGCGAGACCACCCACCACGCTGGCAAGCGCCCCCTCCATGCCCGCGATGGCGATGACCACGCTGGCTTCCATAATAGAATCCATATGGGCAAGCAGCCGGTGGACGCCGGACACGCCCACGTCGTACAGCCGCACCACCTCGCTGCCCAGCACCTGTGCCGTCAGCGCCGCCTCCTCGGCCACGGGGATGTCGCTGGTGCCGCCGGTGGCGATGACGACTTTTCCGATGCCGTCGGGCTGGGGCAGTCCCCCCACAATGCCCACCCGGGCATCCTGATGGTAGTCCAGTTCCCGTGTGCTGCCGACATAGGCCGCCGCCTCGGGGGTCATTCTCGTGATGAGGACGCGGTTCTGACCGTTGGCGCGCATGGCGTCGATGATGCCGCCGATCTGCTCCGGGGCCTTCCCCGCGCCGTAGATCACCTCTGCCGCGCCCTGCCGCACCTTCCGATGCAGATCGACCTTGGCGTAGCCGATATCCTCGAAGGGGGCCTTTTTCAGTTCCAGCATGGCGTCGTCCACGCTGGTTTCCCCGGATCGGACGGATTCCAGCAGCTTTCGGATTTCAGAGTTCATTTGCGCACCTCCAGATTCAGCAGAACGCTGTCATAATCTTTGCGGAGTTCGGTTACGATTTTCTCCCGGTTTTCCAGAAGCAGGGGCAGATCGGCCTCCCGCAGCTCCAGCTTTGCGGTGTTGCCCACCATGCGGACGCGGAAATCCCGGAACCCAAGTCCGAAGAGAAATCCTTCCGCTTTTTCCGTCTGCTTCAGCTTTTGCAGCGTAATTTCCTCCCCGGTGCGTATCCGGGTGGCGAGACAGGCATAGGCGGGCTTGTCCCAGGTGAACAGCCCGGCGTCCTTGGAAAGACGGCGGATCTCCGCCTTGGCCAGGCCGCACTCCCGGAGGGGAGAGCGAACGGACAGTTCCCGCAGCGCCCGCATTCCCGGCCGGTCGCCCGCGTCGTCGGAGGCGTTGGTGCCGTCCAGCAGCACCGGGAAGCCGTCGCTTTCCGCCGCCCGGAGGATTTGCCGGAACAGTGTATTTTTGCAGTGATAGCAGCGGTCGGACGGGTTCGCCGTGACCGCACTGTTGGAAAGAACATCCACATGCAGCACCAGCATATCCGCGCCCACCTCGTCCGCCAGCCGCCGGGCGTCCGCCAGCTCAAACGCCGGCTGGAAGGCGGTGCTCACGTAATAGGCTTTCACCCGCGCGGCGTACCGCTTCGCCGCGTACAGCAGGTACGCAGAATCCACGCCGCCGGAAAAGGCAACGGCCACCTCCCGATTCTTGGCAAAAAATTGCTCCAACGTCATATTGTTTCCTCCAGTGCTGCAGAAATCGTTTTTCCCATTATACACGAGAATGTGAATTCTGACAAGTAGGAAGCCGCACAACAGCCTTTTATGGGTTGCTTTTCACAATCGGATGGTGTATACTAAACGCAGTGTCCTTAAAAAAAAGAAGAGAGGTATCACTATGCAAGAAACAAAAAACAGTTCCTGGTACAGCACCGTGGCGGGGGCGCTCTTTGCCTTTGGGGGCGTTATGGAGCTATTCCAGTGGCTGCGTATCCTCCGCTTTATGTCGTTCAGTGACTATGTTCAGATGCTGATCTGGGTAGCAAGCTGTGCAGTGCTGGCCTTTGCCCTTCTGACGAAGCGCAGAGACATCTTCCTGCCCGTGGGCTTCGCTCTTGCCGGTATCGCCTGCCTGTTCTTCCTGAATTTCAGAAATGTTCTCCTGCTGCTGGGTAACTGGGGCATGGCATTTTTGGCCGTGGTCTTTGTGACCGACTATCTGCCCCAGCTCCGGGAGCAGGTGAAGAAGTTCTGGTTCATTCCACCTGCGGTCGTTGCGCTTGCCACGGTGCTGTCGATTGGCGGCGTTTGGTTTGTAGCCTTTCTGAGATTGCTTGCTACATGCGCCGGTATGTTCCTAGCAGCCATGTGGGTTGCCTACCCCGAAGGACTCCCTCAGCAGACGGTGAGCGCATCCGCCGAAACCGGAAGCACTACGGCCGCTCCCGCTCCTGAAGTTTACTGCGGTCTGGTCAAGCACATTCTGCTGCTGCTGTTCACCTGCGGCATCTGGCTGTATATCTGGATTTACCGCGTCACCGGCTACACCAACAATGTGCAGGGTGAAGAAAACCGCAACCCCACCAACAAGCTGCTGCTGTGCCTGTTCGTCCCCTTCTACGTGATTTATTGGATGTACAAGACTGCCCAGCGTCTTGACAAGATGGCGGCGGCGAAGAATATCCCTTCCGATCTTTCCACCCTCTGCCTGATTCTTGCCATCTTTGTCCCCATCATCCCGCCGATTCTGATGCAGGATAAGCTGAACGCCATCGTCGCGCCGACTGCCGCGCCTGCCGCCCCCGTCGCTCCTACTCCTGCGCCCGCCGCACCGACCAGCGTAAGCGAGGCTGCGGACGACCTGCTGAAGCTCAAGGAGCTGCTGGACGCGGGCATTCTCACCCAGGAAGAATTTGACGCAAAGAAAAAGCAGCTGCTGGGGCTGTAAATTCCATACGACAAGGCGCGGGGCAAATGCCCCGCGCCTTTTGATACTATTTCCTGATTAAAATCTTTGATTTTAATCAGGAAGGCATCGCCTG
>OLSA01002541.1_pt1 | contig 13568 bp, 10 predicted proteins | sample 1672731 | NCBI WGS metagenome assembly OLSA01 (sample SAMEA3136718, study PRJEB25190) | human gut metagenome | biome: human gut; feature: human-associated habitat; material: faeces | place: Austria | collected 2013
GTGATTTCGTTCTTGAGACGTCATATTCTGACGGTGAAGTTCATTTCTTTGGTCAATCTGATTGCGGACCGTGAGGTTGTGAAGGAATTGGTGGCTGATACGATGACAGTGAAGAATATGCAGAGTGAACTGGAAAAAATTCTTGAAGATGACAAGTGCAGGAGTGAAATGCTGGCGGAATATGAGCGTATGGCTGAACGGCTAGGTCCGGCAGGCGCTCCTCGTCATGCGGCGCGCAAGATGTTGGAGCTGTTGAAAAAATAACTTTCTTTTTCTGAATAAACGTAAAGCCGATGCAATATTTGCACGGCTTTTTTATTTATAAGACAGAAGGTTGAAAAAGAAAGGATCTAACATGAAAAAATTTAAATGGCTTTTAGGAATTCTATTGTTGGCATTGGTGCCAATGTTGCAGTCATGTGACGATGACGACGATTATTATTCTATCGGAGATTTCAGTTGGGACTGGGCGACCGTACGTACAACCGGTGGCGGCGGTTATTTCCTGGAGGGTGACCGTTGGGGAATCATTGATCCGGTCAGCTCTTCCATTCCTTGGTACAGACCGGTAGATGGTGAACGGGTGGTTGCATTCTTTAATCCTTTGGCTGATATGAAAGACGAGAAGGGCGTTCAGGTAAAAATGGAAGGCATTCAGGATGTCTTGACTAAAGGGGTGGAAGAAATGAAAACTACGGAAGAAGAAGAGGAATTTGGAAATGATCCGATTGTGATTTATCAAGGTGATATGTGGCTAGGGGGAAAATACCTGAATGTTATTTTCCATCAGAACCTGCCTCGTTCGACGAAACATCGTATCAGCCTTGTTCAGAATCTGATGGATACGACTGAACCCGGTGAACCTGGTGACCCATCAGCACCGGAGACGGTAAATGTTGCTGAAGACGGTTATGTTCATCTGGAGTTGCGTTATAATACGTATGATGATGTGACCGGTTATTGGGGATGGGGACGGGTTTCCTATAATCTGGAAGATTTCTATCCGACGGAAGAGGATGGTGAAACTACGATGAAAGGTTTTAAAGTTACTATAAATTCAAAAGAAAATGGAGAAGGAAGAGTGATCGTTCTTGATTTCGACCATCCGGTAGGAGTGCCGGAAAAGGCGAAGGATGTGCATTCCACTTCTTCAATCCGATAACCTCTAACTATGATTCGCTGTATGTGAAAAAGGTCGGGAGCACTTCCTATGAAGTTCCCGACCTTTTCTTTTTATGATGTTGGTTTGTTTGATAATCCGATAAAGCGATTGGATTAGAACCAGGTTAGTGCATACAAATAAACGACCGCTGCCGGGATAGCCATTAAAGAACTGTCAAAACGGTCGAGCATTCCTCCGTGTCCCGGAAGAATAGTTCCCGAATCTTTAACGTGCAACTGACGTTTCAGCAGTGATTCTGTCAAATCCCCCCATGTGCCGAATATAACTACGACTAAAGCTAGCCCTGCCCATTCCGGCATGGACATCACTGGGAAATAATGAGCAAGTATGAAGGCTACTCCGATCGCTACTACTCCGCCGCCGATAGAACCTTCCCATGATTTTTTAGGAGAGATACGCTCGAACAATCTGTGCTTTCCGATAAGCGAACCGATGCAATAAGCACCTGTGTCATTCAGCCAAAGGAAAATAAAGATAGATAGTGGTAGAATAGGGTTATAACTTATGCTGCTGTATTCCGGATCGTTGTGGAAAGCTAATACATTCAGTAAAGCGAATGGAAGTCCGATGTAGAGTTGGCTGAACATGGAATAAGCCCAGTTAAGCACGGGATTCTCTTTCTTCAGATACAGCTCGCTGATCATCATATACAGCAATAGCAGTACGTAGGGGATAAAGATTTTGGAATCAGCCGCGTCAATGCAGAATCCCATGATGGCAAGAAACAGATAAGCGCCGCCCAGCATATTGATAGCCTTGTTTATCTGAACCCCTTCCGCACGCATATTAACCAGTTGTCCGAACTCATAAATGGCGAGTGCGCTAATGGCGGTAAATAAGATGCCGAAGCTAAATGCGCCATAGAGGATGCATCCTACCAAAATAGCAACAAAGAGTACACCTGTGATGGCTCGTTTTATAAAATTGTTCACAATCAGCTCGTTTTTTAATTGATTAAACAGTGGCTTATTTTTCTTTATCGGTAGTCGGTTCCGTAGATGTATTTTTCTCTACAGTGACTTTAGAACCTTCTATGGTAACTTTTCTTTCCGCAGCTTTTTCTTCCGCAGAATTCTTGGCTTCCTCTTCTTTTATCTCTTTTTCTTCCCCTTTCAGCTTTTCAGCAAGTTGCTTTTCTGCTTTAGCCGCATCCTGGCTTTCTTTGGCTGCCATGATTTCTTCTGAACGGGAAGCCCAAGGACGCTTTCCGAAAATACGCTCAACGTCTTCCGCAAAGATCACTTCTTTGTCAATCAGTAATTGTGCCAATTGATTGTGACCTTCCTGATGTTCAGACAGGATCTTTTTGGCACGTTCATACTGTTCGTTGACCATCTTTTTTACTTCTTCGTCGATAAGCTCGGCTGTTTTCTCGCTATATGGACGGTTGAAGGAGTATTCTTCGTTGTTGTAATAACATAAGTTAGGCAGCTTATCACTCATTCCTAAATAAGCAATCATACCGTATGCCTGTTTCGTAACTCTTTCCAGATCGTTCATTGCACCGGTAGAGATACGGCCGATAAATAAGTCTTCGGCTGCACGTCCTCCCAGCGTAGCACACATTTCATCGAGCATTTGTTCTTTTGTTGTGATCTGACGCTCTTCCGGCAAATACCAGGCTGCTCCCAATGCACGTCCACGAGGAACAATTGTCACTTTGATTAGAGGGTTGGCGTATTCCAGCAACCAGGATATGGACGCGTGTCCCGCTTCGTGCAAGGCGATAGAACGTCTTTCGGCTTCTGTAGTAATCTTGGTTTTCTTTTCCAGCCCACCGATGATACGGTCTACTGCATCCAAGAAGTCTTGTTTGCCAACGAATTTCTTTCCGTGACGGGCAGCGATCAATGCCGCTTCGTTGCAGACATTGGCAATGTCGGCGCCGGAGAATCCCGGAGTCTGGCGAGCCAGCAAGTCTACATCTACCGTGTCATCTATCTTGATCGGGCGCAAGTGTACGCCAAATACTTCTTTACGTTCGTTCAGATCAGGTAAATCTACATGGATTTGTCGGTCGAAACGTCCGGCACGGAGCAATGCCTTGTCTAGTACATCCACACGGTTGGTGGCTGCCAGGATAATAACACCGCTATTTGAGCCGAAACCATCCATTTCCGTCAGCAACTGGTTCAACGTATTTTCACGTTCATCATTTCCGCCCATTGCAGGATTCTTACCGCGAGGGCAGCTTTGGCCTGGGGGCCGGCAAGCTGCGCACCGTATTTACCATTGTGCTGCCCAGCGCCATGCCGGGCATCCTGTCCGGCGTGATTTTGGCAACGGGCCGCATTGTGGGCGAAACCGCGGCCCTGATCTACACGGCCAGCACCGTTGCCGCCGTGCCCGCCAGCGTGTTCAGCTCCACCCGTACCCTTGCCACCCATATGTATCTGCTTTCCAACGAGGGCCTGCATATCAATGAAACCTACGGCACTGCCGTGGTGCTGTTGATCCTGGTGCTGTTCATCAACAGCCTGTCCAGCTTTATTGCCGGCCGCCTTGCCAAAAAGTAATGCCGAAAGGAACTGCATGATGAATAAATTCGAAGTTAAAAACATGGACCTGTATTACGGCAGCTTCCATGCACTGAAAAATATCAATATTGCCATCCCCGAAAAAGAGATCACGGCGTTCATCGGTCCTTCCGGCTGCGGCAAGTCTACTTTCCTGAAGAGCCTGAACCGCATGAACGACCTGGTGGAAGGCTGCCGCATTTCCGGCGATATCCTGCTGGACGGTGTGGATATCTATAAGGATAAGATGGATGTCAATGTGCTGCGCAAGCGGGTTGGCATGGTGTTCCAGAAGCCCAACCCCTTCCCGATGAGCATTTACGATAACATCGCCTACGGTCCCCGCACCCACGGTGTGCGCAGTAAGGCGCAGCTGGATAAAATTGTGGAAAAAAGCCTGCGCGGCGCTGCCATCTGGGACGAAGTGAAGGACCGCCTGAACAAAAGCGCGCTGGGCATGTCCGGCGGCCAGCAGCAGCGTTTGTGCATTGCCCGCGCCCTGGCGGTGGAGCCGGAAGTTCTGCTGATGGACGAACCGACCTCCGCCCTGGACCCCATCTCCACCTCCAAGGTGGAAGAGCTGGCTCTGGAATTAAAGGACCGCTACACCATCATAATCGTGACCCATAACATGCAGCAGGCCGCCCGTATTTCAGATAAGACGGCGTTCTTCCTGCTGGGTGAGCTGGTGGAAATGGGCGATACGGAACGCCTGTTCTCCACCCCTGTGGACAAGCGCACGGAAGATTATATTTCCGGCCGTTTTGGTTGATCGGAGGAGCAATACCATGCCTAGTGTGCGTAAATCTTATGATGAAGAGCTTTTGCAGCTGGATACCTTGCTGGCCCGCATGGGTCACGAAGCCGGTGCCGCCATTGAAAGCGCACTGACTGCCCTGCGCAATGATGATATTGAACTGGCCCGCAGCGTGGTTGCGCGGGACAGCCAGATTGACGCAGGCGAACACGAGATCGAACACCGCTGCCTGCAGCTGCTGCTGCGCCAGCAGCCGGTGGCTTCGGATCTGCGCAAGGTCAGTACAGCCCTGAAAATGGTAACGGATGTGGAGCGCATCGGCGACCAGGCTAGCGATATTGCGGAGCTGGTGCTGCACCTGCACGCCAAATCCACCGATGCCGTGGGCGTGCTGGAAGATATCCTGAAAATGGGCGATGATGTGCTGAAGATGGTCAAACGCTCCATTGCCGCCTATGTGCAGGTGGACCTTGCCGCCGGCGCGGAAGTGATCGCCCATGATGATGTCATCGACGCCGCGTTCAGGCGCATCAGCAGCGAAATTGCCCAGTACATTGCCGCCCACCCCGCCGAAGCAGAGACCGCGCTGGATCTGTTTATGGTGACCAAATATCTGGAACGCCTTGGTGACCACGCCGTGAACGTGGCCGAATGGGTCGAATTCTTAAAGACCGGCGTTCACAAATCCCGCAAGATCGTGTGATCTTGCCCGGCGGCGTGTGAGGCCGCTCCAAGGTGAACCTGAAGCCAACTGCTTGGATTTTGAATTTTCAGGTACACCCAATAACATTGCCATTCTCTTTTTTATGTTTTCCTATACCGCACCAAAGGGCCAGCACTGCACGCTGGCCCTTTGGTGTTTTTATGTGTAGACTGCTGGGAATGAAACCTGGCAGAAAAGTGGAAGAAGCAATGCAGAGTGTGTTATACTGGAAAGGACAAATCGAAAACGGCTGCACAATATGAGCACTGCGATGAGATTTTGAAAGAAAAGACCGCACACCTCTTTATAACCCAAAAGCCCAAAGCGGCACGGTTCACTTAACCGGCAGCTTTGGGCTTTGCTGTTTTATCAGAGAAAAAATTACGCGCTTACATCTTCAAACTGGCTGTTGTACAAATCAGCGTAGAACCCGCCAGCGGCCAACAGGTCGTCGTGGGTGCCCTGCTCCACAATGTCACCATCCCGCATGACTAAAATCAGGTCGGCGTCCTTGATGGTGGAAAGCCGGTGGGCAATCACAAAGCTGGTGCGGCCGCGCATCAGGTTGTCCATGGCGGTCTGGATGCGCTGTTCGGTGCGGGTGTCCACACTGCTGGTGGCTTCGTCCAAAATCAAAATTTTGTTGTCCGCCAGAATGGCACGGGCAATCGTCAGCAGCTGTTTCTGGCCCTGGCTCACGTTGGAAGCATCTTCGTTCAACTCCATCTGGTAGCCGCCGGGCAGCGTGCGGATAAAGTGGTCGGCACAGGCGGCCTTGGCGGCGGCGATGACTTCCTCATCGGTGGCATCCAGGCGGCCATAGCGGATGTTTTCCATAATGGTGCCCTGGAACAGCCAGGTATCCTGCAATACCATGCCAAAGCCTTCGCGCAGGGCGCTGCGGTCAAAGTCCTTTACGTTGTGGCCGTCCAGCGTAATGGCGCCGGAGTTGACATCGTAAAAGCGCATCAGCAGCTTGACCATGGTGGTTTTGCCTGCGCCGGTGGGGCCGACAATGGCAACTTTCTGGCCGGGTTTTACATCGCAGCTGAAATCCCGGATAACAGTCTTTTCCGGCGTGTAGCCAAACTTGACATGGTCAAAGGTGACCTGGCCGTCAATGCAGGCGGGGTCTGCCCGGCGGGCGGGGTCAGCGTTCTGTTCTTCTTCCGGCTCACCCAAAAATTCAAACACGCGCTCCGAAGCCGCCGCCATACTTTGCAGCATGTTGCTGACCTGGGCCAGCTGCTGGATGGGCTGGGTGAAGTTGCGCACATACTGGATGAACGCCTGGATGTCACCAATGGTGATGATGCCGCGCGCGGCAAAAATGCTGCCGGAAACGGCCACTGCTACATAGCCCAGGTTGCCCACAAAGGTCATGATGGGCTGCATCAGGCCGGAAAGGAACTGGCTTTTCCAGGCGGATTCAAACAGGCGGTTGTTGGCTTCGTCAAAATCATTCAGAACGGCATCTTCGCGGTTGAACGCTTTGACCACATTGTGGCCGGAATATACTTCCTCCACCTGGCCGTTCACGGAGCCCAGAACTTTTTGCTGGGCGCGGAAATATTTCTGGCTGAACCTGACCACCAACAGCACCAGCGCCATCGAGACCGGCAGGATCAAAATGGCAATCAGCGTCATCGTGGGGCTGATGGTCAGCATCATGATGAGCACGCCGATCATGGTGGTAATGCTGGTGATCAGCTGGGTAATGCTTTGGTTCAGGCTCTGGCCCAGGGTGTCCACATCGTTGGTAATGCGGGAAAGTACCTCGCCCACAGTGCGCTTTTCAAAATAGGCAAGGGGCAGGCGGTTGATCTTTTCGCTGATCTGGCGGCGGAAGTCATAACACATCTTCTGCGAAAGCCCGCTCATGATCCAGCTCTGGCAGAAACTGAACGCAGCGGAAACCAGATACATGACCAGCAGGATCAGCAGGATTTTGCCGATATAGCCAAAGTCAATGCTGCCGGTGCCCCGCAGCTTGGCCACCCAGCCGGTGGCCAGGGCAGTGGTGGCTTTGGCTAGCACCTTGGGGCCTGCAATATTAAAAATCGTGGAAAGAACGGCAAAAACAATCACGGCAATCAGGCGGAACTTGTAGTGCCCCAGCTCTGCCAGCAGGCTGCGCATGGTGCCCTTAAAGTCTTTTGCCTTTTGGGTCGTCATTCGTCCGGGATGCGGCATCAGGCTTCCCCTCCTTTCAGGTCCAGCTCTTTGTTGCTCAGCTGGCTGCGGGCAATTTCCTGGTAAGCCGGGCAGCTTTCCATCAGCTGGGCGTGGGTGCCCTTGCCCACAATGCGGCCATCTTCCAGAACCAAAATCTGGTTGGCGTGCAGCACAGTGGAAATGCGCTGTGCCACAATAATCACGGTGGCGTCGCCGGTTTCGGCTTTCAGCGCGCGGCGCAGGGCAACATCAGTCTTGTAGTCCAGCGCGGAGAAGCTGTCATCAAACAGGTAGATCTTCGGGTGTTTGGCAATGGCGCGGGCGATGGAAAGCCGCTGCTTCTGCCCGCCGGAAACGTTGGTGCCGCCCTGGGCAATGGGGCTTTCGTACCCCTCCGGTTTGGCGGAGATGAACTCTTCCGCCTGGGCAATGCGGGCGGCGGTGCGCACATCGGCATCGGTGATATTCTCGCCGCCGAATTTCAGGTTGGAATCAATCGTGCCGCTGAACAGTACGCCCTTTTGCGGCACATAACCCAAAAGACCGCGCAGGGTGCTCTGTGGCATCTGGCGCACATCCACGCCGTCTACCGTCACGCTGCCGCCGGTCACATCATAAAAACGGGTGATCAAATGCAGCAAACTGGTTTTGCCGCAGCCGGTGGAGCCGATAATGGCCGTGGTCTGGCCGGGTTTGGCGACAAAATCAATATCGTGCAGGGCGTCCTCGCTGGAGCCGGGGTAGGTAAAGTTGACATGATGGAATGCGACTTCGCCGTTCCAGTGGTGCTGATTGAGGTCAGCGGGGATGGCTTCCGGCACCGGGTCATGGATGGCCGGCTCGGTGGTTAGCACTTCGTCAATGCGGTCCGCGGCAACGCCGGCACGGGGCAGCATCACGGCAACCATCGTCAGCATCAGGAAGGACATCACGATCTGCATCGTGTAGGTGATAAAGGCGATCATGCTGCCCACCTGCATGGTGCCGGCATCAATCTGTTTGCCGCCGAACCAGACGATCAGCAGGGAAGTGCCGTTCATAATCAGGGTCATAAAGGGCATCATGGCGGCCATTACCCGGTTGGTGAACAGCTGGGTGCGCATCAGGTCGGTGTTGGCGGCGTCAAAGCGTGCTTCCTCGTGCTGTTCGCGGCTGAATGCGCGGATGGGCATAATGCCGGTCAAAATCTCGCGGGATACCAGGTTCAGCCGGTCCACCAGCTTTTGCATGATCCTGAACTTGGGCATGGCAAACTGCATCAATACCGTAATCAGCGTCAGCAGCAAAGCAACGGCCAGCACAATGATCCAGGTCAGGCTGGAACCCGCCTGCGCCACATGGATGATGCCGCCAATGCCAAGGATGGGGGCATACGCCACCATGCGCAGCAAAATTACGCAGGTCATCTGGATCTGCTGTACATCGTTGGTGGTGCGGGTGATGAGGGATGCGGTGGAAAACTTGTCCGTTTCAGAGGCAGAAAAGCTGACCACCCGGCGGAACACACCGCGGCGCAGATCCCGCGCAATGGCAGCCGCCACGCGGGAAGCAAGCAGCCCCACCAGAACCGCGGCGGCAACCATCAACAGGGTCAGCCCCAGCATCCGGCCGCCGGTCTGCATCAGGTAGTTCATCTGTACCGCATCGCTGATGCCAAGGGCCTGATATTCCAGCCCCACCAGCAGCACTGCCTGGGCTGAAAGCCCGCTCAGCTCACTTTCGCCGGCCTGACCCATGGCTGCGGCCAGCTGGGCCTGTACGGCATCCCGGCTGAAACCGGGCATCTGGGTCATGGCCGCAAACTGGGCGGTAACGGTATCCAGCACGGCGGCATCCGGGGCGTTGCCCTCCCCGGCTGCCTGAGCGGAAGCCAGATAGAGCACAATATCCGGGGTGGAAAATACCTCCGCCAGCGTATCCCGGTCCGCATCGGCCCGCAGCAGGCGGACCGTATAGGGGGACGCGAGCTTTTTCTGTAAGCTGGTAGCGGAGGAGAGTGCGTTGTCGGTGCCGCCCGGCTGGGTGTAAGCGGCTTCCACCGCGGCGGCGTCCGCGTCCGTCATCAGCAGCTCCAGCACCTGCAGGGTGGAATCCCGCACTACTTCTGGCACAGCGTCCGCAATGCCGGACTGTTGGATGCCGGTATCCACAATTTTGCTGGTGTAGTCCGGCAAGGTCAAATCGCCGTATGCCTGCACCAACAGCAGGGCAATAATAACAAGGCAGGCCGCCCAGTGTTTGGCCAGATGTTTGAAAATTTTTGTCATGGCATCTTCTCCTTTTCGGCCAGCAGCTTTTCGTTCTGGCGCTCAATGGCCTGCAGCAGGGTTTCGGCATCCTTTGCAAACTGCTGGCAAAATTCTTCGCCCAGGTCATCCATAATGCCGGTGATGTAATCATTCAGACGGCTTTCGCAGATCAGGCGGGATTCCTCCCCTTTTGGGGTGATGCGCACCAGAGTGCGGCGGCGGTCATTGGGATCGGTCTGGCGCTGGGCCAGGCCATCCTGCTCCAGTGTGCGCAGTCCGCGGGAAATCGCCGGCAGCGGCTGCTTGAAAATCTCCGCCAGGTCCGAAACATACACGGCACCATCCTGGCCGCGTACCTCAATGGCGTGGTTCAGCCCTTCCAGAATGCCAAGATGCAGCTTGGGGGCGTTGGCAAGGCTTAAAGACGCCCCGCGGCGCACAGACTTTTTTAGCCGGTCAAGATAGCGCATCACGGCTTTGCTGCGCTGGTCACCAATATGTTCCTCCATAAAGGTTCTCCTTTCTGTTGCTATATGTAAATAGTTGGCATATGTTAAGCATATGAAAACAGTATAGCCCCGCAGCCGAAAAAATGCAACGGCTGCGGGGCTGTGTTTTAAATTTGTTTACAAACTACTTATAAATCAAAGTCACCGGTAAACAGCTGCACCCAATAGGGGTAGCCATCCACCATAGTGTAGCCAACGCCGATGCAGTCATAGTTTTCGTTCAAGATGTTGGCGCGGTGGCCGGAGCTGTTCATCCAGTCGTTCATCACGATCTCCGGGGTTCTCTGGCCCATGGCAATGTTTTCGCCGGCATAGCCATAGTCAATGCCCAGGTGCCACAAAATGGTAAAGCATTCAGAACCGTTGGGGCGGGTGTGGCTGTATCGCTGGGAAAGCTCCTTGGCGCGGGCTGCTGCGGCAACCATCAGACGGTCGTCCTTGACCAGGGGCTGCAATCCGCGGGAGGTGCGCTCCTGGTTGACCAGTTCGATCACGCGGTCTGCCATGGCTTCCTCGCTGGTCGTAATGCTGGCCTGCATCACGCCGGTATCAACATCAAAAAGGTACAGATTGCCGTCGATCGTCACAATGCCTTTGGCCATGGTGCCGTACACCTGGTCAAAGTAATAGGTGCCGTCATTGTTGGTATCCCAGCCTTTTACCATGTGGCCGTTGGCGTCATACCGCACCCACTTGCCGGTGCCGTCTGCGTTTTCGGCCCAGTCGCCGGCTTCGGATTCCTGGTATACATCCTTGCTGACGGCTTTTGCACCCTGCTGCACGTTATCCAGCCAGTACCAGGCATCGGAGGCCGGATCATAGATTTCTTTGCCGCGGTAGGCTGCATTATTGGGATCATAACCCTGGCGCTTGCCAGCCTCGTACCAGTAATCTTTGCCGTCCATGCTGTGCCACATCAGGTTGCAGCCAATGCCGGTGGTGGTATCAAAGCTGCAGGGCAGGTTGTCCACCACAATATCGCCCTTGGCCATGGCGCCGGTGATCAGGTCAAAGTAATAGGTGCCGTCATCGTTGGTATCCCAACCTTTAATCATATGGCCGTTTGCATCGTAGCGCACCCATTTGCCGCCGTTGGATTCCTGGTAGACATCCTTATTGACGGCTTTTGCGCCGCCCTGCTTGGCGTCCAGCCAGTACCAGGCGTCGGAATCAGGGTCATAAATTTCCTTGCCGCGGCCGGTGGTACCCTGTTTCACGCCGTTCTCGTACCAGTAATCCTTGCCGTTCACGGTTTTCCAACCGGTGTAGGTGGAAGCGCTGTCGGCGGTTTCCGGCGTGGCGGTCTCTTCCGCCAAAGCGGGCAGTGCAGCAGCACTGCACAGCAATACGGCGGTCAGAACGGCCGCGCAGCGAAAACGAAATTGCATGGGATATTCCTCCTGCATGTACTTCTTTTATAAATGTGTTGATCGAAATGTGTTGATCGGAATATTTCAACTCTCTTTTGCGGGGTTCGGGGATGCCTTGATTACGCCAAGGCCCAAATCACTGGATAGCGGCGCGCAGTATTTCAAGCAGCGGGGTGATCATCCCGGCTGCAGCGGGACCGCCAAAGTTCACGATGCCGCGCAGCGGCATGGAATCCAGCATCTGAGCTACGGCTTCGCTGCTGGCAATCTCGCTGCCGCCTGCGTTGCCGCCAGTCAGGGCATTGCCCGCCTGTGCCAGCACCTGCTGGATGATGGCAGCTGTGCGGTCATCCTTGGAAAGCTCACCGATGGTGGTGTTTTCGTCAATCACGAACGGGCGGCGGCGCGGGGTGCTGAACCGCACGCTGAGCGTTGCGTGGATATCCCGGCTGGAATGGCCCAGCAAAATCTTGTACTCGCCTGGGGCGGCGTACCAGCTGCCCAGCGTTTCGTCATAGTAGCTCAAATCCTGCGCGGTCAGGGTGAACTCTACCTGCTTTTCCTCGCCAGGTTCCAGTTTGACCTTCACGAACTTGCGCAGCTCCTTGGGCGGGCGGCCGGTGGTGCCGGTGCAGTCTGCTACATACAGCTGCACAACTTCCTTGCCGGGCATCATGCCAACATTCTTCACGCTCACCCGTACCCGCACGCTGTCGCCCTCGGCAAACTCGTCCGCCGTCAGCTGGGCATTGCGGTACACAAACCCTGTGTAGGAAAGCCCGTGCCCAAACGGCCACAGCACCGGCATCTTGCGGGCATCGTACCAGCGGTAGCCGACATACACGCCCTCGCGGTATTCCACATGGCGGCCGTCACCGGGGAAGTCGAGATAACACGGGGTATCTTCCAGCCGCAGGGGCCAGGTTTCCGGCAGGCGGCCGCTGGGGTTGGCATCGCCCCACAGCAGGGCGTCCGCCGCAGCGCCAACACCTTCGCCGCCCAGATACATGCACAGCACGGCGTTCACATCGTTGGCCCAGGGGCATTCCACCGGGGAACCGGTGTGCAGCACCACAACAGTGTTTTTCTGCACGGCGGCCACGCGGGCAATCAGGTTGTTCTGGCTTTCCGGCAGGCGCATATGGCTGCGGTCAAAGCCTTCGCTTTCAAAAGATTCCGGCAGGCCCGCAAAGATCACCGCCGCGTCAGCTTCCGCTGCGGCAGAAACCGCGCGCAGGAACTCTTCCTCCTCCCGCTGATCCAGATCAGCGGGGAAGCCCTCCACATAGCTCACCCGGCGGCCATGGCTTTCGGCCATTTCCAGCGCGCTGTCCACCCTGATGGTGTTGATGTGGCTGGAGCCGCCGCCCTGATAGCGCGGCGTTTTGGCAAAGCCGCCGATGTATACTACCTTGCTGCCCTTTTTCAGCGGTAGCACACCGCGGTTCTGCAAAAGCACGGCGCATTCCTTGGCCAGCTCTGCGGCGATGGTGTGGTCGCCTTTCAGGTCCAGCTCCGGGGCCGGGGCGGCAGCTTCGTCCGCCGCGCGGAACACAATGTTCAAAATGCGGATCACAGCCTTGTTCAGCGCGGCTTCGCTCAAGGTGCCGGCTTTAACGGCGGCCACGATCTTGGCGTCATTGACACCGCCGGAACCGGGCATTTCCAGGTCAAGCCCAGCCGCAACACCCTTTACACGGTCAGCTACAGCGCCCCAGTCGGACATCACAAAGCCCTTAAAGTTCCACTCGGTGCGCAGGATATCGGTCAGCAGCATGCGGCTTTCGCTGGCAAATACATCGTTCACGCGGTTGTAGCTGCACATCACCGTCCAGGGCTGGGATTTCTTGACGGCGGTTTCAAATGCAGGCAGGTAAATTTCGCGCAGCGTACGCTCCGTCATGTCGGACGATGCGCTCATGCGGCGGTACTCCTGGCTGTTGGCGGCAAAATGCTTGATGGAGGTACCAACCCCCTGGCTCTGTACGCCATTGATGTACCCGGCGGCCAGCTCCCCGGCCAGCACCGGGTCTTCGGAGTAATATTCAAAGTTGCGGCCGCACAGCGGGCTGCGCTTGATGTTGACGGCGGGTCCCAACAGGATGC
>OLSA01002547.1_pt1 | contig 13554 bp, 9 predicted proteins | sample 1672731 | NCBI WGS metagenome assembly OLSA01 (sample SAMEA3136718, study PRJEB25190) | human gut metagenome | biome: human gut; feature: human-associated habitat; material: faeces | place: Austria | collected 2013
GTGGGGACCGTCGGCAACGCCGCTGCACGGGCCGCCGGACGCGCTGCCGCGGAAGGCGTGAGCGTCGCGCATTACGACCTGCGGTTCGTGAAACCGCTGGATGAAGCGTTGCTGGATGAAGTGGGGCGTAAGTTCCGCCGTGTGGTCACGGTCGAGGACGGTTCGCTGCGCGGAGGCGTCGGCGAAGCCGTCGCGGCGTTCTTCAACGGCCGCGGCTACGACGTGCGGGTGCAGCGGCTCGGCATCGGCGACGAATGGGTCGAACACGGCACGCCCAGGCAGTTGTACGCCCTGTGCGGCTACGACGAGGAGGGCATTCTGCGCGCCCTGCTCGATACCCGCGCATAAATTTTCCGCAACGCATTTTTTCGGCACAAATTCTGTGTGATGGCTTCCCAAAACGACCGGGAAGTGAAAATCGCCATTTTATTGCTTGCTGCCGCCCTTTTGATTCCGGGTGCGGTGGCTGTCGCGGCGGCTTCGGACCGCACCGACCGCATGCCTGTCGCCGTGTTCGACCTGCGGCCGGCCGAAGCGCGGGGCTGCCGCACCGGGTAACTGTTGTTCGTGGATCAGGGGCGGGGAACTCTGCCGCCTTTGCCGTAAAGGCATTTGTCAGAGCGTGAACACCCAGTCGTCGCCTTTCGAGAGGGCCGGGTCCAGGCGGAAGCCTTCCCATTCGAACGACCGGAGCGTCGCGGGATCGGCGATGCGGTTTTTCAGGATATGCCGCGTCATCTCTCCGCGGCACATTTTCGTATAGACCACGACGGTTTTCAGCCGGTCGCCCTCGCGGACGCGGAATTCGGGCGTGATGACCCGCGCTTCGCGGCAGACGCGTTTCCAGTCGAACAGCCGCTTCATCTCTCCGCTCGCCAGGTTGACCAGGATGCCGTCGTCGGCGTGAATCCGGCCCAGCAGGTCGTCGGTCAGCCGGCTTTGCCAGTAGGAAAACATCGTTTCGTCGCCGCGGCCGGGCAGTACGGCGTCGCCTTCGAGCCGGTAGGTGCGGATGGCGTCCAGCGGGCGGAGCAGTCCGTAGAGGAACGAGGTGATGTTGAGGTGCCGTTGGGCGTATTCGAAATCGGCGTCGGTGAAACTCGCCGGGTCGATGCGTTTGAAGACGATTCCCGTGTAGGCCGTAAGGGCTGGGATCGCCGCGTCGTCGTCGCCGTGGAAGCGGCCGTAGCGCAGGCGGTTTTCGGCGGCGATACGGCGGTTGACGCGCAGGAGCCGGGCCAGTTCGTCGGTCGGGAGCGTCGCCAGCCCGGCGGCCAGTTCAGAGGCCTCGCTGCGGTAGGCGGGCCGGGTCGTGCGGGGCGTCGGGACGGAACTGCGCTCCGTCATCGTCTTGGCGCAGGAGAGGAGCAGTTGCATGGCGTTCGGGCGTTAAGCTGCGGAGCAGGGGATGCCGAGCGCTTCGACGCGCGCGGCGATGGCCTGCAACTCCTCTTTGGTGACTTTTTCGAGCGTCGGGCAGGGGGTGTCGCGGTCGAGCGAGTAGACCATCACCTGCCGCGGGCGGATTTCGTCGACGAGGCGCAGCCACGCCGCGACCTCCTCTTCGGTGGTGTTGTCGACCGGGGTGCCGTCGCACGTGCCGCGCAGGAACATCGTCTGGAGGATCATCCGCCCCTCGAAGCGTTTCATCGCCTCGACCGTGGCGCGCACGCTGTAGGCGGCGCTCTGCGGGTTGTTGATGCGCCGCACGGTGGCGTCGAACGCCGAGTCGAGCTTCAGGATCGGATTGTCCACGCGCAGCAGCGCCTCGCGGACCTCCGCGCGGTGGATCTGCGTGGCGTTCGAGAGCACCGAGACCTTCGCCGTCGGGCAGAGGGCGTCGCGCAGTGCCAGCACGTCGCCGATGATCTCGCCGAAGGCGGGGTGGAGCGTCGGCTCGCCGTTCCCGGCGAAGGTGATGACGTCGGGCGGCGTGCCGGCGGCGACCATGCGCCGCAGCGTCTCGTCCAGCAGGCGTGCGACGTTCGCGCGGTCGTTGAAGCGGCGTGCGCCCGGATGCTCGGCGTTCCAGCCGCACTCGCAGTAGATGCAGTCGAACGAGCAGAGCTTCGACTCGGTGGGCAGCAGGTTGACGCCCAGCGAGAGGCCCAGCCGCCGCGAGTGGACCGGGCCGAAAATGATGTCGTGGTAGAGGGATGTCATACGGCAAATTTAAGAATTATCGCTACCTTTACAAAAACTTCGCCTATGAAACTGCGATTCGGACTGCTGCCGCGCGTCGTGGCGGCCATCGCCGCGGGCGTCGCCTTCGGCTTCCTGCTGCCCGACTGGGCCGTGCGTATCTTCACGACCTTCAACGCCCTGTTCGGCCAGCTGCTGGGCTTCGTTATCCCGCTGCTGATCCTCGGGCTCGTGGCGCCGGGCATTGCCGACCTGGGGCGCAGCGCCGGGCGGCTGCTGGCCCTCACGGCGGCCCTGGCCTACCTTTTCACGCTCGTCTCGGGATTCGGCACCTATGCCGTCGGGCGGGCGCTCTTCCCGCGGCTGCTGGCCGGCTCCCCGGCCGTGCTGCCCGAGGCGGACGCCGTCGATCTGGCCCCCTTCTTCACGGTCGACATGCCGCCCGTCATGGGGGTCATGTCGGCGCTGATCCTCGCCTTCGTGCTGGGGCTCGGCATGGCCTATACGCGCAGCGAGCGCCTGAAGGGGGTGATGGACGACTTCAAGCTGATTGTAGACCGCACGATCGCCGGGGTCATCATCCCGCTGCTGCCGCTCTACATCTTCGGCATCTTCCTGCAGATGACCCGCTCGGGACAGGTGGCGGGCGTGCTGGGGGTCTTCGTGAAGCTCATCGTCGTGATCTTCGCACTGACGGTCGTGCTGCTGCTCCTGCAGTTCTCGGTGGCGGGGCTCGCCGCGCGCCGCAATCCCCTGAAGATGCTGCGCACGATGCTCGCGGCCTACGTCACGGCCCTCGGCACGCAGTCGTCGGCCGCGACGATCCCCGTGACGCTCGAACGGACCGTGCGCCTCGGCGTGCGGCCCGAACTGGCGTCGTTCGTCGTGCCGCTCTGCGCGACGATCCACCTCTCGGGTTCGATGATGAAGATCACGGCCTGCGCGCTGGCCGTGGCGATGCTGGCCGGGCTGGAGATTCCGGCGGCGACCTTCGCGGGGTTCATTCTGCTGCTGGCCGTGACGATGGTCGCGGCGCCGGGCGTGCCGGGCGGGGCGATCATGGCGGCGCTGGGGCTGCTCGAGAGCATGCTGGGCTTCGACGAGGCGCTCCTCGGGCTGATGATCGCCACCTATATCGCCATGGACAGCTTCGGCACGGCGACCAACGTCACGGGCGACGGCGCCGTGGCGGTCATCGTCGATGCCGTCGACCGCCGACGGCGGTGAGTTTGTGTTCCTTGCGTCGGGCGCAAGAGGCAAAAATAGGTATAAATGCGTATCCGCACGGAATAAAAAACGGCTAATTTTGACCGATTAATCCACATTATTTATACTTTTGCGCGTCCGAAACGGAATACGGAAAACACAAACACATAAAACTCGATAAGAAATGGTTGATATTTTTGAACGCCTCGAGAAAAATGCGGGCGGACCGATCGGTCAGTACATGTCGTATGCCCACGGCTATTTCGCCTTCCCGAAACTCGAGGGCGAGATCGGCCCCCACATGCTTTTCCGGGGCAAGATGATGCTCAACTGGAGTCTGAACAACTACCTCGGCCTGGCCAACCACCCCGAGGTCCGCAAGGCCGATGCCGAGGGTGCCGCCAAGTTCGGCATGGCCGCCCCGATGGGCGCCCGCATGATGAGCGGTCAGACCAAATACCACGAGCAGCTCGAGCGCGAGCTGGCCGCCTTCGTCGGCAAGGAGGATGCCTTCCTGCTCAACTTCGGCTACCAGGGCATGATCTCGATCATCGACTGCCTGCTCACGCCGCGTGACGTCGTCGTCTACGATGCCGAGGCCCACGCCTGCATCATCGACGGCCTGCGCCTGCACAAGGGCAAGCGCTTCGTCTACGGCCACAACGACATGGAGTCGCTGCGCCTGCAGCTGCAGCACGCCACCTCGCTGGCCGAGGAGCAGCACGGCGGCGTGCTGGTCATCACCGAGGGCGTCTTCGGCATGAAGGGCGACCTGGGCAAGCTCGACGAGATCGTGGCCATGAAGAAGGACTTCAACTTCCGCCTGCTGGTCGACGATGCCCACGGCTTCGGTACGATGGGTGAGGGCGGCCGCGGTACGGCGTCGCACTTCGGTGTGGTCGACGGCGTGGACGTGCTCTTCAACACCTTCGCCAAGTCGATGGCCGGTATCGGCGCCTTCGTGAGCGGTCCCCGCTGGCTCATCAACCTGCTGCGCTACAACATGCGTTCGCAGCTCTACGCCAAGTCGCTGCCGATGCCGATGGTGATCGGCGCCATGAAGCGTCTGGAGCTGATTCGCAACCACCCCGAATACCAGCAGAAACTCTGGGAGATCGTGCGTGCGCTCCAGAGCGGCCTGCGTGAGAACGGCTTCAACATCGGTGTGACGAACTCGCCCGTGACCCCCGTCTTCATGAAGGGCGGCATTCCCGAGGCCACGAACCTGATCGTCGACCTGCGCGAGAACCACGGCGTCTTCTGCTCGATCGTCGTTTACCCGGTGATCCCGAAGGGCGAGATCATCCTGCGCGTCATCCCGACGGCGGCCCACACGCTCGAGGATGTCAACTTCACGCTCGAGGCCTTCAAGTCGGTGCGCGACAAGCTCGAAAGCGGTTACTACGCTTCGCTGCCCATCCCGGTCCGCGCCGACGAGGATTTCAAGGTGCGCTGATCGGGTCGCCGGACCGCAGCGGCGCGCGACAGCTTCCGTTCGGGAGGGCTTTGCCCCGATGGCGGGAAGGACGCGGCCGCGAAGGGCGCGATTCCGCAAACAAACGGCACTCCGGTTTTTCCGGAGTGCCGTTTTTGTTCCGGTCGACCTTTTGTGTCGGCCGGCCTTTTTTTCGGTTTGGGAGGTCGGATGAAACTTTTCTGTTCGGAAAACGTATTATTTTCATCGAAAATTTTGCAGGAACGAATTTTCATTCTATATTTGCAGTCCCGAAGCGCAGGTTTCGGAGACGTCATGCGGAAATAGCTCAGTTGGTAGAGCGCAACCTTGCCAAGGTTGAGGTCGCGGGTCCGAGTCCCGTTTTCCGCTCCAGAGAGGCAAAAGAAAGGAGAATCGCAAGATTCTCCTTTTTGTTTTTCGGGGGGGGAACGGGATTCGACGCCCGCGACCTCAAGGCGCCCCTTTCAGGGGCCGGGGGTGTCAACAACGGATCGCGGCCGTCACTCGCGCTATGCGCGAGTGCGAGTCCCGTTTTCCGCTCCAGAAAAAAAGGGAAGAATCTTGCGACTCTTCCCTTTTTGTTTTGTCTGCATGGTACAGGGGCTTGTGCCGTTTCCGGGTTTCGGATGCCGATTCAGGCAAGGTGTAGCCGATTGTATTGCCGACCGGCCGGCGACTTATCGTAAAAATGGCTCCGTTTTGTGATTTCTCGCGGCAATGTGCTAACTTGCCTTACGGAAACCGCTTGTCGGAATCCGAACTTTAACCCAAAATATTGCAGGATATGAAGATCGTACACTGGTTGTGCGCCTTGTGCCTGGTGGCTGCGGCGGTCCCGTCGGCGGCGCAGGTGCGCATCGTAAGGCATGGAAAGGCCGTGGCGCGGATTGTCGCCGATCCGGCCGATTCGGTGGACATGCGGGCGGCGGCGCTGTTGCAGGAGCTCGTCGGACGCATCAGCGGGGCGCGGCTGCCCGTCGTGGCGCCGGGAAAGCCCCGTCGCGGCGACATTGTCCTCGGCGCCGGGGATGCCCGTGGATTGACCGAGGACGGCTTCCGGCTGAAGACCCGCGACGGGCGGCTGATGATCTCCGACGGAGGCGGCAAGGGGACCATTTACGGCGTGGTGACCCTGCTGGAGCAGTACCTCGGTGTCGCCTGCTACGGAAACAACGCCTGGCGGCTGACCCGGAGCCGCGACGTGACGATCCCCGCACTGGATCACGCCGAGAATCCGGCATTCCGCTACCGGCAGAGCCAGTGCTATGCGATGGCCGAACCCTTCTACCGCGACTGGTTCCGCTTCGAGGAGCCGCAGGAGACCTTCGCCGGCGGCTACTGGGTCCACACCTTCGACCGCATTCTGCCGTCGGAGGTCTACGGACGGAGCCACCCCGAATACTACGCCTTCATCAACGGCGAGCGGCGTCCGGGCAAGGCGAGCCAGTGGTGTCTGACCAATCCCGAGCTCTTCGAGGTGGTCTGCACGAAGATCGACTCGATCTTCCGGGCCAACCCCGGGATGCACACGATCTCGGTGAGCCAGAACGACGGCAACTTCACCAACTGCACCTGCCCCGCGTGTCGGGCGCTCGACGAGCGCGAGGGCGGGCCGTCTGGCAGCCTCATCCACTTCCTGAACCGGCTGGCCGACCGCTTCCCCGACAAGGAGTTTTCGACGCTGGCCTACCTCTACACGATGCACCCGCCCAAACATGTCAAGCCGCGGCCCAACGTCAACATCATGCTCTGCGACATCGACTGCAAGCGCGAGGTGCCCCTGACGGACAATGCCTCGGGCCGCGACTTCGTGCGGGCGCTGGAGGGGTGGTCGGCCATCAGCGACAACCTCTTCGTCTGGGACTACGGCATCAATTTCGACAACATGCTCTCGCCCTTCCCCAACTTCCCGATCCTGCAGAAGAACATCCAACTCTTCCGCCGCAACCACGTGACGATGCACTTCTCGCAGATCGGCGGCGAGCGGGGCAGCTGCTTCCCCGAGATGCGGGCCTACATGGTGAGCAAGCTGATGTGGAATCCCGATCTGGACAGCGACTCGCTCATGCGCTCCTTCATGCGCGGCTATTACGGTGCGGCGGCGCCCCATATCTACCAGTACGAGAAGCTGCTCGAAGGGGGCCTGCTGGCCAGCGGCAAGGAGCTCTGGATCTACGATTCGCCGGTGACCCACAAGGAGGGCATGCTCAATGGCAACTGCCGCCGGCGCTACAACGAACTCTTTGACCTGGCCGAGGCGGCCGTGGCCGACGATTCGGTACTGCTCGACCGCGTGCGCCTCTCGCGCCTGCCGCTCCAGTACTCCGAGCTGGAGATCGACCGTGCCGAAGGAGTGCCGGACCCCGCCGCTACGGCGGCCCGGCTTGCGCTTTTCGAGGAGCGCTGCCGTCATTTCGCTGTTCCGATCATCAACGAGCGGCGCAATACGCCCGAGGAGTACTGCCGGCTCTACCGTGAGCGCTACATGCCTGACGAGACGCGGCGGCCCGATCTGGCGCACGGTGCCCGGGTGGTGTGGATCGAGGCTCCGTCGCCCAGATACGTGCAGCTGGGTGAGACGGCGCTGACGGACGGACTCTTCGGCGGCACGACCTATGTCGAGAGCTGGGTCGGCTGGGAGGGCCGCGACGGCAGCTTCCTCATCGACCTCGGGGAGGAGAAGGAGGTGTCGGAGGTCGAGTGCGATTTCCTGCACCAGCTCGGGGCATGGATTCTGCTGCCCGAGCGGGTCTCCTGCTCGTTCTCGTGCGACAACGCCGCCTACGAGCCCTTCGGCGAGCAGGCCTTTGCCGAGGACCGCTCCCCGCAGGTCAAGTTCGTGCAGGCAACCTTCCGGCGCGACAAACCCGTTCGGGCGCGGTACGTGCGCATTGACATCGTCGGAACGAAGAACTGCCCGTCGTGGCACTACGGCGTCGGACACCCCTCGTGGTTCTTCCTCGACGAGGTGAGCGTGCGGTGACGTGGTGATACGGTGACGCGGGGGATGACGTGGTGGTGCGGCGCCCGGCTGCCGGTTGGCTGAAAAGGGGTCGATTCTGCGGAATCGGCCCCTTTTGCCCGGTCCGGATCCCCTGTTCGGATGACGGTCAGGCGTTCGCCGGTCGCGGGCTGTCGTTTTTTTGCGGTCCTAACGTGTTGGAACAGCGGATGGTATACTTATTACGTGTCGTTTTTTCGGACGGTGAAAAAGGACGGAAATCCATTCTGAATGATTATCTTTCATGGATCATTCGGCATGCGGCGGTGCCGGCCCGGGACGAAAAGGGGGTGCTCACGGCCGCTTTGTGGCGTGGGCCCCGGTGATCAGGCCGCCTCGCCGCGCACCCCGAATGACGTTTGCCTTGTGAAGAATCAGGATGAAACCATGAGACCCATTCAAACCATTGCGTGCGCGCTGTCGCTGTTTCTGTGCGGATGTTCGGCCGGAAGTGCCTTCCGGGAGGTGGAAATCGGAGAGCCCTACGGCCGCAAGGTCGACTCCGTGCTGTCGCTCATGACGCTGGAGGAGAAGATCGGCCAGCTCAATCAGTATACGGGCAACGGGCAGGCGACGGGCCCCGTCATCGACGACACGACCAAGATCGCCCAAATCGAAAAGGGGCTGGTGGGCTCCATGCTCAACATCCGGGGGGCGGAGCGGACCCGCAGGCTTCAGGAGCACGCCATGAAGTCGCGGCTGCGCATTCCGCTGCTGTTCGGGCTCGATGTCATCCACGGCATGCAGACCGTCTTCCCCGTGCCGCTGGCCGAGGCGTCGAGCTTCGATCTCGACCTCATGCGGCGCACGGCTGCCGGTGCGGCGCGCGAAGCGGCGGCCCAGGGGGTGCACTGGACCTTCGCCCCGATGGTGGACATCAGCCGCGACGCCCGGTGGGGACGGGTCGTGGAGGGGGCCGGCGAGGACCCCTGGTACGGATCGCTCGTCGCCCGGGCCCGGGTCGAGGGGTTTCAGGGCCGCTCGCTGGCGGATGTCACGACGGTGATGGCCTGTGCCAAGCATTTCGCCGCCTACGGAGCCTGCATCGCGGGCAAGGATTACAACACGACGGACCTCTCGCTCCTGACGCTGCACGATACCTACCTGCCGCCCTTCCGGGCTGCCGTCGAGAGCGGCGTCGGCTCCGTCATGAACGGATTCAACGACCTGAACGGCATCCCGGCCACGGGCAACGCATACCTTCAGCGCACGCTGCTCAAGGGCGAATGGGGATTCGACGGGCTGACCGTCTCGGACTGGGGCTCGATCGGCGAGATGGTGCCGCACGGCTATGCGGCCGATCTGCGCGATGCCGCCCGGGCCGCCATCACGGCCGGCTGCGATGTGGACATGGAGTCGCGGGCCTACGTCTCCCGGCTGCGCGGACTGGTCGCGGACGGCGAGGTCGCCGAGGCCTGCATCGATGATGCCGTGCGGCGCATCCTGCTGAAAAAGTTTCAGCTCGGCCTTTTCGACGATCCGTTCCGCTACTGCGATCCGGAGCGGGAGGCCCGGACTGTTCTCTGCGATTCGTTGAGGAGCCTTGCACGGGAGGCCGCCGTGCGGTCGATCGTCCTGTTGAAGAACGACGGCGAAACCCTCCCGCTGGACCGTTTCACGGGGACCGTTGCGCTGATCGGTGCCCTGGCCGACTCGCGCATCGACATGCGCGGCATCTGGGCCTCCGATGGGGCGGTGGAGGAGGTGGTGACCGTCCGGGAGGGGCTCGAGGCCCGGTACGGACGAGCGAAGGTCCTCTATGCCGAGGGGTACGATCTGGAGACCAACCGGCTGCATCTGGCACCCGCGCTGGCAGCCGCCCGCCGGGCCGACGTGGTGGTGGTCGCCGTGGGGGAGCGCTATTTCCAGAGCGGCGAGGCCCGGTCGAAGGCCGACATCGCCATCCCGCGGCAGCATGAGGAGCTGGTCCGCGCCCTGAAAGGGTGCGGCAAACGGGTCATCACCCTGCTTATGGGCGGGCGTCCGATGATTTTCGACGAGGCGGCCGCCCATTCCGACGCCGTGCTGCTCACCTGGTGGCTCGGGACGGAGGCCGGGAACGCCATTGCGGACGTGCTCTCCGGGGAGTACAATCCCTCCGGGAAGCTGCCGATGACCTTCCCTGCGCACGTCGGACAGATTCCCATTTACTACAACTACAAAAGCACCGGCCGCCCCGAGAGCAAGGCGGGAGGCTATACCTGCTCCTACCAGGACATCGACTTTGAACCGGCCTATCCGTTCGGCTTCGGATTGAGCTATACGACCTTCGAGATCGGCACGCCGACCCTCGAGAAGCGGGTGTGGCGGCTCGACGAGCCGGTGACGGTCCGCGTTACGGTCAAGAATACCGGTCACCGCACGGGTCGGGAGACCGTCCAGCTCTACATCCGGGATCACGTGGGTTCCGTGACCCGTCCCGTGCGGGAGCTGCGCGGGTTCCGTCAGGTGCTCCTCCGGCCCGGCGAACAGACCGAGGTCGCCTTCACCCTGGGGGCGGCGGAGCTGGGATTCTGGAACGCCGATCTGCGCTACGTCGTCGAACCGGGCGTCTTCAGCGTGATGTGCGGCCCCGATTCAAAAAACGTGAAGACGGCGGAGTTCGAGTTGCGGTAGGCGGTCCGCGTGCCCGCTTGCGGGATACCCGGGCTGTGAGCGGTCTCCCCGTGATGCCGTTTTGAGGAATCTTTGCACATCTTTGGGGATAATCCGGTAAGCGGCGAATAGTGGAAAATCGCGATTTTTGCCCGAAAAAGATGACAATTATGGAGCAACAGAACAACGGAACTCCGACGCCGCCCCGAAGCAATCCCTATGCAGGCCTGTTGTGGGTCGTGCTGATCGTCCTGTTCCTCAACGGGTTGATCTTCCCGAACTTTTCGGGCCGCCGGATCATCGAGACCGACTACGGAACCTTTATCGGCAAGGTGGACAGCGGGTTGGTCGAACGGGTCATGATCGAGGACGGCCTGATCTATTTCAGCGCCAAGGGCGAGGACGACAAGACGCAGACCTTTCAGACCGGTGAGATCGGCGATCCCGAGCTGGTCGACCGTCTGCTGAAGGCCGAGAGCCCCAATTCCGACGGACGGATCGCCTTCAACCGGAGCGTGCCCCGCCAGAACTCCCCCGTGCTCAATTTCGTGCTGATGTGGGTGCTGCCCGGTCTGGCCTTCTACCTTATCTGGCGGCAGATCGGCCGGAGCATGCAGGCCCGCATGCAGGGCGGCGGCAACTTCCTCTCGTTCGGCAGCAGCGGCGCCCGGATCTATGCCGAGTCGGACGTGAAGACCACGTTTGCCGACGTGGCCGGGCAGGATGAGGCGAAGGAGACGCTGACCGAGATTGTCGATTTCCTGCACGATCCCTCCCGCTATGCCGAGATCGGAGCCACGCTGCCGAAGGGCGCCCTGCTGGTGGGCCCCCCGGGAACCGGCAAGACGCTCATCGCACGGGCCGTGGCCGGAGAGGCGAAGGTGCCGTTTTTCGCCATTTCGGGATCGGAGTTCGTGCAGATGTTCGTCGGCATGGGCGCGGCCAAGGTGCGCGACCTCTTCAAGCAGGCGGGCGAAAAGGCTCCCTGCATCATCTTCATCGACGAGATCGATGCCGTCGGCAAGCGGCGCGACGGCGCCTACGGCGGCAACGACGAACGCGAGCAGACGCTCAACCAGCTCCTGACCGAGATGGACGGCTTCGACGGCCGCAAGGGTGTGGTGATCCTGGCTGCGACGAACCGTCCCGAGAGCCTCGACAAGGCGTTGCTGCGCCCGGGGCGCTTCGACCGTCGGATTCAGATGGAGCTGCCCGACCTCGAAGGACGCAAGGCAATTCTCGGCGTGCATCTCAAACACGTGCGGCACGAGGAGGTTGACCTGGGGATCGTGGCGCGCGCCACGGCCGGGTCGTCGGGTGCCGAACTGGCGAACATTGTCAACGAAGCGGCTCTGCGGGCCGTGCGCATGGGGCGCAAGCAGGTTACGACGGCCGATCTGGAGGAGAGCGTGGAGACCGTGATCGCCGGGGCGCAGAAGAAGAACAAGCTCGTCTCCGCCTCCGACAAGCAGCTTGTCGCCTGCCACGAGATCGGCCATGCACTGGTTGCCGCGATGCAGAGCCACTCGGCGCCCGTGCACAAGATTACGATCATCCCCCGCACCTCCGGAGCGCTGGGCTATACGATGCAGGTCGAGGACGAGGAGGAGCTGCTGCAGAGCCGCGAGAGCCTTTTCAACCGCATCGTCACCCTGACGGGCGGCCGTTCGGCCGAGGAGCTCGTCTGCGGGACGGTCACGACCGGCGCCTCGAACGACATCGAGCAGGCCACGCGGCTGGCCCGGGCGATGGTTACGCGTTTCGGCATGAGCGAGCGCTACGACATGATGGCGCTCGAGACGGTCAACAATGCCTATCTCGGCGGGGATGCGTCGACGGTCTGCTCCGGCGCGACGGCTGCGGAGGTCGATGCCGAAGTGCTGCGGCTGATCCGCGAGGCGCATGCAAAGGCCCGGGAGATCATCTCGGCGAATCCCGAGATCATGCGCCGCGCCACCGACTACCTGGTGGAGAAGGAGACGATCACGGGCGACGAGTTCATGAAGATCGTCCGCGAGTGCTCCGGGAAGCAGTGACCCGCACCCTTCACCGGCGGCGTGTTGCGTGCGGTACGCGTCCGGCCGGGACGGTTCCCGCCGTGTCCTGCCGGCCGTCGTTCCGGGTGTGTGCATTGTCCGGCACGGGTTCTTCCGGCTGCGGCATGTTCGGGGGTCAAAAGGGGTAAAAAAACGAAATATTGCATATTTTTGTGCCGTGTGCGGCAATACAATGTCTCCGTCGCGGAATTACCTTTGCGGTGAAGTGATTAAAAACGGAAATGCCATGTTACGGAAATCGGATCGGACAGGAAATCTCTTCAGGTATTGGTGGGTTTCGCTTGTCGTCGGAGTATTGGGTATTGCGACCGGAGTCGCATGTGTTGTCGTCCCGGCGGATTCGCTGGCGGTATTGACGGTCTTCTTTATCTCGGTGCTGGTTGTCGGCGGTATTTTCAACATCGCGTGGGCCGTGGCGAACCGCAACTGGAACGATACGTGGGGCTGGAGCCTGGCCCGGGGACTGATCGAGTTGCTGCTTGGCGTGTGGCTGATGCTGCTGCCCCTGCCGCTGGTTACGACGCTGCTGATCTATGTCGTCGGTTTCTGGATGCTGTTCCAGTCCGTGCTCGGCATCTGCGAATCGTGCGCACTGGCGCCGTTCCGCGGAACGGGATGGGGCTGGCTGCTTGCCTGCAATATCCTGAGCCTGATCTGTTCGTTTGTTTTTCTGGCTGCGCCTCTTTACGGAGGAATCTTTATCCTTGCCTGCATCGGCACGGCCTTTATCCTTTACGGAATTTTCCGGATTGTGCTGGCGTTTGTCTGGCGTCGGATCAACAGGGAGCTCAGCCGGTCGGGCGGAGACGGATTCGTCGACGAGGAGGTGGTCGAATAACGGCATCCGGTGTGCGGAGGCCGGGGGTCCGGACCCCGGCCCACACACCGTTTTTTCATTCTCTTTTCCTTATAATCCGGTTGTCGGAGCGCCCGTGCGTTCCGGCAGCCGGTTTTTCGTGTCCGGTCCGTTTCCGTCGCGGATGGGAACAATAAAAAACCGCGTCAGACAAAAGTCTGACGCGGTTTTCAGTGCCCAGGACAGGGACCAATTTGTGCAAATAGATACAAATGGTTGAATTTTAGATTATTTTATAACT
>OLSA01002549.1_pt1 | contig 13551 bp, 9 predicted proteins | sample 1672731 | NCBI WGS metagenome assembly OLSA01 (sample SAMEA3136718, study PRJEB25190) | human gut metagenome | biome: human gut; feature: human-associated habitat; material: faeces | place: Austria | collected 2013
AAAAATTGGTTGACAAAATGAGATTATATCAAGACTTTTATGCTAATTTTGTTCCTGGTGATTCTGGATTTAGTGCAATGCCTCAATTAATTTTTGTTTGTGAAGATGAAAAACATATGGCAGAAACTTTTAGGGAGATTGTTACAAATCAAGTTGAGATTCCTCAACTAAAATTGTATTTTACTACTGATTTAAGACAAAATGAAGAAACTTTGGAAAATACTTTAGTTGAATTTAAACTTGTTGATGGCAAATATAAAATGGAAAATATTGAACTTAAATTATTAGGAATGTAAGGGAAAGTATAGGAATTTAAAAACGTTTTGATTTTTTTGTCCTTTTTACAATATAAAAAGGAGAATTATATATGGAATTTGTGCATTCCGCATGGAGCAATAACGGAGACAAGGAAGGAATGAGATTATATATGGAAATTATTCTAGGAAAAACAGCTGGTTTTTGTTATGGTGTGAATAGAGCAGTAGAAGGTTGCAAAAAAGTTTTGGAAGAAAATAAAGAAAAATCTATTTGTTGTTTAGGGGAAATTGTACATAATAAAACTGTTGTTGAAGATTTTGGTAGCTCCGGTAATTCTGGCACTGACCCTGTTCGTTTGGATTTGTGTGGGGATCGTCTATGTCTCCGGTCTGGTGCTGGGGCTTATCAGCATGGTGATCGCCCTGCTGGGTGTGGCGGTTCTGCTGACCTGTTCCCTGCAAAACGGCATTATCCTGCTGGTGATGGCATTCCTTATTAGTCCCTATGGTCTGCCGATGGCTGCCATCTGGCTGCTGGGCAAGGTGCAGGACTTGAAGTTTGCCATTCAGGATTTGGTTTATGGATAAAATGCGCGGTCACAAAAATGCCAGACAGTGTCTGTTAAATTGCTATATTTACTTCTGTGCTACATCCGTGTATAATAGTAGCACGAAAGGAAGTGATGGATGTGACCAAATCAGAACGGTTTGAGCAATTAGACAGACTTCTGACCGAGCATGATGGGATGCTGCAAACCGCACAGGTAATCGCCAGCGGAATTGTAAAACCCATTTTTTATGAATATGTCAAAGAGAAAAATCTTCAGCAGGTTGCTCACGGAATTTATGTCTCCGAGGACACCTGGATTGATGCGATGTTTCTGTTACATCTGCGATGTGGTCAGGCAGTATTTTCCCATGAATCAGCGCTATTTTTCCATGACTTGACAGACCGGGAACCATCTCCATACGCTATCACGGTGCGCAGAGGGTACAGCACCACTCGCTTAAAGGCAGAGGGCCTTTCTGTTTACACCATCAAACCAGAACTATATGAGGTAGGGCTGACAACTGGCCAAACACCTTTTGGGCATACGGTTCCTGTCTATGATATGGAGCGCACCATCTGCGATCTGCTCCGCAGCCGAAGCAGCATGGAAATACAGACTTTTCAAGGTGCGCTGAAGATGTATGCCAGAAGAAAGGACAAGGATCTGCGGACTTTGATGCGGTATGCCGGTATGTTCCGGGTTGAAAAAATTTTACGGCAGTATTTGGAGGTGCTTTTATGATAAAGACAGCAAGGCAGCTAAAAGATTTGATTCGCAATCTTTCCAGAGAAAAATCTGCGGATGCACAGCTTTTAATGCGAAACTATATGATGGAGCGTTTTCTGGAGCGTATTTCCCTTTCTGAATATCGTGATAAATTTATTCTGAAAGGCGGGATGCTGGTAGCGGCAATGGTTGGACTGGATGCCCGTTCCACGATGGACTTGGACGCTACTGTAAAAGGAGCCAATGTTAATGTAGAGGAGATCGAGAACCTGATTTCTGCTATTGTGAGTGTGCCGATTGATGATGGCGTCAAATTTCAGCTGAAAAGCATTTCAGAGATTATGGATGAAGCGGAGTATCCTGGGATTCGGGTCAGCATGACTACAACCTTTGACGGTGTGGTGACACCTTTGAAGATTGACATTTCCACAGGGGATGCCATTACCCCCAGGGAGGTACGCTACTCTTTCAAGCTGATGCTGGAAGATCGCTCCATTGACATTTGGGCATACAATCTGGAAACCGTTCTGGCTGAAAAGCTGGAAACAATCATCACCAGAACCACCACCAACACCCGCATGAGAGATTTCTATGACATTTATATTCTGGATCAGCTCCACGGGAACACATTGAACCGGCAGACGCTCCATGATGCGCTGCGGGCCACTGCCCACAAACGCGGGACAGAACAACATCTTGCAGAAGCTGCCGAAGTTTTTGAAGAAGTGGAAAATAGTCCGGTGATGCAGAAACTTTGGGAATCGTACCGTAAAAAATTTTTCTATGCGGCAGATCTGGAGTGGAGCATCATCATGGGGGCGGTTCGCAGTTTATATGCGCTCAGTGAAAAGGGATCGAGCCTATGAAAAAACACGGTCATTATTGCAAAGTCTGCGGAGAATACAAAGCCAACGAAAAATTTTCCGGCAAAGGCCATGCGGCTCATATCTGTAAATCCTGTGCTTCTTTATCGCCGGAAAAACAAGCGGAGCAAATGACGGTAAACCACTTACTGAATCTCCCTTGGCGGTTATCAAAGGAACAAATTTCATGGCTGAAAAACCGAATGAAAGATAAGCACCCGGAAGTCCGTGCGCTGGCGAAAGAACAATACGAGATGAGATTTCCTCCAAAACAGTTAGAGGACACCGATGACGATTTTGATTTTCTTGATGAGGACGATTTTATAGAATAACGAAAGCGGTCTGCACCATGCAGGCCGTTTCTTTTTTGGAAAGGAGGCTCCATCTATGGCAACCACACGCATCATGCCCCTGCATATCGGCAAGGGCCGCACCGAAAGTCAGGCAATCAGCGACATCATTGATTATGTGGCAAATCCGCAAAAGACTGACAACGGAAAACTGATTACCGGATATGGCTGTGACAGCCGGACCGCCGATGCGGAGTTTCTGCTGGCGAAGCGGCAGTATATCGCCGCCACCGGGCGGGTGCGCGGGGCGGACGATGTGATCGCTTACCATGTGCGCCAGTCCTTCAAACCCGGAGAGATCACACCGGAGGAAGCCAACCGCCTGGGCGTGGAATTTGCCAAGCGGTTCACCAAGGGCAATCACGCCTTTGTGGTCTGCACCCACATAGACAAATCGCACGTTCATAATCACATCATCTGGTCGGCGGTCAATGCAGATTGTGACCGAAAATTCCGCAACTTTTGGGGCAGCACCAGAGCCGTCCGGCGCTTGAGCGATACCATCTGTATTGAGAACGGATTGTCCATTGTGGAGGACCCAAAACCCCACGGAAAAAGCTACAACAAGTGGCTGGGCGAACAGGCCAAGCCCTCCCATCGGGAACAGCTGCGGGTGATGATTGACCATGCGCTGGAGCAGAAACCGGCGGACTTTGACGCGCTGCTGAAGCTGCTTTCGGAAATGGGCTGTGAAGTATCCCGGCGCGGGAAAGCAATCCGGCTCAAAGCGCCCGGCTGGAAGAATGTAGCCCGCATGGATGACAAGCTGGGGGCCGGGTACAGTGAAGCGGAAATCCGTGCGGTGCTGGCCGGTGAAAAACAGCATACGCCCCGTAAAAAATCCCTCGTGCAGCCGGAGCCGCCCAAGGTCAATCTGCTGGTGGATATTCAGGCAAAATTACAGGCTGGGAAAGGCGCTGGGTATGCGCGCTGGGCCAAGGTTTTTAACCTGAAACAGATGGCGCAGACTGTAAATTTTCTCACCGAACATCAGCTGCTGGATTATGGGGAGCTGGCAGAAAAAGCGGCGGCTGTCACGGCACATCACAACGAACTGTCGGCGCAGATCAAGGCGGCGGAGAAACGCATGGCGGAGATCGCTGTTCTGCGTACCCATATCATCAACTATGCCAAGACCCGTGAAACCTATGTAGCCTACCGCAAGGCCGGTTATTCCCGAAAATTCCGGGAGGAACATGAGCAGGAAATCCTGCTCCATCAGGCGGCAAAAAATGCCTTTGACGAGATGGGCGTGAAGAAGCTGCCCAAGGTCAAAGACCTGCAAGCCGAGTACGCAAAGCTGCTGGAGGAAAAGAAGAAAACCTACGCCGAGTACCGGCGTTCCCGTGAGGAAATGCGGGAACTTTTGACGGCAAAGGCAAATGTAGATCGGGTGCTGAAAATGGAGGTAGAACAGGATGTTGAAAAAGAAAAAGACCACGGCCAGCGGTAAGCTGGTCCTGGTCAAAAGCGTTCGCAGAACGCGCAGCCACAGAATGAAATTCTGTGTTCAAAGGGGCTTGGGGGCGCTGCCCTCAACAAGCAAGCGGAGAGGAAAATCACAAAGGGATTTTCTTCTCTGCGGGCCTGTGTGTATTAACACAGGCATTGCTTGCCCCTTTTGCATCTTTGCATGGATGTATGCGTTGCTGCCCGCTTTCCGTCCGCTATTTTTTCTCGATCAGCTCCTGTAAATCCCGCTTGACCTGGGTATAAGTCAAAGCGGGAATGGGAATGGAGATGCCCGAAATCAGCTCCGCTTCAAACCGCCGCAGGGCGACAATATACAGCGTGTTCACAAGATAGCCCCGCCGCAGCGGGTAAAACACTTCCGGCAATCTCTCTTTCAGCTCCCTGTAGATATAATTGCAGCTCACGACCCGGTCAACGCAAACTAATTCCGTCCGCTTATCCCGGCTTTTGGCGTACAGAATGGTATAGGGATTGATATACACCGTCTGATTGCCGCTGGGAAACGCTATGCGCCGGCCGACGGGCTGTTCCAGCAGCAGATTGCGGACAAACCGCGTCGTGTTCATATCCATCTTCAAAATGCTGCGCTCGCCCTCAATGTCCGGCTGGGTGTACTCATAGGAATTGTGCTGATGTACCATTTTCAGCTCGCCGCCGATCAGCCGCCAGCCGATGGTAAAACAGTTGACGGCCCCAAGCTGGTTGTGCCTGCTTCTCACCGCAATCTGGCCGCAGACCTGCGCCGCCGTTTCGCCCAGCGGGACAGGGTAATATTCTTCCGACACCACGTCCACCGCCCTGCCCTCAAAGCCCTTGAAATGTTCCCGTATCGCGCTGCCGCCAAAGAGCATTGGCTCGCCGGTGCCGAGGTAGATGCTGTCCGGGCAGAGATAGTCAAACCACCGTTCCAAATCCCCCGCGTAGTGGGCGTGGAATAGCTCTTTTGTGAGCGCGGTAATTTCCTCTAAATTGATTTGCTTCTGCTTTTTTTCCTTTGCCATAATCTGTTCCCCCTTGTCTGCTTCCATTGTACCAAAATACGACGGGCAGCGCAAGAGAAAACACATCATTCACGCCGTATTACACTTCATTCGTTCCAAACCTATTGACATCCAAAACGCCGTATCGTAAAATATAGGGAAAGGGAAAATTATGCGCTTTTTTGCGGGAAAAGAGGTTGACAAACTATGCCGTTGAACAATATACTTACGACAGACAGACAGACAGACAGACAGACAGACAGACAGAGGTAAATCTGCCTGTTTTTGTGCTGTCCGCATATCGCTATAGCAGAGGAAGCAGTTGTCCATTTCAGCCGGATGGATGACCGCTTCCTTTTTGCGTTTTTTGATAGACCAGCACAGGAACAGGAGGATGACTATGAAATTAAAGAAACGGATCGCCGCCCTGCTGATGGCGGGCGCGATGGTATGCTCCACTTTGCCGGTAAATGTACTGGCGGTGGAAAATTCAAATCGAAATGTAGGCGGTTTATGCGAACACCACGCCGAACATACGGAGGATTGCGGTTACACCGAGGGCAGCGAGGGGACGCCCTGCAATCACGAACACACCGAGGACTGCTATACCCTTGTGACAAGCTGTGTCCACAAGCATACGGCGGACTGCTACCCGGCAGAAAGCGTATCGGACAACACAGCCAGCCCGTCCGATGCGGAAAATCGGGAGCCAACCGAGTGCAGCCACGAGTGCAGCGAGGACACCGGCTGTATTAAAAAAGAATTAGACTGCAAACACGAACATGACGAGGCTTGCGGCTATGTCCCGGCCACTGAGGGGAGGCCCTGCGGTTATATCTGCGGCGAGTGCGACGTAGAGGACGAGCCGGAAACGGCCACCCCCTCTAATACGGCGCAGCTTTCCGCAGGGGACGTGCAAAAGCTGATCGACGCCCTACCCGCAACGGACAAGTTGACGACCATGACAAAAGATGAACAGAACGCAGTTTACGCCGATCTGCAGGCGGCATACGAAGCCTACCAAGCCTTGACCGAGGACGAACAGGCACTGCTTACCGGGACAGAGGTTTTCGAAAGCCTGTTCCACTTCTTCAATGGTATGGTCAATTTACTGGCGACGGCGAACGGCGTTTCCTATTTGGACGAAAACGGCGATGAACAGACAGCAGAGAATGTCACTGTGGTGGAAAGCAGCACAACCGCATGGAGTGACGGCTGGTATGTAGTCAACGGCGCTGTGACCATCGGCAACCGCGCCACCGTCAGCGGCGACGTCCGCCTGATTTTGGAGGACGGTGCCGTCCTCACAATCGAGAAAGGCATTCAAGTACAGGATGATGACCGAGACCCCAGCAATGGCAGCGCCAATCAACTGACCATCTATGCCCAGTCCGACGGGGAAAACATGGGAACGCTGACCGCAAACGGTAATAACGGCGGCGCGGGCATCGGCGGCGGCGATTCAGGCTCAGGCGGCAATATCACCATCAATGGCGGCAATGTCACCGCAACCGGCGGACAATATGCAGCCGGAATCGGCGGCGGAAATAGTGGTTCTGGCGGAACAGTCACCATCCACGGCGGCAATGTCACCGCAAGCAGCGGAGATTCTGGAGCCGGAATCGGCGGCGGATATAGTGGTTCTGGCGGCACTATCACCATCAACGGCGGCAGGGTCAAAGCAAACGGTGGAGATTCTGGAGCCGGAATCGGCGGCGGACGGAGGGGTTCTGGCGGCGAGATCACCATCCACGGCGGCAGTGTCACCGCAACTGGCGGACAAGATGCAGCCGGAATCGGCGGCGGATATGATGCTTCTGGCGGAACAGTCACCATCCACGGCGGCAGTGTCACTGCAACCGGTGGACTTTCTGCATCCGGAATTGGCAGCGGAAAGGAGGGTTCTGGCGTCAGCTTTGCAACCGGAACGGACGGTCATGCCCTGATTGTTGTCAATGGGGGTATCGGCGATACGAGCAATCAAAAAAATTGGAGCGGCATGATCTTCGAGGGAAATACTGGCACAGTCTATGGAAATCCAACCATTCAAGAGAATATAGAGATTCCATCGGGCAAAACGCTAACCGTACCGAAAAACACCACCCTGACCGTGAAGGACGGCGTGACCCTCACCAATAACGGAAAAATTATAAACAACGGAAAAATCACCAACAATGGAACAATCACAGGAAACGGCACAGTCGAGGGGAACCAACCGCTTTTACCACCTCCACCTGTTTCTTACCGAACCTGTGATGAAAATGGGCAGAACTGGGAAACCAAGGAATGTAGAAACTACACTGTGGTGGACGGCAGTACGACCGCATGGAGTGACGGCTGGTATGTGGTCAACCGCAATGTAACAATTGATGAACTCGTCACCGTTACCGGGAATGTCCGCTTGATTTTGACGGATGGCACAACTTTGACCGTCAACGGCGGCATCGGCGGCATCAATGTGGCAAAGGGCAACAGTTTTTCCGTTTATGCCCAGTCTGTCGGGGAAAACACGGGAAGGCTGACCGCAAACAGCGGCGTCTGGGGTGCGGGCATCGGCGGCGGAAACGGGAAGGCTGCAGGCACAATCACCATCCACGGCGGCAATGTCACCGCAAACGGTAGCAAAGGCGGCGCGGGCATCGGCGGCGGAAGCGGCGACGGATTTGATGCTTCTGGCGGCACCATCACCATCCACGGCGGCAATGTCACCGCAACCGGCGGAGAAAATGCAGCCGGAATCGGCGGCGGAAATAATGGTTCTGGCGGAACAGTCACCATCCACGGCGGCAATGTCACCGCAACCGGCGGAGATTCTGGAGCCGGAATCGGCGGCGGATATACTGGTTCTGGCGGCACAATCACCATCCACGGCGGCAATGTCACCGCAACCGGCGGACCTTCTGCAGCCGGAATCGGCGGCGGATTAAATGGTTCTGGCGGCAACATCACCATCCACGGCGGCAGTGTCACCGCAACCGGCGGGGGCTTCGCAGCCGGAATCGGCGGCGGTTTTGAAGGCTCAGGCGGCACCATCACCATCCACGGCGGCAGTGTCACCGCAACCGGCGGAGGTTCTGGAGCCGGAATCGGCGGCGGATATAGTGGTTCTGGCGGCACAATCACCATCCACGGCGGCAGTGTCACCGCAACCTGCGGATCTTTGGCAGCCGGAATCGGCGATGGAAATGGTGGTTCTGGCGGCAGCTTCGCAACCGGAGCGGACGGTCATGCCCTGATTTTTGCCAATGGGGGTATCAGCGATACGAGCAATCGGGACAGTTGGAGCGGCATTATCTTCGAGGGAGATACTGGTAAAGTCTATAAAGACCAAACCCTGCAAGAGAATATAGAGATTCCATTGGGCAAAACGCTGACCGTACCGGAAAACACCACCCTGACTGTGAACAGCGGCGTGACCCTCACCAATAGCGGAACAATCACAGGAAACGGCACTCTGGGTGGCGAAGGAAATCTTGCGGGTTCTGGCACCGTTGCAAATATCATTCGGAACAATCTGCAAAAGGATTCGAATGTAACGGTCTCAGTCAACTCGTCCCCGGCAGCCTACGGTTCCAAGGTGAACCTCACTGCCACCATATCCAAAGCGGCCACTATATCCAGAGCGGCCACTATATCCAAAGCGGCAAATGCCATCACTCGTGCAGCAGAAAATCAAGTGGAATTTTTCGTTGGAACAGACAGCAATAAGAAAAGCCTTGGCACAGCAAATGTCAGCGGCGATACTGCCACCCTTTCCGATGTGGAAATTTCACAAGAGAAAGGCTTTGCGGTTGGAGAAAATACTATCACCGCCGAATATGGCGGCAGCATGGGGCTGAAGCCGCAAACCGGCAGCACCCGGCTTACGGTGCAGGGAGATTTGAAGGATGCCATTGTGACGGTGAACGGCGAGTATTTTTATACCAATTCTCCCATTATCCCAGAGGTAAGTGTAACATGGAACGGTACGCAGCTTACAAAGGACACCGACTATACGGTTGACTATACGGATAACACCAATGTGGGCAATGCTACCGTAACTGTCACCGGTACAGGCAACTATATCAGCACAAAAACGGGGAGCTTTACCATCGCTCCGGCCCAGCTGAACGACGCGACAGTGAAAGTAAACGGCACCTATACCTACACCGGCCAGGCGCAGACCCCAGCCGCTGGTGATGTGGTTGTCACGCTGGGCGGCAAGACCGTCCCCAGCGATCAGTACACCATCGGCGCCAGCAATAATATCAATGCTGGGCAGGCGACCGTAACTGTGACCGCGAAAGCAGGTGGAAACTACACCGGTTCAGCCAGCGGGAAATTTACCATCGCTCTGGCCTCGCTGAACGACGCCAAGGTGGAGGTCAGCGGCGGGCCGTTTACCTATGACGGAACCTCCAAAGATCCCACTGTGACGGTGACGCTGGACAGTAAGACCCTGAGTGCAAGCACAGACTACACCCTCTCCTATTCCAACAGCAACGGCGGGGACGGAAACCTCACCAATGCCGGAACGGTCACAGTGACCGCCACCGGTAAGGGCAATTACACAGCCACCGGCACAGGGACATTTACCATCAACAAGGCCCAACCGAACTACACGCCCCCTACCGGTCTGACCGCCACTTATGGCGACACGCTGAAGGATGTACCTCTGACAGACGGCTGGGCTTGGAATGATCTAAATACTTCGGTTGGCAATGTAGGAGAGAACACCTTCCCTGCTACTTACAACAAAGATAGTAGCGGCAACTATAACCCGGTACAGCAAAACCTTACAGTGAAGGTAAGCCCTGCTTCTTATAAGATCACCCTTACCGGGCAAGCGGACAGCCCCACGCAGATCACCTTGGAGGAGGCTCAGGTAGAACCCGGCAACACCGGCGCAGCAGTCAGCTACGGCATGAATACCACCAACACAGCCCCCAGTAAGTGGCAGGCAGAGAAAGTATTCTCCGGCTTGACCGCAGATACCACCTACTACTTCTTTGCAAAGGTGGCGGCCACCACCAACTATGCGGAAACCATCAGCACAGGCGTGGCAATTACCACCCCCGAAAAAGAGGTCAGCAGCATTTCCATCCAAACCCAGCCCGCCAAGCTGGCCTACACCAGCGGCCAGACGCTGGATCTGAACGGCCTGTCGGTGCAGGTAAGCTATAGAGACAACACCAGCAAAACCATTGGCTGGGACGCCAACAAGCTGACCGCCGAACCCGCCCAGGGCACGGTGCTGACCGTTACTGAGCATAGCGGAAAAACTGTCACCATCAGCTATGGCGGAAAAACGGCCAAAACCGATGCACTTACCGTGGGTAAGGCAGAGCAGGCGGCTCTTTCCATCACCGGCAAGCCCACTACCGTCTACAACGGGGACACCTTTACCTTGACGACCACCGGCGGTTCCGGTACAGGGACGGTCACATGGGAGATCATCAGCGGCCCCGCAACAGTGGATGCCAACGGTAAGGTTACGGTAACTGACATCGGCGAAATTCAAATCAAAGCGGTCAAGGCCGCAGATACCGAATACGCCCAGTCCGAGACAACCATTGCGCTGACAGCGGTGAAGAAACCCAGCAGCGGCGGGGGCAGTTCCTCTGGCGGTGGCTCGTCCTCCGGTAGTGGTTCTTCTTCCGATAACGGCGATTCCAGCGGCTCCACGGTTGTAGAGCGTCCGGATCAGACCAAACCGGAAATCCCTACCACCAGCCAGACCAAGCCGGCAACACCGGATAAAAACGGAAATGCCAGCATTAACGGCAACGCCGTACAGGACGCAATCAACAAGGCCACCGCTGACGCGAAGAAAAATGGAACCACCGCAAACGGCATTGCCGTAACGGTTCCCATCCAGAACGCGGCAGATGCAAAGAATCTTACCATCACCATCAAGGCACAGACGCTGGACAAGCTGGTGACGGCAAAGGTACGCCGGTTTGAGATTGCTACAAACGGCCTGCCCTCTTTCGGATTTACGTTGGATACCTTGAAGATGCTGAATGCCCAGTCCAAGGGAGGGAATCTGATTCTGCGGGTTTCCAAAGCAGCGGTCACTTCCGCTAAGGCAAAGGCGGCGATTGGAACAAGACCAGTTTATGAGTTCTCTCTGGTTTATGTCAAAGGCGGCAAGAAAGTGCCCCTCACCGATTGGCAAGGCAAGACGGTTTCCGTCAAACTGCCCTATACCCCGGCGGCAAACGAACAGGCTGGAAACCTGTATGCGGTCTATGTGAACGACAAAGGCAAGGTACAATGGCTCACCAAGTCCAGTTATGACGCGGACCAGAAAGCCGTGATTTTTGAAGCACAGCATTTTAGTATCTACGGCGTAGGCTACAAGAACCCGGTTCCGAACTTCACCGACATCAATGGTCATTGGGCCAAGGAACACATCCTGTTTGCAGTTAGCCGCGGGCTGTTCTCCGGCACCAGTGAAACCACCTTCAGCCCGAACACCACCCTGACACGGGGAATGTTTGTTACTGCTCTGGGACGGCTGGCAGGAATCAATCCGGCGGATTACCAAAACAGGAAATTTACTGATGTGAAAGCCAACGCCTACTACGCCCCCTATGTCAACTGGGCAGCGAGTAAGGGAATTGTGGGCGGTACGACTTCCACCACCTTTGCCCCGGACAGCAATATCACCCGTGAGCAGATGGCAGTAATTATGAAGAACTACGCCGACAAGATGGGCTATTCCATCCCGAAAACGCTGGAGGCTGTGACCTTTGCCGATAACGCGCAGATTTCTTCCTGGGCAAAGGATGCGGTCAAGGCGATGCAGCAGGCGGGCGTTCTCTCTGGCAAGGAAAACAACCGGTTTGACCCGCAGGGCAACGCCACCCGCGCCGAGGCGGCTACTGTCCTGCACCGGTTTGTGGAGATTGTCATTGACCCACAGTCCGCAAACGGCTGGCAGCAAAATGACAGCGGCGAATGGAGTTACTACAAGGACGGAGAGCCGGTCAAAGGTTGGCTCTCCGACGACCAGAAATGGTACTGGCTGGACAAGGCCACCGGTAAGATGTTCTCCGGCGGCTGGAAGCAGATTGATGGCAAGTGGTACTACTTCTACGCAGACGGCTCTATGGCGGTCAGCACCAAAGTGGACGGCTATGAAGTCGGCGCGGATGGTGCGAGAAAGTAACTTACTACAAATTCGGAAAGGACACGAAGTAGCATTGGAGTGTATTGAAGCAATAACAATAGATGCCGCAAGCGGTTTTCGGGACATATAACTTCTGCTGCTTTGTTCCATTCCCATAGCGGTGCAAGGGAGGCCGCTTATGGGTAGATACCCCTTTTGACCTTTCTCCACCGCTAACAGGTGGAGACCTCCAAAATAAAATATCCAGTCCAATCAGGGCGCAAGTGATAGCAAGTTCACTTGTGCCCTATTTTTGTACGCGCTGTTTCTACATAAAACCTAAAAAAGCTGGAAAGAAACACAAAAAATGCCACCGCAGAAGGACAAGAAAGGACAAGCCTCCTCCTGTCAGACCTTTTTTCTATAAGAACTTCCCATTCGACAGCGTTCCTGACGCCGGCGGCCCTGGATGCCGGTCGCCGCCCCGTTTCGATTCGTCCGCAAACCAACCCACGAATCGAAACGGAGGAACACCATGAGCAGTGAAAGAAAACAACGGTATCTTTACATAGACGGACAAGCTGTACCGGTAAGCGAACAGGTCTACCGCGTGTATCAGCACTACGAACGAAAAGAGGAATACTTTTCCTACGACTTGAAAGTGGAAAAGTTCCAAAAAGAAACTGCCTCTTTCCTACCCAGTAGAGAGGATTCCTATGAGCGTCTGCTGGCAAAGGACAAGCAGTTTGCTACTTCTGGTCAACCCGTGGAGGAACAGGCGGTCTCGTCCGTTTGGCTGGAGGGATTATTGGAATGTTTGTCAGAGGATGAGAGGATTATTCTCCACAAACTGTATTTCGAGGACAAGTCAGAACGGATTGTCAGCATGGAGCTTGGAATTTCCAAAACAGCTCTGCATCAGCGCAAAGTCAAGCTGCTCCAAAAATTAAAAATTTTTTTGGAAAACATGGGAAAAGCATAGACCAAAACCACTCTCCCAACGGGGAAATAAGTGAGAGGGTCTATCTCTCTCATGCAGCTTGACAACTGAATAGACGGCATTTCCGGTACATAACCCATGTACGAGCGAATCAGGTGCGCCGCGAAGATGGACAGCCCAAGGAGGTGATAAACAGGGCTGTTCCGAGCGATCTACGCCAGCCTGATCCCCGAAGGCGGCACTTCGGGACGCGATGACTGCATGGGGGCTTAAAGATACTTCCTCACGGCCTCCTAAAGACTTGGGGGGAACCCTGCG
>OLSA01002552.1_pt1 | contig 13548 bp, 12 predicted proteins | sample 1672731 | NCBI WGS metagenome assembly OLSA01 (sample SAMEA3136718, study PRJEB25190) | human gut metagenome | biome: human gut; feature: human-associated habitat; material: faeces | place: Austria | collected 2013
CCATCACCATCGTGGGCGGCGGCGACAGCGCCGCAGCGGTGGAGCAGATGGGCTTTGCCGACAAGATCACCCACATCAGCACCGGCGGCGGCGCGTCTCTGGAGTTCCTGGAGGGTCTGGAGCTGCCCGGCGTGGCCTGCCTGCTGGACAAGTAAGCGCCCTTGCCGGGGGAGGCGCTCCCCCCTTACATTCGATCGTATCAAAGTAAAATTTGCAGCGATATATTTAGTTTTTTGAAAGACAGAGGAGTAAACGAGTTATGAATCGCAGATACCGTAAGACCATTATCGCCGGCAACTGGAAAATGAACAAGACCGCCAGCGAGACGAAGAAGTTTGCCGAGGAGCTGAAGGCCCTGCTGCCCAAGGCCAAGTGGTGCGACGTGGTGGTGTGCGTCCCCGCCGTGAACATCTCCACCGCCATCAAGGCCTTCAAGGACGCCCGCGTGTCCGTAGGCGCGCAGAACGTGTTCTTTGAGAAGTCCGGCGCCTACACCGGCGAGGTGTCCGCCGACATGCTGAAGGACCTGGGCGTGAAGTACGTCATCATCGGCCACTCCGAGCGCCGCCAGTACTTCGGCGAGACGGATCTCATCGTCAACAAGAAGGTGCTGGCCGCGCTGGAGGCCGGTCTGCACCCCATCATCTGCGTGGGCGAGACGCTGGAGCAGCGCGAGCTGGGCATCACCATGGAGCTCATTGCCCTGCAGGTGAAGTCCGCGCTGGCCGGCGTGCCTGCCGAGAAGCTGCGCAAGTGCGTCATCGCCTATGAGCCCGTGTGGGCCATCGGCACCGGCAAGACCGCCACCGCCGAGCAGGCCGCCGAGGTCTGCACCTTCATCCGCACCACCGTGCGCCACCTGTACGGCGCCCGCATTGCCCGTTCCATCACCATCCAGTACGGCGGCTCCATGAAGCCCGCCAACGCCGCCGAGCTGCTGAGCCAGCCCGACATCGACGGCGGCCTCATCGGCGGCGCAGCCCTGAACGCTGCGGACTTCGTGGAGATCATCAACGCTGCCAATCAGGACTGAACCCAACAGGAGGAAGGCATGAACAAAACTCCCACGACCCTTATCATCATGGACGGCTTCGGCATCGCGCCGCCGGCGGACGACAACGCCGTTACGCTGGCCAACACCCCGGTGCTGGACGGTCTGTTCCGTGACTACGCTCATACCACCCTGTCTGCCAGCGGACTGGACGTGGGTTTGCCCGCCGGGCAGATGGGCAACAGCGAGGTGGGCCACACCAACATCGGCGGCGGCCGCGTGGTATTCCAGGATCTGCCCCGCATCAGCCGCGCCATTGAGGACGGCGGCTTCTTCAAAAATGAGGCCTACAACAAGGCCATGGACAACTGCCTGCAAAACGGCTCCAGCCTGCATCTGTACGGGCTGCTGTCCGACGGCGGTGTCCACTCCCACATTGACCACCTGTACGCCCTGCTGCAGATGGCCAAGGATAAGGGCCTGACACGTGTGTATATCCACTGCTTTCTGGACGGCCGGGATGTGTCCCCCACCAGCGGTAAGGGCTTCGTGCAGGCGCTGGCCGACAAGTGCGCGGCGCTGGGCGTGGGCAGGATCGCCACGGTGATGGGCCGCTACTACGCCATGGACCGCGACAAGCGCTGGGAGCGTGTGCAGATGGCCTATGACGCCATGGTGTACGGCGAGGGCAACCACAACGCCGACCCCGTGGATGCCGTGGCCCGCAGCTACGCCAACAACGTCACCGACGAGTTCGTGGAGCCGGTGGTCTGCGACAGCGACGGCACCATCAGCGACAACGACAGTGTGATCTTCTTCAACTACCGCCCCGACCGCGCAAGGGAGATCACCCGCGCCATTGTCGATCCCGACTTTGACGGGTTCCAGCGGGAGTACTTCCCCACCACCTATGTGTGCAATACGGAGTACGACGCCTCCATGCCCAACGTGCTGGTGGCATGGCCCCGCATCGCCGTGAAGAACGGGCTGGGCGAGTACCTCAGCAGTATGGGCATGACCCAACTGCGCATCGCCGAGACGGAGAAGTACGCCCATGTGACGTTCTTCTTCAACGGTGGCGTGGAAAAGCAGTACCCCGGCGAGGATCGGGTGCTGGTGGCCTCTCCCAAGGTCGCCACCTACGACCTGCAGCCGGAGATGAGTGCCGTGGAGGTCTGCGACAAGTGCGTGGAGCGCATCGAGTCCGGCGCCTACGACGTGATCATCCTGAACTTCGCCAACTGCGACATGGTGGGCCATACCGGCGTACTGGAGGCCGCTGTCAAGGCGGTGGAGACGGTGGACATCTGCGTGGGCCGCGTGGTGGAGGCCACCCTGAAAATGGGCGGCATCGCCATGGTCACGGCCGACCACGGCAACGCCGAGGACATGAAGCAGCCTGACGGCAGCCCCATGACCGCCCACACCACCAATCCGGTACCCTTCATCCTCTGCGGTGCGGGCACGGAGCTGCGCCCCGGCCGTCTGGCCGACATCGCCCCCACCATTCTGGATGTGATGGGCCTTGCCTGCCCGGAGGAGATGGACGGCAAGACGCTGATCGTCAAGTAAACACAAGCGCCGACAGTCTCCCGGGGCACGCTCCGGGAGACTTTTCCGCAAAAAGGAGCAATTATGGATATCACAGTTATCGGCTGCGGGCGGTGGGGCTCCCTCATCACCTGGTACCTCGATCATATCGGCCACCGCGTCACCCTGTACGGCCGCGCCACCTCCCCCCGCATGCAGTCGTTTCTGGCCACCCGGCAGAACGACCTGCTGACCCTGCCGCCCTCCGTCGCCCTCTCCACCGACCTGCCGGCGGCGCTGGACGGCGCGGAGACGGTCATCATCTCCATCGGCTCGCAGGGCCTGCGAAAGCTTCTGACCCAACCGGAGCTGCAAACGCTGCGGGATCGCACCGTGGTGCTGTGCATGAAGGGACTGGAGATGGGCACCGGCGCGCGGCTCAGCCAGATCGCGGCAGAATGCCTGCACCCGTCCAACACCGTGGCCGTGTGGCTGGGGCCGGGTCATGTGCAGGAGTTCTATCGCGGCATCCCCAACTGCATGGTCATCGACAGTGAAAACGACGATGCCAAGCGCCGTCTGGTGCATGCGTTCTCCAGCGGCCTGATCCGGTTTTACTACGGCGGCGACATGATCGGCAATGAGGTGGGAGCCGCCGCCAAGAACGTGGTGGGCATTGCCGCCGGTTTTCTGGACGGCTTCGAGATGTCCAGCCTCAAGGGTGCTCTGATGAGCCGCGGCACCCGGGAGGTGGCCCGTCTCATCAAGGCCATGGGCGGCAGCGAGCTGTCGGCCTACGGTCTGTGCCATCTGGGAGATTATGAGGCCACGGTGTTCTCACCCTACAGCCACAACCGGCAGTTCGGCGAGGCCTTCGTCCGGGGGCAGGACTACCACCAGCTGGCGGAGGGCTACTACACCGTCAAGGCTCTGATGCTGCTGGGACAGCGGTACGGCGTGGAGCTGCCCATCTGCAGGGCCGTCCACGACATCCTCTACGAGCAGGCCGTGCCCAGGGACGTGCTGGACGGTCTGCTGCGCCGGGGGCTTACGGAGGAATTCTACGATTGAGCCCCGCAGAAATCTGAATAAAAAAGTCTCTGTCTGGTCACAATGCAGGCAGAGACTTTTTTATTCCGGCGTGCCGCAGGCCGAAAACTGCGGCGGTGGGTGCGTCCCACCCGAAAGGCGCGTATGAGCAGATTCGACAAGAGCAAACTCCAGGCCATGTTCGGCGGCAAGGGCTTCTACATAGCCCTTGCGGTGTGCCTGCTGGCCGCCGGAACCATCGGCTATATCACCCTGTTTTCCTCCGACTCCCCCGTCAAGGAGCCCGACCCCGTCATTGAGATCAAGCCCGCCCCCGTCACCCCCGTGCCCACAGTACCCGACAAGCCCGTGATCCAGTCGGAGCCCATCGAGGTACCCGTGCAGGAGCCCGCCGTCATCGAGGAGCCGGTGGAGCTGCTGCCGGAGGTCATTTCCCCGCTGGACGGTACCACCGTCACGGTGTTCAGCATGACGGAGCTGCTGTATGACCAGACCATGGCGGACTGGCGCACCCACAACGGCATCGACGTACAGGCCGACGAGGGCGCGGCGGTCAAGACCGCGGCGGACGGCACGGTGCTGTCCGTGGCCAACGACGAGCTGATGGGCACCACCGTGATCATCCAGCACAGCGGCGGCTACACCACCCAGTACAGCAGCCTGCAGGCGGACGTGCCGGTGGAGGCGGGACAGGCCGTCAGCGCCGGCGACGTCATCGGCTGCGTGGGCTCCACCAGCGCGGCGGAGAGCGAGATGGGGCCCCATCTCCACTTCTCCGTCAGTCAGGACGGCAGCGTCATCGACCCCCACGCCTATATCGAAAACTGAAAATACCGGAAAAGGGCGGGACAGCATAAGCTGCCCCGCCCTTTTCCCTTGTCGGAGATCGCTCCCGTGCGGAGGGGCCCCGCGCCCCCGTGCATGTGCGCCGTCCCCCTGACAGCGCACGGGACGCCGCGGCCCTCGCGCCTTCCCCCTGTAACGGGCCCGCGCCCGCAGCGGCACCGCCGCCGGGCACAGGATGTCTCCCCGTCTCTATTGTACCAGATTATTGACTTAAAGTAAACAATCTTTTTCAGAAAGAAAATTATAATTTACTTAGAACATTGGTAGCATATGTAAGAGGTGAGAAGTATGCATACCGAATATCCTGAAAAATATACGACCCTCGGGTTGAAGATCGCATATTACCGCAAAAGGGCGGGCTACACGCAGGAGACGTTCGCCGAGCTCATCGGCAGGAGCGTCAACTTTCTGGCGCAGGTGGAGGGCACGGGAACGGTACGCGGCATCTCGCTGGAAACGCTGTTCAAGATCGCCGACACGCTGCACACTCCCCCGGCCAAGCTGCTGGAGGACGACTGAAACCCCGAAAAAACCGGCGTATCCCTGAGGGATACGCCGGTTTTGCGCGCTCAGCTCATAGTGGTCACAGTTCCCAAAAACAGCGGCAGGTTGGCATGGGTGTCCACGATCATGTACACGAAGGGGCGATCCAGCACCACGCGATGCACCTCCGGCGGCTCAGCGGAGGCGGCGTCAGTCGCCACCGCCGTGACGGCGGCGGCCTTGGTGCCGTTCTCGTCCAGCTCCAGATAGGTCTTGTGCAGCACGGCGCCGACGTAGAGCTGGTCGTTGGGCGCGCCGCCCATGGCCCGCAGATCCGCCGCCGCACTGTCAAAGGCGTCGGTGACGCCCATAGCCTTCAGCGCGTCGCGCAGCTCCAGCGAGGAGGACGCCTTGAACCGGGGGATGGCGGCCTCCACCTGCCCGTACTGATGGTCGTTCAGCAGGGCGTGGAGCTTGCCGCCGGTGAGTCCGGCCACATAGTCCGCTATGGAGACGCCTTCATTGGGCAGCAGACCCACAAAGGCGTAGCGCCTGCCGTCGTAGTACTTCATAAAGCCGGTGGTGTTGTCGTCGGACAGATAGAGGCTCTCCTGCGACCACAGCAGCTCCGCCGTCTGCCGGGTGCCGTCGATGGCGGTGAATGCGGCCCCCTCCTGGATCTGAGACTTCTCATACGGCTCCTGCCACTTGGCATCGAAGCACACGGCGTTCACCAGATAGAGCATGGTACGCTCGCTGGGCGCCTGCTCCAGCAGCTTGTCGATCATACCGTCGGTCTTGCTGTCCACCCAATGGTTCAGGTCGCGCACCATCGTTGCGTCAAAGGCGGAGCGGTACACCTCCGCGTCGTAGTAGCTGACGCAGGCGTCCAGAAAGCTGTCCTCCATGCGGAAGCTGTCCCGCACCCACAGGGAGTTGGCCAGCGACAGCTTGCACTTCTTGGTGTTCTCCGGCAGGCTCATACGGTAGGTGTACAGATAGTCGTTGAGGGCATCCCGCGTCATACCCGTCACCTGCTCCAGCTGGGCCAGCGTCTCGCCGGAGGCGCCGTTGGCGGTCATGCCCAGCGCGTACAGCAGCGATACCGGTGAGAGCAGTACGCCCTCCTCGTCCGTCGTCTGCCGCAGCAGGGCGGCGGCAAAGTCCATGACAGCCGTGCTGTCACCGGTCAGGTCGGTGCGCGTATCAATGGTCTGCGCGGTGATGCCGTTGGTGAGACACTGCGCTTCGATCCTGCCGCCGCAGCCAAACAGCGGCAGCGCCATGCAGACGGCCAGCGCCAGCGCCGCGATGCGTTTTACCATGAGATCAGCTCCTTTCCGTTCTCTCTATCCTCTTAGACGCAGATGCGGCGGGAAAAGTTTCCCTCCCGCGAAAAAAACGGACACACGCAGGCGGAAGCTCCCGTCTGTCTGTGTCCGCTTTTTTGTCTCACAGCGCCATATGCTCCAGCGCGCAGCGGGCGGCGGCCTGCTCGGCCTCCTTCTTGCTGCGTCCCTCGCCGGTACCGGCCACCTCTCCGTTCAGCAGGACGCGGAACGAGAACACCCGGTCATGGTCAGGGCCGGAGGTACCCGTCATCTCGTAGCGCAGCACCTGCTCCGGCCTGCGCTGCACCAGCTCCTGCAGCTCCGTCTTGTAGTCCCGGCGGCGCTCCTCCACCTGCTCCTCCTGCTCCTTGTCCAGCAGGACGCGGTGGATGAGGTTCCTTGCGGCGTCCATGCCCCCGTCCAGATAAACGGCGGCGAACACGGACTCCGTAGCGTCGGCCAGAATGGACGGACGCCGCCGTCCGCCGCCCAGCTCCTCGCCCCGGCCCAGCCGCAGGTACTCGCCCAGTCCCAGCTGCTGCGCCACCTCGTGCAGGCTCTCCTCGCACACCAGCGCGGCGCGGATGCGTGTCAGATCGCCCTCCGGCAGGTCGGGGTGCTTGGCGTACAGATACTCCGCCGTCACGAAGCCCAGCACCGCGTCGCCCAGAAATTCCAGACGCTCGTTGCTGCCGATGCCCGCGCCCCGGTGCTCGTTGGCGTAGGAGCTGTGGTACAGCGCGTTCTCCAGCAGCGCGGGGCTGTGGAAGCTGTAGCCCAGCCTCGTCTCCAAGGCATGCATGTTCACACCATTCCTTTCTCAAAAAGACGACCCCGCGCAAGCGGGGCCGTGTCTCGTTTCCTCTATGTCAGATCAACCGAGCTTGCTGCTGAGATAGCGGACGCAATCGCCAACGGTCTTCAGGGCCGCCAGATCCTCCTCGTCGATCTCGCCGATGTCGAACTCCTCTTCCATGGCCATGACCAACTCGACCAGATCCACGGAATCGGCACCCAGATCATCCACGAAAGAACTCTCCATGCTGATCTCATCGGCGTCGATGGCAAACTGCTCGGCGATAAGATCCTGCATCGTCTTGAAGATCTCCTCCATTGTCACGGGGTATTCCTCCTTCTTTTTTTCTGCGAATAGAATACGGCAATCATACCGGCCTGTCAATACCTTTTTGCCTTTTTTATTCGGACAGCATCTGCATCTTGTCTATGTTGGCCGTGATGGCCTCCACAATACCGCTCTGCGCCACCTGCACAGCCTGCCCGACGGCATTCTCGATGGCCTCGGCGTTGGACGCGCCGTGGGCCTTGATCACCGGCCTGGAAATGCCGATAAAGGCGGTGCCGCCCACCTTGTTGGGATCCAGCCGCGCCTTGAAGGCGTTGAGTCCCGGCATCACCAGCAGCGCCGCGAGCTTTGTCAGCAGGTTCTTCTTGAACATGCCCTTCAGCGCGGAGCCGGCAAAGGATCCCACGCCCTCGATGCTCTTGAGCATGATGTTGCCGGAAAAGCCGTCGGTAACGATCACGTCGCAGCCGCCCTTGATGGCCTCCTTGGCCTCGATGTTGCCGATAAAGTGCAGGTCGCCCCGCTCCCCGGCCTGCCGCAGCAGGGCCAGCGTCTGCTTCTGCAGGTCGGTGCCCTTGCTGTCCTCGGTGCCGATGTTCAGCAGGCCCACCCGGGGTCTGGCCACGCCCAGCACCCGCTGCGCGTAGAAATTGCCCAGATAGGCGAACTGCACCAGATACTCCGGCGTACACTCGGCGTTGGCGCCGCAGTCGATGAGCACGGCGCTGCCGGTGGTGGTGGGGATCACCGGCGCCATGGCGGCCCGGCGGATGCCGTGGATGCGCTTGGTGATGAGGGTCGCGCCGGTGAGCAGCGCGCCGGTGGAGCCGGCGGACACCATGGCGTCGCCGCCGCCGTTTTTCAGCAGCGTCAGGCCCACGCCCATGGAGGTATCCTTCTTCCGGCGGAATACGGTGGCCGGGTCGTCGCACATCTCCACCGTCTCCGAGGCGGGGATGATGGCCGCGCCGTCCGGCAGCTCCGTGAAGCCGCAGGCCCTGACGGCGGCCAGAATGGCGGCCTCGTCGCCGGTGAACACGATGTCCGTGCCGAACCGCTTCTGCGCCTGCAAAGCGCCCTTGACGATCTCCAGCGGGGCGTTGTCGCCGCCCATGGCGTCTATGATGATCTTCATGTCCACAGTACCTCCTGCTTGATGGGCTCCAGGATCTCCAGCGCACGGCGGCTCAGCTCCGCATTCTTGTTGCGCTTGCCCTTGACGCGGTGATCCAGCGGCGGGATGATGCCGAAATTGATGTTCATAGGCTGGAAGTCCCCCACCGATCCGTTGCTGACGTACAGCCCCAGCGCGCCGATGGCCGTCTCCGCCGGGAAGTCGATGGGCGCCTGCCCGTTGAGGCGGCGGGCCAGCTCCACGCCCGCCAAAAAGCCGCTGGCGCAGGACTCCACATACCCCTCCACGCCGGTCATCTGTCCGGCAAAGGCGATGCGCGGGTCGGCCTTCAGCCGGTAGTACCGGTCAAGGAGCCGGGGCGAATCCAGATAGGTGTTGCGGTGCATCACGCCGTAGCGCAGGAACTGGGCGTTCCGCAGCGCCGGGATCATGGTGAACACCCGCCGCTGCTCCGGCCACTTCAGGTGGGTCTGGAAGCCCACCAGATTGTAGATGGTGCCGTCGGCGTTGTCCCGCCGCAGCTGCACCACGGCATAGGGCTCCTTCCCGGTCTTGGGGTCGATGAGTCCCCGTGGCTTCAGCGGCCCGAACCGCAGGGTATCCTCGCCCCGCCGTGCCATGACCTCCACCGGCATACAGCCCTCGAACACGTTCTTGTCCTCAAAGCCGTGTACCTCCGCCTCCTCGGCGGCGGTCAGCGCCTGCCAGAAGGCCAGATACTCTTCCCTGGTCATGGGGCAGTTGATGTAGTCCGGCGTCCCCTTGTCGTAGCGGCTGGCAAAATACGCGCTGTCCATGTCTACGCTCTCGGAGGCCACCAGCGGCGCGGCGGCGTCGAAAAAGTTCAGGGTGTTGCCGCCGCCCAGCTTAGCTGCGATGGCGTCGGCCAGCGGGTCGGAGGTCAGGGGGCCGGAGGCGATGACCACGTCCCCCTCCGGGATGGACGTGACCTCTCCGGGGATCATGGTGATGTTGGGATGGCTGAGGACGGACTCCGTCACCATCCGGGCAAAGCCCTCACGATCCACCGCCAGCGCGCCGCCGGCAGGCACCGCCGTGGCGTCGGCGCACCGCATAATAAGGCTGTTCAGCTGCCGCAGCTCCTCCTTCAGCAGGCCCACGGCGTTTTCCAGCCCTGCGCCCCGCAGGGAGTTGGAGCAGCAAAGCTCCGCAAAATAATCGGTCACATGGGCGGGCGTTCTTTTCTCCGGCTTCATCTCCCGCAGCGTCACAGCCACGCCCCGCTGGGCCAGCTGCCACGCGCACTCGGAACCGGCCAGTCCCGCGCCGATGACGGTCACATGGTTCATGTCTTACTCCGTTTTCTCTCCGGCCTTTTTCGTGGTCTTTTTGGCCGTGGTGGTCTTGGCCTCCGTCTTTTTGGCGGCAGGCTTCCTGGCGGCGGTCTTGGACGCCGTCTTTTTGGGGGTCTTGGCAGCGGGCTTCTTCGCCGCGGCGGTCTTGGTGGTCTTAGCCGTTTTCGTGGTCTTGGCTGCCGCCTTGGCGGGCTTTTCGGCGGCAGTCTCCGCCGCCTCCGTGCCCTCCGCCGGCTTTTCGGCGGTGTTTTCCCCCTCCTCCGCCGGCTTGCGGCGGCGGTAGCCCCGCTTATCCTCCGGCAGAAAGCTGCTGCACGCCGGATTGGCGCAGAACGGCTTGTTGAAGCCGCGCCCCGCCTTCTTGAACATGGTCTGGCCGCACACGGGGCAGTCGTCCTTCACCGGCACGTCCCACGTCATGAAGTCACAGGCGGGGAACTTGTCGCAGCCGTAGTAGGTATAGCCGTTGCGGCTGGTCTTTTTCAGGATGCGCCCGCCGCACTTGGGGCAGCGGCCCGGCATCTCCACCACCAGTGGCTTGGTGAACTTGCACTCCGGGTAGCCGGGGCAGGCCAGGAACCGGCCAAACCGGCCGGACTTGATGACCATATTCCGGCCGCACAGGTCGCACTTCTCCTCCGTCACCTCGTCGGGCACCTTCAGGTACACGCCGTCCATATCCTTTTCCACCTTCTCCAGATTCTCGTGGAACGGTACATAGAACTGGCGGATCAGATCCTTCCACTGCACCTCGCCGGACTCCACATCATCCAGCTTCTTCTCCATGCGGGCGGTGAACTTTACATCCACGATGTCCGGGAAGCGCTGGCACATCAGGTCGTTGACCACCTGTCCCAGCGGTGTAATGCGCAGGTACTTGCCCTCCTTGATGACGTACTCACGATCCAGAATGGTGGACACCGTGGGGGCGTAGGTGGAGGGCCGCCCGATGCCGTTCTCCTCCATGGTGCGAATAAGGGTGGCATCGGTATACCGCGCCGGGGGCTGGGTGAAGTGCTGGGACGGCGCGAAGCCCTCCAGCGTCACGCTCTCGCCCTCGGCCAGCTCCGGCAACGGGGATTCCTTTTCCTCCTTATCGTCGTCACGGCTCTCCTCGTACACAGCGGTGTAGCCCGCGAATTTCAGGCTGCTGGCGGAGCAGCGGAAGCTGTGGGCCCCCGCGCCGATCTCCACGCTGACGCTGTCATAGACGGCGTTGGCCATCTGGCTTGCCAGAAAACGGCTCCAGATCAGGCGGTACAGCCGGTACTGCTCGCCGGTGAGGTCGCCCTTCACCTGCTCCGGCGTCAGCGCCGGGTCGGAGGGGCGGATGGCCTCGTGGGCGTCCTGCGCCCCGGCCTTAGTCTTGTAGACCCGTGCGGCCGCCGGATAGTAGCTCTGGCCGTAGCGGGAGCAGATCACGTCCTTCGCCTGCGCCTGCGCCTCCACGGAGATGCGCAGCGAGTCGGTACGCATGTAGGTGATAAGGCCCACCGTTCCCTCGCCGGTGATGTCCACGCCCTCATACAGCTGCTGGGCGATGGCCATGGTGCGGCGGGGGGTCATATTCAGCTTGCGGGACGCCTCCTGCTGTAAAGTGGAGGTGGTGAACGGCGGCGCGGGGGAGCGCTGCTTGTCCGCCCGCTTCACAGACTTCACCGCAAAGGGCAGGCCCTGCAGCTCATCCATCACCGCCTGCGTGTCCGCCTGACTCGACGGCTCGTACTTCTTGCCGTCCTTCCCATAGTAGTGTGCGGTGAACACGGCCCCGGCGTGGTTTTTCAGGTTGGCGTCCAGCGTCCAGTACTCCTGGGGCACGAACTCGGCGATCTCCTTCTCCCGCTGGGCCACCAGCCGCATGGCCACGGACTGCACACGGCCCGCCGACAGCCCCCGCCGGATCTTTTTCCACAGCAGGGGCGACAGCTGATAGCCCACGATGCGGTCAAGCACGCGCCGGGCCTGCTGGGCGTCCACCAGATCCTGATCGATATCCCTTGGGTGCTGGATGCTGTCCGTCACCACCTTTTTGGTGATCTCGTTGAACGTCACGCGCCGTGCCTTCTCGTCCGGCAGCTCCAGCAGGTGCTTCAGATGCCAGCTAATGGCCTCTCCCTCGCGGTCGGGGTCGGTGGCGAGATAGACGGTCTTGCTGCCCTTGGCCGCCGTTTTCAGCTCCTTGATGATGTCCTCTTTGCCCTTGATGGGCCGGTAGTTGGGGGTAAAGTCCCCCTCCACGTCCACACCCAGCGTGCTCTTGGGCAGATCACGCAGGTGGCCCATGCTGGCCTTCACCTGATAATCGGGGCCCAGATACTTGCCGATGGTCTTGGCCTTGGCCGGAGACTCCACGATCACCAGATGCTTCTTGCTCATGCTTTTTTATTCCTCTTTGCTTCCTTCTAACTCAATTTCCGGCAGCTCCACGGTGCGCACAAAACTGCGCGCCCCGTTCTGCGCCGTCCAGCCGCTGATCTCCAGCAGCGTCAGCGCGGGCAGCACCCGCTGAATGGGCAGGCCGCTGTCCTCCGCCAGCTGGTCGGACAGCTTCGGCTCATCTGTCCGCAATACTTGCAGCACGGTCTGCTGCTCCGTTGACAGCGCCGCCCACTCCTCTGCCGTCAGCCGGGGCAGAACGGGTGTCTGCTCCGCTTCCGGCGTATACGGATATTCCTCTGACTTTGGCGCTGGCTTTCGTTTTTCCTCCGCCGTTTTGGGTTCCCCCGCCATGCGGGGCAGCGGCGGCATAGGCGGCGCGGTACGCCGCAGCTTGTGGGGAAACCGGCTCTCGTACTCCGAGAGAATGTCTCCCGCGCAGGTGGCTAAGATCGCGCCCTCCCGGATCAGGCGGTGACAGCCGGCGCTGTTGGGCGTGTCGATGGGGCCGGGAACGGCGAACACGTCCCGCCCCTGGTCCAGGGCGGCGTGGGCGGTAATCAGCGCCCCGGAGCGCACCGGGGCCTCCACCACCAAAGACGCCAGGCTCAGCCCGCTGATGATGCGGTTGCGCACCGGGAAGTGGCTGCCCTTCGGCTCCGTGCCCGGCGGGTACTCCGACAGCAGCACGCCGGTGGCGGCGATATCCTCGTACAGACGCCGGTTTTCGGCGGGGTACACCACGTCCACACCGCCGCCCAACACACCGCAGGTAAAGCCGCCGAACCGCAGCGCGCCGCGCATGGCCGCACCGTCGATGCCCTTTGCCATGCCGGACACCACCATAGCGCCCTGCTGGGTCAGCTCATAGCCCAGCTTTTCGGCACAGTGGATGCCGTAGGGCGTGCAGGAACGGGTGCCCACCACGGCCACCGCCGCTTCCTCGTCAAAGAGGGGCATAGCGCCCTTGCCGTACAGCAGCAGGGGCGGGTCGTAGATGTTCCGCAGCCGCGCGGGGTATCCCGCGTCGTCCATGGTCAGCAGGAACTGGCCGTCTCTGGCACAGTCCTCCAGCACCTTCTCCGCCCGGTCCAGCGATTTGTCCGCCAACAGGGCGGCCTGTAGTTTCGTAATGCCCTCTGCCAGCAGCAGCTCGCCCTCCGGGGCAAAATAGATCTCCTCCGGCGAGCCGAAATGCGCCAGCAGCTGCAATTTCGCCCGTTCCCCCAGACCCGGCAGTGTGGTCAGCCACACCCAATACTTCAAAGCCGCCATCTCAGTTCCCCTCCTCCGCGCGATAGGCCTCCCACAGCAGCACCGCCGCCGCGGCCGCGGCGTTCAGCGACTCGCAGTGGGGCGACATGGGGATGCGCAGCGTCTCGCGGCACAGCGCCAGCACCTCCGCG
>OLSA01002572.1_pt1 | contig 13465 bp, 10 predicted proteins | sample 1672731 | NCBI WGS metagenome assembly OLSA01 (sample SAMEA3136718, study PRJEB25190) | human gut metagenome | biome: human gut; feature: human-associated habitat; material: faeces | place: Austria | collected 2013
TCTAATACATCCGACAAATGACGTCCATACTTACTCTTCCACTTGCTCTCATCAACTATCGTGTCCGGTGCATCTGCACAACCATTTGCCATAATCCAATACGGCAAATTGGACATTGAAAACTTTCTATTCGCCTCTGTTTTATTCAACATTCTAATCCAAGGAACAACACCACACAATTGTGTATATTCTCTCTCTAATCCAGCCACGTCAGACTCCGCATCAAAATCTATTATTAAATCCCATTTTCTACTAAATAATCCTTTAACATTTATATTATTGACTTGTTTAGTAACCAAAACATAATGATATGCATCAGAAAAGTCATTTGTTTCTTCTAACAACTCATACCAGACATTCTGTGAGCCATATATAGAGTCCTCTATCAGATCTAATTCCGCATCTACAACATAATTCTTAATAATTTTTCTAATTTCTCCTACTGCCTTTTTATATATATTAGGGTCTGGCACAGTAGCATTATGCTTGGGTCCATTATTGGTTTTTTGCGCTCCCTGTAGAATGACATCCAGATTTATTCCAAATGATGAATAAGCTGGATTTATTTTTGATTTGAAGGCATCTATTAACTTATATAAATTAGTATCTTTCTTACTTAGAAAATCTATCTCATTTCCTTTTTCTTCAGCCGAAATCACACTGCATTCAAAACGTTCTATTGCAGATTTATATAAACAATTTTTTAAAGCCCATTCACACGATTGATACAAATCTGTTCCTGCATCTCTCAATTTATCTGAAGCAAGTTCTTCATCTCCCGCTGCATTTATGTCTACAAATCGTTTATACTTACTAACACTTTCATTAAATTTTTCCACAATAATTGCATCGTTTCGGTAATTAACACTATTGGCACTTGCAATAAAACGACTAAACTTTTGCGATTTTTTACCCATTTTTTTCTCCTCGCATTCTGAATATTTTTCTATCATTTACATATAATATCTCTATATATAGAAAGGATTATTTTACATAAAAATTTATCCTCGAGAAACAACCAACCACTTTATTCCAATGCTCTTGCTTAATTATGAATACCTTGGCACCAGTGATACTGGTGAACTTGCCCTCAAAGATAAAACAACTGGCAATTTTCTAATTCTATCTTCATAGGCTCTGATTCTAGGAGTGGGCTGTTATATTTCTTAGCTCCGTAAATAACTTTAGCTTCAGATAAATAGCCTTTTTTTGCTATCAATCTTATAGAGACGCTTCCATCCTCATTAGTCCATCTAAAATTCTTACTTTGATAATGAAAAATATTTAAATTTGCCATAACTTCCTCCTAAGATATATAAACCTTCTCGTATATCTTAGCAAGCAAATTACAAAAAGTGGAAATAATGAGATTTTTCTAATTTATCCGATGCGTTTCAGGCATCCTATTTTTTCTTAAAATCGATATATTAGTTTTTCTTTAATATTAAAAAGCAATGCCTAGGGGGATTGGCATTGCTTTTAGTTTCAATATACTTTCAAATAGAATCAACTATGCATTTAAAGAGTTACGGAAAGGTTCAGCTTTAGCACGAAGCTTAACGAACTCAGCTTCAATCTTTTCTTCACGCTCCAAAGCCTTATCCTTTTTAGCTTTTTCAGCTAATTCAGCCTGGTGTCTTTGCTCTTCAGTCATAGCATCTAACTTGGCTTTAGCTTTAGCATCAGCTTTGGCCTTCTTTTCCGCCTTCTTAGCATCAGCATAAGCTTTCTTTTCAGCGGCGGATTTTGCCTTTTCAGCTTCTTTAGCTTCGTAAGCGGCTAACTCATTCTCGTAATTGAGACCTTTCTTTTCACAACGAGCTTTAAGTTCGTTGAGATCGTTTTCTCTAGACATTCTCTTGGATTCTTCTTCTTGAAGCTTCAAGGTCTCTTCCGCAGAAACATAGGTGATTCCCTTAGCTTCTGCAGCAGCTTTTTGATCGGCTACGATAGTTTCATGGTCGATCTTAGAGAACTTCTCGACATTCATGAAGAAGAAGAGGATAGCAATACATGCGTAGCAGATTGTTTCTCCACCGATGAATGTCCAAAGTGTAGCTTGTTGGACATTGCCCAAATTATGTGTGAGGTCTGCACTATCATATCCGGCAGCAACAAGAACGGCGTTGATTATTCCGTTGGCGATTCCAGTCATACCGGCCATGATGGCTCCGTAGACTGTCATGGTCAAACCATCAGTACGAATTCCATATACAGCTTCTTCATGATCGAGCATATCAGCCATCAAAGCAAGAGAGATATACATGGCAGGAGTGCTTCCTAAAGCCTTGATGACGAATGATGTAGTTACAAGAGCGAAGTTTGAAGGATCGATGAAACCGATAGCTCCACCAATTACTGAAATAAAAGCACCGAATAAGATTGACTTGCCTTTTCCAATCTTGTTAGCCAAAGGCCATACGAGCAACATACCTACAGCAGTAGGAATAGCACCGATGATTGAAAGGGTTCCTTGGAAGGTTCCACCATTAGCGGCAGAGTATTCTCCGTTGATGGGAAACCAAGACTGGCAGTAGTAAATCTGTGAGCAGTTCTTCAACATACCACCGAGTTGGTAGAGGAAGAAGAAACAGATGATAATCCACCAATATTTGTCTTTCAAGCATACTTTAGCTTGCTTGGAGAGAGGAACAGCTTTCTTTTGTTCGGCTCCATCGCCTTGTTGCAAGGAGAAGGACTCTTCAGTGATTCTTTCACGAGTGAAGTAGTACTCGATGATAGTTCCGATGAAGGTGATTACCATCAAAGCGATGACGAAGATTCTCCAATGGTCGTAAGAAGCTTGAGAATCAATTCCACCCTCCTTATCGACAAACAACAATCCCATGAAGAAAGGAAGAATCATGGAAGTCAATCCCATAGCTGCCAAAGCGGTAGCATTGGAGATTGTAGCCAACAAAGAACGATCAGAACTATTTCTTGTAGATAGAGTGACCAATGAACTATGTGGTGTGTAATAGAATGGATAAGCTACAGCAAACCAAAGGTTGTATCCGATGGCGAATACTACTAATGTGATAATTGAAGTAGGGGATTCTTCAGTATTAAAAGGTGTAGCTATGAACAAGACAATTAATGCGACGACAGACAAGACTGCGGAAAGCAAGAGAATAGGACGAGCTTTTCCTGCACGGGTCTTTGAGTGGTCCATCAAACGTCCGACGACAATGTTTCCTAAGACGACGAAGATGACCGAAATAATAGGAAGCCAAGTTAAGAAGTCCTTGGCCCAAACAGTCATGTTGAGTACATCTGTCATGTACTTATTCAAGTAGCCTGACAAGATAGAGTTAGAAAGAAGTGCCAAAGTAGGTCCTACAAAGTAACCGAGAGCTCCTTCAGGGAAGATCTTAGCTTTTGCAGACTTCACCTTGGTTGAAAGAAGAGGATTGTCGAAGAAGCTCTTCTTTGCTTTTTTTTCTTTTCCTTGAGACATAGTGTCCCTCCTAAGATGATGTTTGCTTAGATTCAAAGTAAGCACTATCAATATAATAGGTAAGGGCTTTAGGTTTCTTAATTGTTGCCCAACTTGTAATTATTCTTGCTTAACTTGAAATCGATATCATCAGCATTAGATGAAGTTCCATCATCATTCTTGACCTTGGCTCTGGTAAATGCGGAATCTATCGTCACTTTGAAATGGGATGTTGTGGCTGGTCCATCAACGAACTCTCTATCTTTCGATGGTGTGGTAGGATTTGTAGGTTGTCTACCAGTATATTTACAATTTCCTTTCATAATTTTATATAAAAAGCTCAGGGTTGTCCTGAGCTTTCTTACCGAGTTTCAACTACTTATTATTATTATTATTATTATTATTATTAGGCGTTAGCTTTCTTAGCTTCAGCTTCTTTCTTCAACTGCTTATTTAATTTTTTCTTCTCTCTTCCAGCCTTGAAGTATTGATGCAATCCTTTGTGGAAATGTCCGTTGAACATCATCAAGAGACCTTGAAGTTGATCCCATGAGATGGCACCATTTGTCATTCTAGACAAGACTTTGACGGTCTGGTTAGATACACCCATGATCAAGGTATCAGCCATCTTTTCGTTTCCGAACTTTCTGAACATCTTGGTCAAACCAGAGATTACATGAGCGAAGACTCTTCCAGTCCAGCCCTTTGCATATCTGAGGTCAGACATAGTAGTGTTTGAGGTGATTTCGATTCTTGTCTTTTTCTTGTTCAACCATGTGAAGGTGTGAGGAGGAATAGGTCTTCCCAACAACTTCTCAAATTCAGCATCGGGAACATTTGTTACATCGCCAGTGAAATAGTGAGGAAGTTCTTCTTGTGTATAAGGAAGAGGTGCATTTGTTCCTTCGACATGGAATGAGGTGGTCAATTGCATGTCGACACTTGAAGAACCTATTGAAATTTCATAGTCACCAGTTTCGACTTCCCATTTGTTTGTCTTGGTGTTGAAGTAACGGAATGACTTATCATCGAAAGGAATGAAGACTTCTTTCTCTTCTCCAGGAAGCAAGTTGGTCTTAACAAATCCTTTGAGTTCACGTACAGGACGAACGATTCCAGAGTTAGGAAGTCCGATGTAGAGTTGGCTGACTTCCTTACCTTCTCTATCACCGACATTCTTCACCTTGAAGGTGACACCCTTCTCGTCAACTTTGATATTAGAGTATTCGAACTTGGTGTAGGAGAGACCAAATCCGAAAGGATAGCAAACTTTGATATTTCTTGTGAGATAGTAACGATATCCGACAAATAATCCTTCTCTATATTCGGAAGTCACATCCTTTCCAGGATAGTAGTTGAATGAGGGCACATCCTTGTATTGGCAAGGGAAGCTCTCAGACAATTTTCCAGAAGGATTTATTTTTCCGGTGATGATATCGACAATGGATTTTGCTCCGGATTGTCCACAGAGTGATCCATAGACGATAGCGTCGCTGTTGTCACGAATGGCACCTAATTCTACAGCACATCCACAGGAGAGAATGGTGACGATCTTCTTCCCAGTAGCTCTTAAAGCCTTGATCAAATCGATTTGGTTTTGAGGGATGGCATAGGTGGTTCTATCCATACCTTCGACTTCGGAGAATTCATCCAATCCTAAGTAGAGAAGGACTACATCAGACTTTGCAGCCAAAGTCAATGCTTTCTTTACTAATCCCTTCTTGGTCTTTCTTCCAATTCTCTTGAAACCTTCCTCGTATCCGATGAAGTTCAAGCCTGAAGCTTTGATAGCCTCGAGACCTGAGACGATTTCGGAAGGATTGATGATGGAAGAACCTGCACCTTGGTAACGAGGATGCTCTGCAAAATCACCGATAACTGCAACTTTGACATCATTGTTCAAAGGAAGTATATTTCCTTCATTTCTGAGCAAGACTACGGATTCATCCATAGCTTCCTTAGCGATATTTGCATCTTTCTTGAAATCGACAGGTTGATCTTTGTCATAGGAAGTCTTGGTCTTGAAGACTAAATCCAAAAGGTAGTCGACATTTTGATCGAGGATGGATTCATCCAATTTTCCGTCTTTGATGGCTTTGACGATTTCTCTATTGGTCTCACCGACAGTGGTAGGCATTTCGAGTGAATTCATACACTTCAAACCTTCGACTCTGTCGTTGTTTCCACCCCAGTCAGTCACTACGACACCGTCAAAATTCCATTCATCTCTCAAGATATCCATTTCGAGATGCTTGTTTTCGTTTGCAAAGTATCCATTTAAGGAGTTATAGGCGGACATGATGCAAAGTGCTTGTCCTTCCTTGACTGCGATTTCGAAGTTGGTGAGGTAGAGCTCACGGAGTGTTCTCTCATCCACGACTGAATCCATGGACTCTCTCTTCAATTCTTGGGAGTTGGTGGCAAAGTGCTTTACACATGCAGCGATTCCGTTGGATTGGATACCTCTGATGTATCCAGCATCGATCTTACCAGCGAGGTAAGGATCTTCGGAAGAATACTCAAAGTTTCTTCCACAAAGTGGGTTTCTCTTGGTGTTGCAGCCAGGTCCTAACAAGACGGAGACTCTTCTAGCCTTGGCTTCTGCACCGATTGCAGCTCCGACTTTTTCGGAAATCTCTGGATTCCAAGAATTTGTGACTGCTGCGACTGAAGGAAAGCAGGTAGCCTTCAAAGACTCGTTCAATCCCAACTGGTCTGAATCACCAGCTTGTTTTCTAAGTCCGCTAGGGCCATCAGATAACCAAATCGAAGGAATTCCAAGCTCGGGAATATCCATAGTTTCCCAAACTGTCTTTCCTGACATCATTGAAGCTTTCTGCTCAACTGTCATTTTCTTAATCAAATCTTCATGTTTCATTTCGATATCCTCTCTATAAAAGGGTGAAATCCTTTACTTGTGACGTATATAGCATAATATTGTTTTATTGAAAGCACTTTTACAAAGCCTTACATTTCTTAATTTATTTCCTAAACTTAGATAGAAAAATCAAATCGGATAAAAAAAGGATGTGTGATTGAACACATCCTTTTTAGATTCCTAATTTTTACTAGTTTAGAAGAATGTTCCTCTAGCTTCTTCCTTGACTTCCTTGCTGGCAGTGAAGGGGATTCTAGTGGTGTATCCGTCTTTAGCAGCGACGATCATCTTGGTAGGCCATTGCATGATGTCATGGTTCCACTTATAGATAGTATCGTTGTATTGCTCTCTAGCAGCAGTGATTTCCTTTTGGAGGTAGGAGTTTTGTCTCAAGCACTCTTCGAGTTCGTTATGAGCTTTGAGGTCAGGATATTGCTCGAAAGCAACGTTGATTTGACCGAAGAGCTTGTCGATGTTAGCGCTTGTCTCATTTCTGAGATTGTCGTCAGCAGCTTTTCCATTTCCACTTCTATAGGCAGCGATCTTTGTGTAGGTATCCTTGTCGAGATCGATAGCCTTGTCCAAGAGCTTGGCAGCGTTCTTCAAGATTTGAACTCTTTGTTCCAAGAAGTTGTCAATTGTTGAAGCATCGTGTTGAACTCTTTGCTCCAAAGAACGGAGGTGGTTTCTAGCCTTTTGCTTCATGACCAAGAAGATTACTCCTGGAATGATTCCACATATCCACAACAAAACTTCGAAAATCGTGGATCCTACTCCGACTTTGACAGGAATTTGCTTTTGGATGACGTTGACATCTCTTCCTTGCTCGGCGATAGGGCCATTTACTTCATCTAATGGGTTTGCCATAATTTTTTGTCCTTTCTTTTTATCTAATAGACTCGAATTTCATCATTGTTCTTTTTTGAACAAGTAAAGAATTACATATCTTCATCATCTATTTTACCATAACTTTGGTCTCTTTTACCACCAAGTGGAAAGCCTAGATTCCAACGATATCTGAAAATAGTTTGGTTTGTGTCTTTCATAGCGTATCTTTGACCATATTTCATGACTGTCTCTTCTTCACCTTCCTTCTTTTCGGGTTTGAAATCCTCTATATGGATGAATGTTCGTCTTGCTGCTTCAACATATTCTTTCCAAGGAACATCGACAGGATATAATCTTCCATTACCGGCCATGACCATGTCGACATATACCCTATCGTATACTTTGTTTGAAGTCGACAATACAGAGTATTGATCAGTAGATTTATTCTTTCCATCAAAATTGACTTTGAGTATCTGATCTGTAGAGGTTTCGGCAGGTCTAAAGACATCTAAGTCATCGTAGTTATTTACAACAGTCTCAGCCTCATATCTAGATACATTAGGTAGATCTTCATCGACATTGAATTCCCCACCTTCTGTGGTTTGATACAAAGGTATAGCTAATAGTGGAATAAGATCGAAGAATATTGAATCGAAGACTCTTTGTATTTCATCTACAAAGTCTTTCTTTAATTCATTGAAATCGTAGTTCACATAGAATCTTTCATAGTTGTAGATTGCACCACCATGAGCAGAACAAATGATGTTGATCTTATGTTCCTTGTAGAAGCCAAAATCATCACCAAATCCTGCTTTTCCAGTCAATATTTCCAACATGTTTTGCTGAGCTAAAGGTGTGAATAATAATCTATATTGAACTTCGTTGTTTCTATCATAGGCCTTAAACATGACTTCAAACTTAGTATTCGCTAAAGGAGTGAAGTTTCTTCCTTCTTTGATGGCTTGATCAGCAAGTCTGTTCAATTCTTTCTCGCCTTTCTTAGCTATTTTTTCAGCTTCAGCATCGGAAATCTTTCCAGTCATGTTTGGAGTTCTAGTAAAGGTTAAGTCTGGTGCTGCAGTATTTCCGTATATTAGGTAGGAATTAACTCCATATGTAGGACAAGGTGCAGTGTAATGTCCAATTAATGTTTCAGTTACAGTTCTAGTATGGAGATCCCCATCTGAATCTCTATATGTTTCAGTATAAGTGACAACTCTTGATCCGGTGTATGTCTGATTCACTTTGTCCATTCTCTTCACATTCAATCTTATGAACGGATTTCCGTGGATTGATCCAGATTGTACATCGACTATACATTCGTTTTTGGAAAGGGATTCACTATATTGATATACTTTCTCCAACATTCTTAGCTTTTCTGGAGTTAAGTAATCATCTAATTCAAAAATGTCTGTAGTCTTTTTTAAGACCTTTTTGAAATCGCTGAAATCAAAGTAATTGTAGACATTTTTTATAGAGTTATAGACGTTGTTGTAAGCTTCACTAGCTTTGTCGCCACTTTCCTTAGCTATTAAGGCTAGAGCCTTTATCTTTTTGTTGTAATAGAAGATATTTAAACAAAGACAAGTGATGGCGATTGCACCACTTACTAATGTGGTGATTAAGCCAGGAATTATATTTCCATCTGGCGTTTTTGAATTTCCTACCCACATGAGGATTCCTATAATCATAGCTATCAGACCGATTGCCATGACAACGTAGAAGAAGATTCTCCACCCTTTTAGTTTCTTCAATCTATATTCATTTGCGTTGTGATCATCTCTAGCTGATCTATATTTCTTACTTAGATCTTCATTCTCACCGGTGTTAATATTGGCTTTCTTCAACATATCATCGATGTATTTTTCAGCATTTTCTTTTAATTTGGGCTTAAGTTCATTCAGATAGTAATCTATAGGATCATATTCATCACCATTTGTTAACATATCCCTACCTCCAATCACAATGTATAAATTATACAAGAAAAAAGAGGATTTTTGTAAATCCTCTTTTATATTCACCGATGCAAATTTTAAAAAGTAGGCTTTCTAAGAATATCTCTAACTAATCTATAGAAAGCAAAGTATATGCAAATCAACTCCAAACGTCCTGCAAACATTCCAAATACTAAGACCCATCTTATCGCTACAGCATTAGCAATAGGCAGACCTACACCGGTTGTAACTCCAACACTCAATCCAGTACCAGACAATGCGGATGCAAACTCGAATATGCATTCGATAGCCGAATATCCATCAGTATTCTTTCCTAATATGGTTATTATTGTGCCTCCAACCATCATGATAGTTACATAAAGAATCAAATAACCATAGGATTCTAAGAAATCTAATTTGTTGATTTCTTTACTCTCTCCTAATCTATATATTGTGTGGGGATAGAATTTTCTCTTTGAAGAAAGTCTATCTCTTAAAGACCAATATAAAGCTTTGTAGGCTACGACAAATCTATATTGCTTTACACCACCTGCCGTAGATCCCATTCCACCACCGATGGTCATTGCTATGATGGATAGAATTAAAGCAGCTTCACCTAATTGTTTTATATCAGTCGTAGTAGAGAAACCAGTAGTAGTCAAGGCAGAAAAATATAGGTATGTTCCTTCTCTCCAAGAATCTAATACTGAGAGTTGTTGACTTAAGGAAGTGAATATAGAAGTGTAGAACAAAGGAATCATAATAATGCTTAAGATCAAGAAAAATTTTATTTCTGAATCTTTTAGTATCTTCTTCAACTTTCCTTTGAATAAGAAAAGATGTAATACGAAATTTGTTCCACCTAGAAGCATCAAAATAACAGATGTTATATTTATTGCTAATCCATTTACTGGCCAACCAGTAATAGAATTATATCCACCTTCTTTTATTATTTCAGGTATACCACCTTCTCTAGTTGAAAAGCCACCTGTGGCAATAGCTGCTATCGCATGGTTGATGGCATCGAATGGTTCCATTCCTCCTATCAACCAATAAGATAGGAACCCAAGAAAGATATATCCAATATAAATCAACAAGATCAATCTTGCAGATTTTGCTAGGTTTGGCATAAGCTTGTCGTTATGGCCCTCGGCTGTATAAAGCTTTAATCCATATTTATCTGAAATTGCGGAAGTGACAATCAAGACCAAACCTATTCCACCAAACAATAGTAATATGCTTCTATAAAATGTGTAGATATGGTATCCGGGGTAAGACATATCAAAGTTAAAGACAGTCAAACCTGTACTAGTATATCCGGAAGTGGATTCAAATACGGCATCTGAGAAATTCATTCTATATTTAGCAAAGTCAGGAGTTGTATATCCTCTTAGCATGAATGGTACGGATCCGATAAGAATGGCTGATAACCATATCATGACTAGTAATGCTGAATCCTGGAATTTTTCTAGTTGTGTTCTTTCACGTTTATAAATCAAAAGAAATAGCAAGAATCCTAATCCTATCGAACTCATTCCCGGTATGAAAAAACTTAACCAGCAGTTTGATTCACCTGGATAAAAAGCAAGTAGAATCAAAGGGAGCATGGTGATGATTCCTATTAATATTAGGAATATTCCCAAATAACCGAAAATCAATCTATAACCTTTAGCTTGCTTTTTCATTATTGCACAACTTTCTTTTCTTTTTGTACGAACTTGATAATGTCTTTTTGTTCCTTAGGAGAAGAGACGATAAAAAGCTTATCGTTTGGATAGATGGTGGTTTGTCCGTTAGGAATTATGACGCTGGGCTTTCTATAGACACATGAGATTGTTCCGGTCTTAGGAAAGTTTATATCCATAATCTTTCTTCCACTCAATTCATAGTTTTCCTTAACTATGATTTCAGTTAAAACAATTTTATCATCTTCAAAAGACATGGATTTAGTAAATTTTTCAAGTGAAGATTCACTAAAAATCGATGAAGCTAAGATTTGTGTTGATGATACGACACTATCTAGACCTAATTTTCTAAACAATTCGACATATGAAGGGTCGTTCACTGTACAAATACATTTCTTGACATGGAAGACTTTCTTTGCCAACATGCAGCTTACAAAGTTATCCGTATCTTCTTTTCCTAACGCTATGAAAAGATCAGCTCCTTCGATATGCGCTTCCCTTAGTATTGAAGTCTTGTATGGCTCACCATAGATGACTGGGATTTGATTGGATTTGACTAGATATTGAACTATATCTTTTCTCGAGTTGATGACGATCAACTCGTTTCCTATCTTTCTAAAGGCTTTGATGACATAGTCAGCAGCAGAGCTGCCATCAGCTATTACTATTCTCATTTCTTTAAGCCTCCATCATTCTTTTCTCTTATATCTAAAAATTCTTCTAAAGAGAGCTTGAAAGGATAGATTGCATGAACGTCACAGTTCTCTAATAAAACTTCCAAGTTAGGATCGTCCAATCTAACGTAGATTTGAGGAACGTTGTATATTTTTCTAGCGACTAATGCCAAAAAAACATTCGTGTTATCATCACCGGTGGTGATGATTATTTCTTTTGTTGAAGTTATGTATGCTTCTTCGAGAAGAGACATATCAGTGGCATCTCCAACAAATGTATAACCACTAAATCCCTCGGATAGTTTTTCAAAAGACATTGGATCAGAATCCATGATCATAACGTTTTTTCCGCTGGAGGAATCCTTGTTAGCTATGGAAGAACCAAGTCTTCCACAGCCGATTATTAGAGTCTTGTTCTTTAAGAGACCGCTGTTTTTCATCGATTTATCACCTATCCTTTAATAATTGAGTTAGTATCTCTTTTGACTTAACTAAGTTATATTTTAACACTTAACATTAATTCTAGGTTAATTTATGATTTAAAGTGCTTTTATTGGTGAAATTATCAATATAAATTGAATATAGTTTCTTCCTAGAAGTTTTTAAAATTCTTGAGAAAGGAATTATTTGTCTATTTAGATTTCTTTAATAGAATAAACACTTCTAAATTTGGTAAAACAATTTTGCCGAGTGGTATAAAAAGCAAAGTGAAAAGTTTTGAGTGGAAAACGCGAAGAAAAGATAGTGATGCTAGTAAAGATTGTTTATTTAAAAATTATCCAACTATAGAAGGATGTACATATCATTTGGAGAAGAATAAAAATGTTATTAATGACAATGTAACTTATGTTACTTTGAAAATTTATATTGACGGAGTAAACAAACCAATAATTTCAAATACTCTTACAATTACTGCTTTAAAAAAATATTAGAACGAATTTAGATATAAATCTATTTTTATTGTTAGTCTTACTTAGAAATATTACTGTGTATTACCTTTTCCCATTATAATTTTGGCATTTGCTGATTGAATGATCTATATCCATTTTACGAACATTATCTTCTTAAAATTTAGTACCCAAATGTTGATGGCCACACAATGCATCCACACTTTGCAATTTATATGCTTTTGAAGTAATAGCTGTATGTGTTGCATTTTTCAATTTCATATAAAAACAAAAGCTTGATTAAGCAAGATAATTTAATCAAGTAAACTTATTAAACTCAAACTAGAATGTTTCCTCATTACATATCAAAAAAGCAGCTAAATTGCATCCATCAAGTACATAGCAATCATAAGTATGACTTTCCTTATAAGTAGTCGGTTGATACTTCCAATCGAAAACCATACCAGATTCATTGTAGTCATAGTAGCTGCAATAGATTTTGCCATCAGTGGTTTCAAAGAATTTGTCCCAAGTTCTTTCTCTTTCAGAGTTTGGCTTTAAGAAATCACCTTTCTCTTTGTGGAATGGTGTTAATTCAACTTTATCTGAATATTTCCATATGTACATCACAGGTAAGTTGTAGTACTTATAATTACCTTCAAATCCTAGATCCCACCAAAAGATAACTTGTTCTCCTACTTCAAAGTCTTCTAATGTTAAGCGATTAGTTTCCTTTTTCTTGTTGTAACTGATGTTTGTATCTATGGCTGAATAGAACAAGACATCAGGTTCTTTTGTGGCTCTAGTAACACAAAGATCATGTGCGAATCCAAATCTATCAGAAACATAATACTTATTTTCGCTATTTTTTCTTAAAGTACCTTTCTCATAGCCGTAGAGTTGATAATCGCCTAGATAAGCTGGTTCTGTGTGTATAAGGTTAGTAATATTATTATTAGACGAACAAGAGATTAAACTCAAGGTAATGAATAGACAAGGTAAATATTTATATTTATTCATAATTTTTAGTGCTCCTTAATTCTGCTATTGGGGTAGATGAATGATAATCCAAGGAAGTAATATAATCTTTCGAATAGTCTGCTTTCATACTAGTTACACCAGACATGAGCATTGAAAAGAATA
>OLSA01002592.1_pt1 | contig 13369 bp, 12 predicted proteins | sample 1672731 | NCBI WGS metagenome assembly OLSA01 (sample SAMEA3136718, study PRJEB25190) | human gut metagenome | biome: human gut; feature: human-associated habitat; material: faeces | place: Austria | collected 2013
CGGCAGTGATGCAACTACCAATATCATTCAGCAAATGATGGGGAAAGACGGCAATAAAGCCACGCCCGTAAGCCTTTCTGCAACCAAAAGCTTCGACTTTGTCAACACCACAAGAAGTACAAAAGATATTACCAAATATTTCGGCGTCTGGATTGCGGGCACCTACGGCAGCAAGTACTACAATCAGGCAGCGGCTACATGCACGGTCACGCCCGCGTCTTACCTCGTAACTTTTGATCCAAACGGCGGCAGGGTCAGCCCGGCAAGCACAGCGGTGACCATCGGCAAAAAATACGGCCCACTGCCCACACCCAACCGCACAGGCTACAGCTTTGACGGCTGGTATACCAAAGAAACCGGCGGCACAAAAGTAACCGAAACCACCACCGTCGGCGAAAATCTGCCCGCCACACTGTATGCCCACTGGATAGCCAAGAAATATCTGGTAACCCTTAATGCCAACGGCGGCAAGATTGACACAACAAGCGGACAAGTCAGCACAAAAAGTTACACAGCAACCTACGGCAGCAAATACTATTTCCTGCCCACACCCACCCGCACAGGGGGCTACAACTTTGACGGCTGGTATACCGATCAAACCAACGGCACCAAGGTGGACAGTGACACCACCGTTACCACCGCCAAGGACCATATCCTGTACGCCCATTGGTCTTTGATCCCGGCCAAGGCCCCCAAAAATGTCAAATTGACGATGAATCCGACGACCGGCGTCTATGGCGAGCGCATTTTTCACCGTGTGAGTGCCAGTTCAAACGAGGACTACACCCTGGAAAGAACCTGGTATGCCTGTGATGAAAACGGCGAAAACGGAATCCCTATCACCGACGAAAACGGACGCCCCACCTACCCCACAACCCCCACCGCAGGGGTGCATTACTATTACGTGCTGGTCACGGCCACACGCAAGGACAACGGCCAGAAAGCCAGCACAAAAAGCAATGTAGTCTGTGTAACGGTGTCAAAGGCCACGCCGACAATCACAAAGCCAACGGCTGCCAAGCTGGACCTGGCTGTGGGTAACACCCTGGCTGCCAGCGCCCTGACCGGCGGCACAGCCAAAAACAACAACATCCGCACCGGCTCCAACGTGGTGGCGGGCCGCTTTGTGTGGAAAGACGCCACGGTCACGGTCAAGCCGCCCCTCGGTTGGAGAGATTATGCCGTTGTTTTTCAGCCGAACGACACCGCCAACTACGAAACAACCGAAACCACGGTGAGAGTCCAAGTGACCTGCAGCCACAGATTCGGCGCATGGAACGCCGGAAGGCGCACCTGTGCAGTCTGCGGCGAGGAGGATGTACGCACCAACACCGTCACCGTCACATGGGGCGAGCTGGCCTACACCTACACCGACGGGGCGTGGAACCCCGCCACACACGATTATGACATCGGCGGCGGCTGGGCACCGAACCGCAAAAACGGTGATGTCATCACCGTGCAGAATGAGGGCGCAAACAAAGTCCGCGTGAAGTTCCAATACACACGAACCAACACGGCAATCGGCGGCAGCTTTGTCGACAGCGACGGAGACACCGTCAGCCTGATTGACCTGCCGGTAAACAGGACAAAAACCGTGCGGCTGTGCCTGACAGGCCGCCCCGACAAGGCACTGGACAACACAACAATCGGATCGGTAACGGTCCGACTGGAAAGGGGCTATTGATGGAAAATACAGACAAGAACCACAAAAAGCGGTGGCTGCTGCTCGTGCTTCTTCTGCTGCTGTTGCTTCTGCTGCTTGGCGTGCTGTTCTGCCGCAAAAAGCCGCAGGCGACGGACACCGCCCCCACGCCGGAGTCATCGGTATCGACGCCCGCCGGCAGCGGCACGGTGTCGCTGACCTATTCCGATGCGGCTAGCATCGACTTAACCGCCGGGCAGGTCACGCTGCTGTTTGCCAACCCCGAAAAGTCCGGCTGGGACGCCACGGTCTGCCTGGTCGTCGGGGAGCGTGAGGCGGCACGATCCGACCTGCTGGCCCCCGGCGAGCAGGTCACCCAGCTGCCGCTTTTGGACGGTGCCGAAAAAGACCTGACGGCAGGCAGCTGCAGCGGCACGCTGAAGGTATCGTTCTACCACCCGCAAACCGGCGCCAAGGCTATGCTGGACGCCGAAATTCCCGTAACCGTCACCGTAACGGGCTGACCCCCGCACGGACGACATAGGGCAATGCCCGTACAATTTTTCAGGAAGGATGAAAAACAATGATGAAGAAAAAAACAGCTCTGGTACTTACCCTTGCCATGGTGTTCTCTCTGGCACCCCTGTCTGCCTACGCGGACGCGATCACCACAGTCGGCGGCACAGCCAGCCACGATGTAAAGGCAACCTATAGGGCAGATTCGTCCGGCGGCGCGGGCGGCACGGTATACAGTGTGGACATCACCTGGGGCGATATGGCGTTTACCTATACGGCGGAAGCCGGTATTTGGGACCCTGCCACCCACAAAACCACCGGCGCCGAAGGCGGTGTCTGGACGGTAGACAAGGAAAGCGGCAACACGATCACCGTGACCAACCACTCCAACACGGGCGTTACGGCAGCGTTCAGCTATGCGGCAGACACTGGCTTTGAGGGCATCACCGGCACCTTTACCTTTGATGAGCACCACGATCCCGTCAAGAAGACTGCGATCCTGACCTATGTGGACGGCAAGCCCGAACTGAAGGAAATGTTCTGATCCCGCTTCTGCGCCGCGCACCGGTGTGCGGCCTGAATGCCGGAACCAGAGAATGATGTGCCCTTGCGGAGACCGCCGGAACAGGTTGTCTCCGCTTTTTTGGTAGAAAGAAAGGAAGTGTCCATCCAATGACAGTGTTCTTTAGTCAGCTGATCAACGGCTTGTCCCTTGGCAGCATCTATGCACTGATCGCACTGGGTTACAGCATGGTGTACGGCATCATCCTGCTGCTGAACTTTGCCCACGGCGATGTCATCATGGTGGGTGCATACATGTCCTGGTTCGTTATGAACCAGCTGGGCCTTGGCCCGGTGACGGCTGTGTGCGCCACCATTATTACCTGCACCCTGCTGGGTGTGGTGATCGAAAAGGTCGCCTACACCCCGCTGCGCAACGCGCCCCGCATCTCCCTGCTGATCACGGCCATTGGTGTCTCCTTCTTCCTGGAGTACACCGCTGAGCTGGTGATGGGTTCCGGCGCAAAGGTCATCCCTTCCTACTACGGCAACAAGACCTTTATGATCGGCAGTGTGCCCCTGGGCCTGACCTCTGTGATCACGCTGGTGGTCACCGTGCTGTCCATGCTGGTGCTGACCTTTCTGGTGCAGAAAACCAAGCTGGGCAAGGCCATGCGCGCTGTCTCTGAGGATATGGATGCTGCCCGCCTGATGGGCATCAATGTCAACAGCACCATCTCCTTTACCTTTGCGGTGGGCTCCGCGCTGGCCGGTATCGGCTCGGTGCTGTACTGCTGCTCCTACCCGCAGGCTACCCCCACCATGGGCTCCATGCTGGGCCTGAAAGCCTTTGTTGCCGCCGTTCTGGGCGGCATCGGCTCCATCCCGGGCGCAATGATCGGCGGCATTGCCATCGGCCTGTGCGAGTGCTTTGTCTCCGCCATCGGTCTTTCCGCCTGGAAGGATGCCGTTACGTTTGCCATCCTGATCATCGTGCTGCTGTTCAAGCCCACCGGCTTCCTCGGCCGCAAGGTGCAGGAAAAGGTGTAAGGAGGGCAGGAAGATGAATAAGAACCGTAAAACGATCAAAATGCCCGTGCGCTATCTGATGAACGCGGTGCTGGTGGCTCTGCTGTTCGTGGCGCTTTCCTACCTGACCCGGAATATCCTGTCCACCTACCAGAACAAGGTGCTGATGACGGTGGGCATCAATATCATCCTGGCGGTCTCCCTGAACGTTGCCACCGGCTATCTGGGGCAGCTGCCGCTGGGTCATGCCGGTTTCATGGCTGTGGGTGCCTACACCTGCGCTCTGTTCACCAAGTTCTGCCCGCTGCCGGACGGTGTCTCTTTTGCCATTGGTCTGGTGCTGGCCTGCATTGTGGCTGGTCTGTTCGGTGTGCTCATCGGCATCCCGGCCCTGCGTCTGACCGGCGACTATCTGGCCATCCTGACGCTGGGCTTTGGTGAGATCATCCGCATTACCCTGAACAACATCGATGATGTGCTGGGCTTTAAGCTGTTCTATGGCTCCAAGGGCCTGAAGAACATCCCCAAGTACTCCAACTTCACCAACGTGTTCCTCTGCGTGGTCATCACCTGCTTTTTGATCCACGCCATGATGAAGAGCCGCCACGGCCGTGCCGTGCTGGCCATCCGCGACAACGAGATCGCCGCCGAGAGCTGCGGCATCCAGACCACCTACTACAAGGTCATGGCCTTTGCCTTCTCCGCTGCCTTTGCAGGTCTGGCAGGCGGTCTGTATGCCTGCTACATCGGCGTGCTGAACCCCTCCACCTTCGGCTTTATGAAGTCCATCGAGATCCTGGTCATGGTGGTTCTGGGCGGCATGGGCTCCATGCTGGGCTCCATCCTCTCCGCTACCGTCCTGACCATCCTGCCCGAGGCCACCCGCAGCTTCGACAGCTACCGCATGGTCATCTACTCGCTGGTGCTGATCCTGATGATGATCTTCCGCCCGGGCGGACTGCTGGGCAGCTACGATTTCTCCATGAGCCGCCTTGTGGAGCGTGTCCTGTTTGGCAAGAAAAAGAAGGAGGGTGCAGACCATGAGTGAGTTCCAGACCAGACTGAACAGTGTCCCCTCCGGCGGCTTCCTGACGGACCGCGATAAGGACAAAAAGCCCATTCTGGATGTCCGTGAGCTGGGCATCGATTTTGGCGGCCTGACCGCTGTGGATGGCTTCAACCTGATGATCGGCCGCAACGAGATCACCGGCCTGATCGGCCCCAACGGTGCCGGTAAGACCACGGTGTTCAACCTGCTGACCAATGTTTACCAGCCTACCCGCGGCTCCATCCTGATCGATGGAATGCCCACGGCGGGCAAAAAGACCTATCAGGTCAACCGGATGGGCGTGGCCCGTACCTTCCAGAACATCCGTCTGTTCAAGGAGATGAGCGTCATCGACAACATCAAGGTCGGCCTGCATGAGTCCATGAAGTACGATCTTGCCTCTTCGCTGATCCGCCTGCCCAACTACTGGAAAGAGGAAAAGCACTGCACCGAGCGTGCTTTTGAGCTGCTGGACATCTTCCACATGGCAGATATGGCCTATACGCAGGCCGGCAGCCTGCCCTATGGCGCACAGCGCCGTTTGGAGATCATGCGCGCGCTGGCCACCAGCCCCAAGCTGCTGTTGCTGGATGAGCCTGCCGCGGGTATGAACCCCTCGGAGACCGCTGAGCTGACCGAGACCATCCGCCGCATCCGCGATGAGTTCAACATCGCCGTGCTGCTGATCGAGCATGACATGAGCCTGGTCATGGGCATCTGCGAGGGCATCGCGGTGCTGAACTTCGGCCGCATCATCGCCAAGGGCACCCCGGATGAGATCCGCAACAATCCCCAGGTCATCGAGGCCTACCTGGGCAAGAAGGAGGGCTGAACCGATGGCAGAAACGATGCTGAAAGTTGATAACATCAACGTCTATTACGGCAACATCCACGCTGTCAAGGATGTTTCATTTGAGGTGAACGAGGGCGAGATCGTGACCCTGATCGGTGCCAACGGTGCCGGTAAGTCCACCACCCTGAAAACCATCTCCGGCCTGCTCCACCCCAAAACGGGCGATATCCTGTACAAGGGCAAGAGCATCAAGGGCGTGCGCGCCCATAAGATCGTGGAGGCCGGTCTGGCACAGGTGCCGGAGGGCCGCCATGTGTTCCTGCACATGACCGTGGAGGAAAACCTGGATATGGGTGCCTACACCCAGCCCGCTTCCACCATTGCGGCCAACAAGGAAAAGGTGTTCACCCTCTTCCCCCGCCTGAAGGAGCGCCGCAGGCAGCTGGCCGGTACCATGTCCGGCGGCGAGCAGCAGATGCTGGCCATGGGCCGTGCCCTGATGAGCAACGCCTCCATGCTGATGTTGGATGAGCCCTCCATGGGCCTTTCTCCGCTGCTGGTGCAGGAGATTTTTGATATCATCCGCGATATCCACAAGGAAGGTATGACCATCCTGCTGGTGGAGCAGAACGCACAGATGGCCCTTTCCGTGGCCGACCGCGCCTATGTTCTTGAGACAGGCCACGTGGTCATGGATGGCACCGGTGCAGAGCTGCTGACCAATGAGCGCGTCCGCAACGCTTATCTGGGCGGCTGAGACCGAGGCAGTAGAACGCAAAACAATACGCCCGCCGGGCGGTACGAGAAGTACCACACCCGGCGGGCGTTGTTCTGTCTGTAAGGGAATTATTCCGGCGCTTTCATGCTTTCCACCATGCTGATCTGGCGGACATGGCGGCGCATGAGCAGGCAGACGGCAAAGTTGAAGAGCATGGTGAGCGCCACGCTGAACACAAAGCTGCGGGGGGCGATGGAACGGATGAACATCATCTGGTCCATTTCCACAGTGCGGATGATGAACTGGTGCAGGGGAATGCCCACCACCAGACCCACCAGGGAGCCGATGAGAGAGAGCAGATCGATCTCCCGGAAGATGTAGCGGTAGACCTCCTTGTCATAGAAGCCCAGAACTTTGATGGTGGCAAGCTCCTTTTTGCGCTCGCCCAGGTTGACGCTGATGAGGTTGTAGAGCACCACGGCGGCCAATGCGGCAGCGCAGACGATGACCAGCATGACCACATAGTTCAGGCAGCCGATCAGGCCATCGAACATCTGGGTGGTGTCCTCGATGAAGGAGACGGAGCTGACATAGTTGCAGGCCAGAATGGAGGAGGAGAGGGAGGCGCGGGCTGCATCGGTGGGGCAGTCGGTCTGACCGTAAACGGCGTTCCAGGCGGGCAGAGCACCGCCGTTCAGCGTTTTGAGCTGCGCCTGCGAGAGGTACAGCCGGGTAAAGACATAGTTTTCGGTGATGCCGGTCAGGGTCAGGGACCTGCGCCCGCCGTCGGTGGTCTCCACCTCAAAGCTGTCGCCCACTGAAAGCCCCAGCTTTTCGGCAGTCTTTTCGGTCAGAATGACGCTGGAATCGTCAAAGGCAATGGCCTTGTGGCCCTGCCGGGTGCGGAAGGTGAAGTATTCGGTCATCTGGTTTTCGTCTGCGGCGGCAACCAGGCTGACGGTCTCTTTTTCACCCTCGGCGTTGTAAAGGGTGACGCTCTTGGTGTAATAGCGGCCCCAGCTGGTGATCCCGCTGCTGGAATCCAGCAGGTCGGCCAGACCGTTCTCCATGGTCAGCGCCTTTTCGTCGCTCAGGGAGATGGTCAGGTCGGCGTGGGTCAGCTCGGTGGTCTGCTTGGTCAGCATGGGCAGCAGGGAATCCTGGATGCCGAAGCCGATGAGGAGCAGGGCTGTGCAGCCCGCCACGCCCAGAACGGTCATAAAGAAGCGCTTTTTATAGCGGAACAGGTTGCGGGCGGTGGTTTTCTGGGAGAAGCTCATCCGCTTCCACAGCGGGGTGAGGTATTCAAGGAGGATGCGCTTGCCCGCTGCAGGCGCACGGGGCAGCAGCAGGGCGGCGGATTTTTCCTTGAGGCTGGCGCGGCAGGCCTGCAGGGTGGCAAGGCCGATGACCGCCGCGCTGAGGGCCATGCTGCCCAGTGCCAGGCCCGGGTAGAAGTGCAGGGTAAAGGTGGGGAGAGAGAACATCATGGTGCGGTAGGCGTACCAGAAGATGGTGGGGAATACCACAAAGCCCACGGCAATGCCCACGATGCTGCCCAGAACGCTGGCGGCAATGCCATAGAGTAAGTACTTGCCTGCAATGCTGGTGTTGGAGTAGCCCAGCGCCTTGAGAGTGCCCATCTGCAGGCGGTTCTCGTCCACCATGCGGGTCATGGTGGTGGAAGCCACCAGCGCCGCCACCAGGAAGAAGAACACCGGGAACACCCGGGCAATGGCAGCCATCCGGTCGGCGTACTGTTCCAGCGTGACAAGGCTCAGGGTGCTGCCGCGGTCCAGTACATACCACTCGCCGTTCTGGATGTCCGCAATCTTCTCTTCTGCATCGTTGATCTGCTGCTGGCCTTCGGCGAGTTTCTGCTCCGCATCGGCCTTCTGGGTCTCGTATTCGGTGCGGGAAGCGTTCAGCTGTTCCTGACCGGACTGGTATTGTGCCCAGCCCTCATCCAGCTGGGCGCGGGCGGCCTCAAACTGGGTGTAGGCCGTGGCAGTGCCGGTGCTCAGCTGGAGCTGGCCCTGCAGCAGCTGTACCTTCATGCTGCGCAGGGCGGCCTTGGCTTCGGTGACAAGGTCGGTGTTGGAGAGGTTGGGCGAGGAGATGAGCCCTTTGGCATACATCTGCTGCTTGCCGGCATCCAGCTGGGCCTGATAACCATCCAGCTGGCCCTTGATGTTATCGTAGGCAGCCTGTGCCTTGGCAAGCGCGTCCCGCAGCTCGGTGTATTCCTCGTCCTCGGGCTCGGCCTCATCCAGCGCCTTTTGGGCATTGTTCAGGGCGGTCTCGGCATAGCCCAGCAGGGGGTCAGCCACCTGTTTCAGGTTGACCAGCAGCTGGATCTGCTGAAGCTGATCCTCAAATTCCAATACCTGATCTTCGCTGCTCACCAGCGTGGCGGCACCACTCTGCATGGTATCGGGCAGGGCGGCCTTCTGGGCGGCAAGCTCGGCTTCGCCTGCGTCCAGCTGGGCCTTGGCGGCATCCAGCTCCCGCTGCGCGTCGGTCAGCTTCTGCTCGGCTTGTGCAAACTGGCGCTCGGCTTCGGCCTTCTGCTCGCTGTAGGTCTGTTTGGCATCGTCCAGCTGGGTAGTGGCATCCTCGATAAGCTGGGCCCGGCGGGCCACACAGTGCTCTTTGCTGATGGCATCCAGCCGGTCAGCCACAGTATCCACAGCGGTCTGGTATTCATCGCTGTAATTATCATACTGCGCGGCATCTGCTACCTTGAGATAACAGACGGTATAATAATCTGCGGTCAATTCACCGTCCTGCACGAACACAAGAGCATCCAGGATGCCATCACCGACGGTGCTGGTCTCCTGGGTGGCAGAAAAATATTGGGGGTCCTGCACCTGGCCCACCACGGTATATTCGGTGCGGCGGATGTCCTCGGTATCCTCGGGCAGGGTGACCACGGTGCCCAGCGGGACAGGGTCAGTGTGGCCCAGCACCTGTACCACACACTCGTTGGCGGTTTCGGGCATCCGGCCCTCCAGCAGAGTCAGGCGGTTCATATTGGCCTCGGTATCCGCAGCCGGGTCGGCGGGAAGCTGCTGCACCCGCAGCACGGCTCCGTCGGTAGAGCTTGACCAGCGGCCCTCGGTGTCCAGATACTTCACGGGCATCACGGCGCTCACGCCCTCCGTGGCGGCAATGGCGGAGAGATCCGATTCCGAAAGGCCCAGCGTGGAGAGCACCCGCAGGTCGAACACATTTTGCTGGACATAGTACTTCTGCCCGGCGGTGCGCATACTGGGGGCAAAGCTGACCAGGCCTGTCAGCATCATCACGCCCAGCGCCACGATGCCAAACAGGGAAAGGAACCGGTTCAGGTTGCTCCGGAAGTCACGCTGGATATTTTTACGATAGCTTTTCTGCATAGCGGTCACCACTCGATCTGTTCCACCGGCACCGGGTGTTCGTTGACCTTGTTGGACAGGATCTGTCCGCTCTTGACCTGGATGATCCGGTCCGCCATGGCCGTCAGGGCCGTGTTGTGGGTAATGACGATGACGGTGCGCCCTGTTTCGCGGCAGGTGCGCTGGAGCAGGGCCAGCACCTGCTTGCCGGTCTTGTAGTCCAGCGCACCGGTGGGCTCATCGCAGAGCAGGAGCTTGGGGTTCTTGGCCAGCGCCCGGGCAATGGAGACGCGCTGCTGCTCGCCGCCCGAAAGCTGGGCAGGGAAGTTGTTGAGCCGCTCGCCCAGACCCACGCTTTCCAGCGTGGCGGCGGGGTCCAGCGGATCACGGCAGATCTCACTGGCCAGCTCCACATTTTCCAGTGCAGTCAGATTCTGCACCAGATTGTAGAACTGGAACACGAAGCCAACATCATACCGGCGGTAGGTGGTGAGCTCTTTTTCGGAAAAATGGCTCACATCCTGCCCATCCAGCCAGACATGGCCCTCGTCGCAGGTGTCCATGCCGCCCAGAATGTTCAGCAGGGTGGTCTTGCCTGCACCAGAGGGCCCCACAATGATGCAAAACTCGCCCTTGTCTACATAAAAATTCAGGTGATCGGCCGCCGCAATGCGGACACTGCCGGTCTGATAATATTTGGAAACATCCTCAAACTGCACAAAATGTTCCATATGCTGCTCCTTGCCTTGAAAAAATTATTGTTCCATCCTAACTATAACATATTTTGCAGCAGGTTTGCAGGGGCAGAGCGCTGGAATTTGCAAAAAGTTAACAGGTCGTATCAAGGATAAAGTCAACGGCCTGCTCGATCTGGAATTTTGCGAAATACCCCTCTTCCAGCGGGATCCACCGGGCGGTGAAGCCGGAATAGCGTTCACCCTCCCGTGCCAGCAGGCGGCGGGCCTGCTCTTCCTTGGAGCAGGTGACGAAAACCTTCAGATCATAACAGTCCGCAAGGGTGGGGTGGCAGCTGTAACTGCCCTCCACGATGACCAGCGGCTGGGGCGCAAAGCATTGTTCCGGCAGGTAGGCACCCGCCCGGCAGGAGTAGGCACGGTAGGGGACGGCCTGCCCGGCCCGGGCGGGGGTGAGCACCTGGGCACGCAGACGCGCCAAGTCCATGTTGGCGCAGGGGATCTGCTCCCAGTTTGCCACACGGCTGGCTGGGGGAAGATAGAAGTCATCGGTATGCACCGTGATGCTCTGGGGAAACTGCCGGGCCAGCTGTGCCGCCAGCGTGGTTTTGCCGCTGCCGCACCGGCCGTCCAGCGCCACCAGCACCGGGTGATCGGGATGGGCAGAGAGAAAATTGGAGAGTTTTTCCACGAGAGGGGAAAGGGTGGTTGAAATCATAATTCCTTCTTAAACATCAGATTTTTGTATTCGGTCTGAGAGCCGCTTCGGCGGAAGGTTCCATTTTCAGTGGGCGTGAAACCTAGTGCACGCATCACGCCGCAGGAACCGGCATTTTCGGCTGCAACATCGGCCAGAACGGTTTTTATACCGTTCTGTGCACCGAACTGCACCAGAGCGTTTACCATTTCTTTGGCATAACCCTTGCGCCAGCAGGTAGGGTGGATGCAGTAACCGATATCCCAGCAGCTGCCGCCATCCTTGACCACAGCACAGCAGGTACCAATGGGCTGGTGGGTGACTTTGTCCTCTGCAATGACATAATAGCAGTCGGTGCTGTCGCTCAGGCTGCGGAGCAATTCCATATATTCGTTCAGGTCATCGATATCGTCCAGCACCGGGTCGGACAAATATTTTCCGGTGATGGGGTCACCCCAGATGCAGAGTGCAAACCCGGCATCCCGAGCTTCCTGCGGGCGCAGGCGAAGCCGGGCGGTTTCAAAAGGTGTGAAAGTCATAGAAAGCGCTCCTTCTTGACAAATCGTTAAAAATTGGCTATTCTGCAAAAAGAAAAAGGCACTGCAACAAGCGGTTGGCCTCTTTCAATGTGAAGTTTTCAATTGAAAAAACGTCACCTTGGCCGAGGTGGCGATTTTACTATACCATGAATTTCGACACGCCGCAACACGCGCAAAAAGTTTGATGCAGAAAACTTGTCAAAACCCCTTGACACCACCCCAGAGCTGTGGTAAGATAATACCACGTTAGAAATAACTAACTGCAAGGCGGTCAGCAGACAAATGGTCTGTGCCGCATTCTTTTAGAGTTTGAGGTTAGAAATACCTAACCAAAGCGCCTGCATAGAATGCGGCGCGGCGGGGAACGCTGTTCCTCAAATGGATAAAAAGCGGAGGGAAAGCAGCCATGGAGCGTAATTTTGAGACCGTGATGATCGAACAGTGCGCACCTGCGCTGGCAGGACTGAAACCTGCCGGGCTGTTCCGCTATGAGACCCGGGACTGTGCCGATTTGGCTGCCCGGGTGCACCGCTGGAATGACCAGCTGGGGGAGAAGGGGCTGAAGGTCCGGGTCCTCAAGGGCTGTGCTCAAACCCACCGGTATCTCATTTATGTTTACCGCGAGAGCCGCCTGCGTCAGGTGTTGGCCGATGAGGCGGTGCGGGAGTTCCTGCAACGCGAGGGCTATGCCCTGCCGGAAGATGCTTCCGATTGTGACGGTATGCTGCGGCAGCTGTCCCGGCGGCTGTGCTGCGAAGCCGATTTTCCCCATGAGATCGGCGTGTTTCTTGGTTATCCGCTCACCGATGTGGTGGGCTTTATCGAAAATCAGGGCCGCAATTTCACCTGCTGCGGCTGCTGGAAGGCTTACGGCGACCCTGATGCCGCCGCACGTCATTTTGCCCAGTTGAACAAGTGCACCAGAGTATATCTGCGCCTGTTCCATGAGGGTACCCCCATTTTCCGCCTTGCTGTGGCGGCTTGACAAGTCATTCTCTACCAATACTCTCTTTTTATCCTGGCACCCACCGGAACAAACCACGCTCCGGCGGGAAGAAATCCTCCTTTTGACACGCGGCCGTCCGTTGCAGCCTTGACCACTGCACCGGGCGGCTGTGTCATTTCATGGATAGAAAAAATGACGGTAAAATGTAAACAATGGCTAACTTTTACTCAGGAATTTGAGTTAGTTGTTGTTGATTGTGATAAAAAAACTGGGATATTTGGGCAGAAAAACTGTTTGTTCATATAAACTAACTTTTAATGATGAAAAAACTGTTGACAACAAAGGTTAGTAAGCGTAAACTATCCATGCTGATAGTTCCGACTGACTAACCGCTCCGGTGCATCAGCAGCCCACAAACAGTATGAAAAAGGGAGTGGAATGTTATGATGCCTCTGACAATGGCGAAGGCGGGCGAGACCGTCACCATCAAGAAGATCACTGGCAAAGATGAAGTCCGCCTGCATCTGGCAGAGCTTGGTTTTGTGGTGGACAGCGAAGTGACCGTGGTCAACGAGATCGCAGGTAACCTGATCGTACAGGTCAAGGAAAGCCGCCTGGCACTCGACAGGACGATGGCAAATCGCATTATGATCGGCTGAACAGCACAGCGCGCTGTTTGGGACCTGCTCCGACACTGGAATGGTCTCTGAATAAAGACAAGTAGAGGAGGAAATTTGCATGAAAACTCTGAAGGACGTGAAGGTCGGCGAGACCTGCACCGTGGCACGCCTGCATGGCGAAGGCCCGGTCAAACGCCGCATCATGGACATGGGCATCACCAAGGGTGTTGAGATCTATGTCCGTAAGG
>OLSA01002595.1_pt1 | contig 13363 bp, 11 predicted proteins | sample 1672731 | NCBI WGS metagenome assembly OLSA01 (sample SAMEA3136718, study PRJEB25190) | human gut metagenome | biome: human gut; feature: human-associated habitat; material: faeces | place: Austria | collected 2013
TAATTTATAACCTATTTTATAATTTTTGAATTTATTCCATATCAAAGAATCAACTTGAAATAGCATTCTCAAATATATTGATTGCTTTCTTTCTTGATTTCTCTGTTACATGAGAGTAAGTATTTAATGTAATTTTTACATCTGAATGTCCAAGTAGAGCCTGTACGTCTTTAACGTTGGCACCATTTAATACTAAAGTTGAAGCATAAGTATGTCTCAAGCAGTGAAAATGAAAATGGCTAATATCCGGTAGATTTTTTTTGCACGACTTTGTTACACCATTTTAGAGTCTGAGTGGTCGTCAATTCTCCATCCTGTTTTGTGCAAATAAAATGTAAAGGCTGCAATGCAGAGTTATCTGATAACTCATCTATATGAATCCCATGACAGAAGCGGGTCGTATTCTTGATATAAGCCTGATTATAGTTTGTATAAATCTGGCAGTGTGTTTTTCCACGCACTTCTTTATTGCAATAAAAATGAGTTTGATATAGTTCTCCATATAGAGTTTTAAGTTTCTCCTGATTGCGTTTCGCCATAATAAGAATAGTAGCAAGACTGTCTCCGAAATCAATTGTTCGTGACTTACCGTTTTTTGGAACCTTTAATTCCCAAGTTTTCAAATCCTTATCGTAGTACATGGAACGTCTAACATAGAGAACTTGATTTTCAAAATCTATATCTTCCCAAGTAAGTCCACATACTTCTCCGGCACGCATTCCGGTATGATAAGCAATCTGAATGGGTAAAGTCAGATAACAGTAATCTTCGACAGAGGATAAATAACTAGTAATACGTAAGTATTCCCCATGAGTGATTGTCTGTATTTTATTGCCTGTATTTTCACCGAATAAAGAGTTTTCTTTTGTAAATTTTCTCTTTTTAACATACTGCATTAAATTTTCTCTAAGAAGTTTCTTAGGGTAAACTGCAAACTTAAACATGTTATTGAGAACCAGAAAGAATTTTCTCATAGTCGCTTTGGCATAGGGCTTAGCGATTTGATTACCATCTTCATCATAGAAGCCAAAGTATAGCCCGTCTAAATATTGTTGAATAGCCTCAATAGTTAAATCTGATAATTTGATTTCAGAAAATGGATTATTATGGATGTTATTAATTGTATTCTTATATCCGTATTTTCCATTTGTTGTTAAATCGCTGTTGGCAATCTCAGCATCATACCACATATCTGCTAATTGCCCAACAGTAAGTGATCCTGAATAAAATACAGAACCATCCTTACGATATTCCGCTAATGCTTGGTTAAGCATAAATTTTGTTTCGGCTTTTGTTTTTCCACCTTTAAATTCATGCATTTTCCAAGTGCCATCTTGCTCTTTAATTCTAAAGCGGTAGTACCACTGTGATCCTTTCTGTCTTATACTTCCTGTTTGTAAAGATTCAAAATTATTCATATTCCTTCCAAGTTAAGAACTTGGGAAAAGGATTTTAGGTTTAAATATCATTTCATCAAGTTTTTAATTTTATTTTATTTGTTCATGAGACACACCTCCTTAAAAATATTATTTACATTATGAATGAAGTTTTAATAAAGCATCCAATCTGTTATTTGCAACATCAGGATTCTTGGAATAAGATCTGATGATATCGCTTATTTCATTAAAGGTATTGATTGTATGCGTTATCTCTCTTAAAAACATTACTTCATTGAATTCACTGGATGAACTAAAACCAATTGTTTCAGCAAAAGAATTGTTTTCATCATCAGTATATTTGGAAAGTGCTATTCCAAAAGACTCATTGAAGTCAGCATACTCCTTTAATAAAAGTAGAAGAATGTTTTTAGAAAACAATGAGGCATTTTCTTCTAAATCATTAGGAACAGATTTTAAAGCTGTATTGAATGAATCTTTTACAAGTAAAGGAATGATTGCCGATTGGGCACTTCATGATAAAGGAGACGGAAATCCACATACCCACATCTTGTTAACTGTTAGAGAAGTCGATTCTAAGAAACATTGGATGAGTAAACAGAAATCTGTTTTTGCAAACAGTAGAGATAAAGAAGGCAGACCAATCTATAATCCAGAATTGCCATCATATAATCCTAAAGACAAAGAAGCAACATCAAAATATCGAATACCAAAACTTGATGAATATGGAAATCAGAAAGCGAGAATCAGAGAAGGGAAAGGAACAGAATATCTTTGGGAGAAAGTCACAATTCCCTCTAATGATTGGAATGATAGAAAGAATGCAGAAGTTTGGAGAGAGTCTTGGACAAGGCATTGTAATAAATATTTAGATAAAGAAAATCAGATAGATCACAGAAGTTATGAAAGACAGGGTAAGGATATTATACCATCAATTCATGAAGGCGTTACTGCCAGGAAGATGGAAGCAAATGGTAAAATAGCAGACCGTTGTCAGATTAATCGAAATATAAAAGAACTAAATCAAATCAGAGAGCAATTGAAAGAAATTGTCAGAGAAATAACAGAATTAATTACCAAGAAAGCGAGGGCTATATATGACAGATTTAAAGAATTTAGAAGAAGTGTTAGAGATACTGAACGCACAGGAACAGATGATAGAGATACTGGAAAGTCAGCAGACGGAAATAGAAACACTGATAACCGAGAATCAGAAATTGAAAGAAGAACTGGACGAATCAATGAAATTGAACGAGCAGTTAACAATTCAATTAAAGAAACAGAACTCACAGATAGAGAAATTAAAGAAACAGATAGCAGATTATCTGAGCTTAAACAATTAATTAAGGATAAGGAGGAACGAAGAAATGAACGATTTAGAAAACTTAAAGAGAGAAGACGAACTTCTAACAATGCTGGAGGAAATGCAGAATCAGATCGACAATCTACAAAAGAATCTGGAAACAGAGACTTACAAAAACTTAGAGAACAGCAGGGAGATATCAGAGCTTTCATCAGAGAACTCAGTGATGAAGAGCGAACTTCAAAAGAAAAGCTAGACAATAAAATCCTTGAACGACACGATAGGGAAGCTGAGCGAAAGCGACTTGATTCTGAAAGAAAACGAAGAGTTGAAGAAACAGAATATGATATTAGAGATAAGCGAGTTAAGTGCAAGGAAAGAAGCCGATGATAAATTAAAAGAATTAGAAACCAGAGAGCAGAAAGTCGTATCTCAGGAAAAGGAACTTGCAGACAGGCAAAAACATCAAAGAACAGAAGTAAACAAAAAGGTTGAAAAGAAACTTGAGGAAAAGGAAAGAGAGTTACTGTTTTCATATAATAGATATGAAAGCAGCTTAGAGACGAAGAATAGAATTCTTGAAACAAAATATATGGCAGGATTTATTTTAACTTTGGTTTATGGAATAGTCGTTACTTTAATTCAGATGTTTAAAAGCGATGTATTTAAAACAGACTTGGTGGATTTTGGGAAAAAGATAGTAAATACTGGCGCGTGGGTTACGTGCCAATTTATCGATGTGATTGATATGATTTATGGAATGAAGTTAACAGAAAATGAGATAGGAAATAAGGCTATAAATATTTCTTTAATTGCGGTAGTTCTTTTTTTACTGATTCTATTTATAAAACATTTATGGAAAAAAAATAAGCGGTGTATGCTGTTTATTAAAGGTATAGCAGATAGATATTTGTTAGAAATGTTTTTGATAATACTAATAGGAAATATATTATTCGGCAATGGGATAAAATCAATTACATCAATCAATCTTATCGTATTAATAATATGTGAGTATGTCATTGTATTAGTAATACGACGGTTAATTAAGGGAAAGAGTAACAGATAGTTAAAAAAGAATTATATCCAGTATTGTTACTTGTAGAAATTGACGCTGTAGGATTGTATTGCGTTGTAAGAGAGATAAAAAAATAGTAAATGTAGTTGGCACGATTCAAACCGTTTCATTTTTGTGTATAAACTAATTAGGAGTAAAGAAAATTACAAAGATTAACAGTACTGGATATATTGTAGAAAATAAAGATATTATTTTGGTTTCTGCCTCGATATATAAAAATTTAAAAATAGTTTTATCGCATGTTACTTATTGACTAAAAGAAATATGCATGTTAAAATACCGCAAATGGATAATTTTTACTAGTTGTAAGGGGATTAACCATAAATATATTGCAGTAGAGAAAGGAAAACAAAAAATGAATAAGAAAGTTATGAAAATAAAGAAATAACTGAAGTAAATGTTAAAATAGAAAATGTTGAAAATAATAATGACTTGAAAAAACTAGACAATTCTGTAGAAACAGTATTGATAGAAGAGAAAAAATTAGAAAAATTTGATAGAGATGAAATTGAAGAAGTTTTAGACGATGGAGTATGTATTATAGCTCTAAAAAGTGATAATAGTGAAATAAACAATTTTTTTGATGAAGATGTTTGTGAAGACGATGACACAAAGGGTGTAATTGGATATAAAATAGAAAAAAATGGTGAAGATGTTATTTCTGAACCGATTTCAATTAAGGCTATTGATATAGATGGTGAGGAAGTTGAAAATGGAAAAGAATATGAAGAATTGATTAATAATGCTACGCTAAATGCTCAGGATTGTAATGCTCTGTATGAAAACAGCGATGACGAGGAGTACATAGAACAACTTTCTGCTGATGATGTTGCAGTATTACAAGCTTCAAATTCAATTGGAAGTTCATATGCAGAAAAGTCTAGAACAACGTATTTTTATGGAAAAAGTGGATTGTCTTGTTCAACTAAGGCATTGGAAAAAGGAAAAAGCCCTGGAAGTGGTTGGAATAAAATGGGATTTTCAACAATTACTTTAGCTGTATTCAATGTTGGAGGAAAGAGTAAAAAAAGGTATGATTTATTTTTGGGAACTATGCAGGTAGGAGCACTTAAGGGTTATAAATTAACAGATTTTACTGGACAAATGAGACTTTACAATCAGAATAAATGTTCAATAATTGACTGTACAACTCTTAAAGGAGACAGTGATGAAACTGTGTCGACTTCAATTGGTGCAGGTTTAGGAGCGAGCGAGTCAGGACTTTCTGCATCTCTTTCAGCAGGATATTCATACACATATAATCCAAATGGTATGAAAATAAAAAATCTTAGTGGTGATAGTGAATTGCAGCCAAATTGGAAATGTTCTAAAAAATTGGAAGATTGTGATTCAAATGAAAGATATGTTATAAAACCATCAATTCTGGTGAAAAGTCCGAATGGAAAAACCAAAGAGACGAAAGTGTCTATGAGAGTGAAAAATTTACAATTTCATGGAAAATATAAGTACTATGATGTTGCAAATAGTTCAGGTTCTGAATATGTATATTTAGTAGTTCGCAATCACAAGAAAGTATAATAGTAATGTAATCTTACAAATAAATAGTAGTATGATAATATTTAGATGTTAAATTATATGAACAAAGCAAAGGAGGTTTATATGAAAAAGAGAGCATTATCAATATATTGGTCTCTAAATATAGTATTAATATTTTTTATATTAGGAATGTTTATAATTATAGGGTTAGGTTTATTTTTTACTAACTCATTAGAAGCAATAAATACAGCTTTAAACACAGCTCAAATTACAGATGTAATAATAGAAGAAATTAATAATATAAAAACTGTATCAATGATTTCTTTAGTATTATTAGGAGTAATTAGTATTATTGTAGGAATTTTCCTTTCAAAAACTGTAGTAAAGCCAATAGATAAATTAATAAAGAATGCAGAAAAGCTAACATCAAAGGAAAAAAATGCTCATGTTAAAAATAAGAATGAGATAGACGATTTGGCAGATACTTTCGAGGAAATGACAACAAAATTGCAAACCAATTTATCAGAGATTTCTACACAAAAAAAGCAAATGGAAACAATTCTTTTACATATGAGTGATGGTATAATTGCTTTTAATATGGAAGGAAAGGTAATATTAATAAATCCAGCTGCAACAAGAGCATTATCTATAATGGAAGAAGATACAGATTTTGAAACAATTTTTAAAAATGTAAATATAGACATTAACATGGAAAAAATAATCTACCTAGAAGATTGGACATCATCAGAGCAAAAAGTAAAAGTAAAAGACAGATATTTAAATCTAGCGTTTGAAATATTAAAAGATGAAAAAGATAGACCAGCAGGAGTTATGGTTCTTATACAAGATATAACAGAACATGTAAAACTAGATAATATGAGAAAAGAATTTGTAGCAGATGTATCACACGAGTTAAAAACACCAATAACATCAATAATGGGCTATGCAGATACTTTGCTAGAAACAGACCATGATAAAGAAATAGAGACTAAATTTTTAGGTGTAATATCTTCAGAGGCGAAAAGAATGTCAAAATTAGTAACAGATTTATTATCTCTTTCTAGATTTGATAGTAACAAGACAAATATAGTAAAAGAAGAGTTTGATTTAGGAGAGCTTGCTAAGAAATGCCAAGAGAAACTTCAAATAGAAATAGATAAGAAACATCTACAAGTACATTGTTTAGTTACTGCAAATGTACCACCTGTATATGCAGAAAAGGATGGAATAGAGAGAGTAATAATAAATATATTATCAAACAGTATCAAATATACAAATGAAAATGGAACGATTAATATTTATGTAGGATTTGTATATAATGATGCGTACATAAAATTTATAGATACAGGAATAGGTATTCCAGAAGAAGATTTAGAAAGAATTTTCGAAAGATTTTATAGAGTAGATAAAGCCAGAACTAGAGAAATGGGTGGAACTGGCTTAGGTCTTTCAATAGCAAAAGAAATATTAGATAGAAATAATGGAACAATAGATATAAAAAGTAAACTTAATGAAGGAACAGAAGTTGTAATAAGAATACCTACAAAGACAAATAACAAATTTATCCTAAAGGAGGAAGAAAACTTAAATGAAGGAGAAGCTAGAAGACAACCAAATATCCAGGAACAAAAAGATAATTAAAGAAATTGGTGGCTGGATTATTTGTATAGTAATTGCAGTTATATTAGCTTTATTAATAAAATATTTTATTTTAACTCCAACAGTTGTAAAACAGGAATCAATGTATCCTACATTAGAAGAAAACCAAAGATTAATTTTAAATAGACTTGGAAGAACTTTTAAACAAATGCCAAAAAGGGGAGACATAATTACCTTCGAAGCCCCAACGGTTACTTACCGAACAGAGGAAGATACAGATATTTCTAATCCTGTAGCAATTTATGAAGATGAAGAAAGAAATATTTTTGGAAATTTTAGCTACAATGTATTAGAAATTGGAAAGACAAGTTATATTAAAAGAGTTATAGGATTGCCAGGTGACCATGTACAAATAAAAAATGGCAAAGTATATATAAATGAAGAGGAATTAGAAGAGGATTACTTACAGCCAGGAATTATAACAGATGATGCAGAGGGAATATTTTATGATATTATAGTTCCAGAAAACACTGTATTTGCAATGGGAGATAATAGAAACTCAAGTGTAGACTGTAGAGCTTTTGGATGTATCCCATTAGAAAGAATAGAAGGAAAAGTCTTAATAAGATTTTGGCCACTTAATGAATTTGGAAAAGTAGAAGAGTAGGAGGAATAGACTTGTTCGAAAATATTGCAGGTCATGAGAATATAAAAAATATTTTATCAAATAACATAAATACAAAAAATATATTGCATAGTTATTTATTTATAGGAGAAGAGGGAATAGGAAAAAAGATGCTTGCAAAAGAATTTGCAAAAGCAATTTTGTGTACTTCAGAAAATAATAAACCATGCAATATTTGTAAATCATGTGTAGAGTTTAATACAAATAATAATGCTAATTTTAATTTGATAAACGAAGAAGGAAGCGCAATAAAAATAGAGCAAATAAGAAATATGCAAGTTAAAATCGCAGAAAAGCCGATAAATTCGAACTATAAAGTGTATTTAATTAATGATGCAGAACTTATGACGCAAGAGGCACAAAACTGTTTACTAAAAACACTAGAAGAGCCACCAGAGTATATTGTTATAATTCTTATAACATCAAATGAAAATAAAGTTTTAAATACTATAAAATCTAGATGTATGAAATTATATTTTAATAATTTAGATAAAAATAGCGTAAAAAAAGTGCTAACAGAAAAGTTCGAAATGGAAGATATAAATGATTCTTTTTTAGATGCTGCAGGTGGAAGTATAAAAAAAGCACTATTAATTAAAGAAAAATCGTCAGAATACGAGCAAATAACTAAATTATTTGATATAATAGATAAAGAAAATTTAGTTAACTTTATAAATTCAGCAAGTATAATATATGAAAATAAAGATGATATTTATAATATTTTGGATTATATAAATATTTTATTAGATATCAAAATTAGATCAAATTCAAACAATTCGTTTAAATTTGCAAATTGTATTTTTACAGTAGAAGAAGTTAAGAAAAGATTAAGAGCAAATAGTAATTATGATATGTCTATAGACTATCTACTGATGAATATGTGGAAGGAGATTAATGGTGAAAGAAGTAGTAGGTATTAAATTTAAAAAGCCAGGTAAAATATATTTTTTTGATCCAGCAGGCTTAAAGTTAAATTTACAGGATACAGTTATAGCTGACACTGCAAATGGTGAGGAATTTGCTAAAATAGCTATGGCTAATAAATTAATGCCTGATGAAAAGATTATAGAACCTTTAAGAAAAGTATTAAGAGTTGCTACAAAGAAAGATATAAGACAAAATGAAGAGAACAAGCAAAAAGAAAAAGAAGCTTTTAAGATTGCATTAGATAAGATTGCAAAACATAAATTACCAATGAAGCTTATAGATGTAGAATATAAATTTGATAGATCAAAAATATTATTCTATTTTACAGCAGATGGTAGAATTGACTTTAGAGAATTAGTAAAAGATCTAGCTGCAATATTTAAGACTAGAATAGAACTTAGACAAATTGGTGTAAGAGACGAAGTTAGAAGAATGGGTGGCAATGGAGTTTGTGGAAGAGAGCTTTGTTGCTGTAGTTTTCTAAATAACTTTGATGCAGTTTCTATAAAAATGGCTAAAGAACAAAACATGTCACTAAATCCATCTAAAATATCTGGAGTATGTGGTAGATTAATGTGTTGTTTAAAATATGAACAAGAGGCGTACGAAGAAAAATTGAGACGATTACCAAAAGTAGGTTCTATTGTAGAAACAGTTGATGGAGAGGGAACTGTAGATAGTGTAGAAATTCTTAAAGAAAATGTAAGAGTAAAATTTGAAGATGATGATGGATATCATTATAAAAAATATAAGGCAGAGGATGTCAAATTAATAAAAGCAAGTGAAAAAGAGGAAATTGACCCAGAAGAAAAAGAAAATGAAAAAGAATTAGAAGAACTTGAAAATTTAGCAAAAAATGATATCTTAGTAGAAGACGATATGTAATAAATGTTTTAATATAGCATATAATGAGTTAAAGTTCTATAGTATAAGATAGCTGTAGCGATAATATAGTAAAAATATAATACTGAAAGGTGGTGAATAATATGGCATATAAAATAACAGATAAATGTATAAGTTGTGGAGCTTGTGCAGCAGAATGTCCAGTAGGATGCATTTCACAAGGGGATGATAAATTCGTAATAGATCCAGAAGCTTGTATCTCTTGTGGTACTTGTGCAGGAGTTTGTCCAGTAGAAGCGCCAGAGGAAGAATAAGAAATATAATTTACATATAAAAAAGGAAGTTACATTTTTATTGATGTGACTTCTTTTTTATTCTATAAACTGATATGTAATATTACTAAAGGAGATGTATGAATGAAAATAACGTGGCTAACTAGAAGAAAAAGCTTCAAAGAGATTAAACCAAATAGAAAAATAAGATATGAACAAATTTTAGAAATTTTGTGTTTAGGAATAAAACTGCTAAAGAGATTTCGGTTGAACTATATAAGCAAAAATTAACAAATATAGATGAACGTAATACAACAGCATCAAGGTTAACAGAGTTGGAAAAGTTTAGGTTTGTAGAAGCAACTGATAAAAAACATGTATTTAAACAGGAGAAACAGATCTAATTTATAAGATAACAAAATTAGGGTTAACTAAAAGATAAATGTAATAAAAACTTAATAAATCTATCAAACAGTATTCCGTAAAGAAAGGCAGGAGACAATAAAAAACATATATTTACTAAATATTGTAAAAATAGTAAAAATGAAAATAGGGAAAGTACGCAAATAGAAAAGGAGTGATACAAAGTGAGAAGACGTAAAACGCATGGGAATCTAAAGAGAGAGTCCTACTTTAAAACAACTCGGGAATGTTAGATTTATTATTGTAAGTATATTTGCGATAATTCTAGTGACATTATTAGTTTTAGGCTTAATTTCATATGCAAAAAATGGTGTAGAAGTTACAACATTAAGCATTGTAACCAAAGGTAGTGATAATAAGTTTTCGCTTAGTGGAGCTAAATATACCATAAAAAAGATTACTACAGATGAAAATAATAATGAAGTGATAGAAGATGCAAAAGACTATTATGGTAATCTGATTGGGAATGAAGAAAATATAGATGGCACAGCTTATAGAATTATTACAAGCAATGAAAACGGAGAAATAAATCTAGACTTACCATCAGGTAAATATAGAATTACAGAAATAGTAGCACCAACTGGATACAAATTAAATAAAAATAATTCATATGATGTTGTATTAGACAAAAAAGGTGATTATTCTTTATTCTATACAAATAAGGAATGGGAAAAAGAGTTTAAAAAAGATGAAACTAGATTAAATCCATTAGATATAAAAGAAACAACAGGAGAAGAATATATTGCACTTGTAGAAGTAGTTGCATATTATACTGTTCCGGCAGAAGATAAGGAGGATAATCAGCCAAGTGAATTAAAACCAGGACTATATATTTTTAGGTATAACGTTAACAATAAAATTAAAGAAATTGTATATTTATATGAAAATGCCCCAAGAGACAATAGTGAAACTAATATAAAAATTTTAAATGAAACAGAGCAATATTATATTTTATATTCTAATGAAACAATATTTGCTTTTGACAAATCTGGGGAGCTAGTTAATGATTTTTGTAGTTTTATATACGATTTAGATATGTATTTTTCAGATAATTATTATGTGTCAAAACAAACAGGAGATATTACTATAGTAGGACATGCATACGGAGAAAATACCATACCGGCAGAACAAACTTCATGGAATAAAGAAATTACTTTTGGAGAGCAGGATTTAGAAAGCAATATATTGATACAACTTAATTCGGAAGGAAAAGTAAATTGGGTTATAGATTTTAAAGATGCAGAGATTATAAGTAATATAATGCAAAGAGATTCAAATGTTACAATTAATATAAGGACTTATAATGACATTATACTAAATCAAGGTGATGGTGATATAGAATTACAAGCAGGAGCATATAATTTAACTATAAATAATGGACAAGTAGAAAATACTGTAAATCTAATAGGCAGTTTTAAAGATCAATTATATAGTGATAATAATCTTATGGAAGAATATATAACAGCTGATTTTGGTACATTAAGTTTTATAGATGTTTATGATGAATATACTATACAACCAGAAAATACTGTAAATAACGAACCAATCCAGTTAAATAGTGAACTAATGTATGTTATAAAACTTAATAGTGAGGATAAAGTTGAATGGGCTACACAAATAAACATACCAAATGATCAATATTATAAAGAAGTTAGTAATGGATATATTATTAATGCTTTTATGTATGGAACAATTAATGCAGAGTATACTTGTGATGGAAAGAATATTGATTTAGGTTACCAATGTTTGGCGACAATAAAAATTGATAAATCCGGAAAAGTTATGTATGTAGAACAAACACCAATTGAAGAGAATACAGAAGAAATATATTATTTAGATAAAGTAATTGAACTAGATAATAGAAAATATATACAATTAAAAACAAAAGATAGTTTATCTAGTCCTAAATCAATTATAGAAGGAAGAGATATAAAGCATTTTAATGATACTAAATTAGAAAAGTATGTAGAAATAGAAGAAAAAAGAGATAAAATTGATAAGCAAATATTAACTGTTACAAATGGAAAAGAAGATTCATTACAGATTATAAAACAAGATTCTAGGACAGCTGAATTGTTACCAGGTTCAAAATTTACAATAAAAAAAGTTATAACAAATGCTGACGGAACAGTAACAAAAGAAGATGCTGTAAATAATGATGGAGAGTTAGTAGGAAATATCGAAAATATAAATGGAGAAGAAATAAGAGTTGTTACTACAAATGAAAATGGAGAAATTAATGAAAGCCTTCCTGTAGGAAAATATGAAATTGTAGAGGTTAAGGCTCCTGAGGGATATTATTTAAAACCTACAGTAGAAGAAAATACATACGAAGTAGAAATTGCAGAAAAACAAGCAGAAAAGAAAGAATGGAAAGAATCGTGGAGTAAAATTGTAGGGGAATATAGGGAAAGACCAAGCTCACTAGATGAATATGAAGCGGTAGGACATACAAAAATATTACAAAAAGATGAAACTGGAGTAATAGTATATATAGCTAATAATGAACATTTAAATATTCCAGCAGAAGATACAGTAAATAATGTGGAGATAAATCTTTATAATCCAGTAATAATAAAATACAATTTAGACAATAAAGTAGAATGGATAAAGAGTACAATAGACTTTGGAAATATTAAGAAAACAGAAAATAATGAATACGTTGTAAATGGTTATCTAGAGGATGAAATAGAAATACCAGCAGAAGACACAGCCAATAATAAAGAGTTGGTGATTCCAAGAGGAAGTGTAACTTTAAAATATGATAGTGAATTTAAAATTATAGGTATGATCGCATTAAATTCTGTAGACTATTTAACTGATAACATTTATGAAGTTAATATATATGATAATGCTTTTAAAATTCCAGCTATAAGTACTGCTGATGATAGGGAAATTTTCTTGGAATCAGGCCATTATCTTGTAAAAATAAATAATGATTTAAAGATAGAAAAGGTAATTGTTAAAATTCCAGATTATGAAGATTATATTGTAAAAGATAATGAAATTATATATAAAATAATTCCAGAAGAAACTGAATATATACATACTATAGATAAAAAAGAAAAAGAATTATTAGCAGGAAAAGAATATATAGCAAAATGTAACTATAATGGTGATATATTAAATATATTTTCAGGAATGGATGAAATACAAGATATAATTGTAGATGAAGATGGATATTTACTAAAAGTGTATAATAAAGAAGATACGTTAATATCAACTGATGATACCTGTAATGGAGAAGAAGTAATTTTAAAAAACTATATGTATATAAAATTAGATAATAATTTAAAACTTAGGGAGTTGCTTAAAAGTCTTCCGGCGTTTTGTGGGGAGTTT